>ODAI010992870.1_pt1 | contig 11508 bp, 4 predicted proteins | sample 1539321 | NCBI WGS metagenome assembly ODAI01 (sample SAMN02144231, study PRJEB22623) | gut metagenome | biome: sheep rumen | host: Ovis aries | place: New Zealand
CATCATCTGCTGCATGGCCTCGAACTGCTTGAGCAAGCGGTTCACGTCCACCACGCTGGTGCCCGAGCCCGCGGCGATGCGCTTTTTCCGGCTGGAGTTGAGCATGGCGGGGTTGTCCCGCTCGGCCTGGGTCATGGAGAGGATGATGGCCTCCTGACGGGCCAGGGCCTTTTCGTCCATCTTGGCGCCCTTGAGGGCCTTGGCGTCCATGCCGGGGATCATGCCGGCCAGGCTTTCCAGATCGCCCATGCCCTTCAGCTGCTTCATCTGATCCAGATAGTCGCTGAGGGAGAAGCGGTTGGCCCGCAGCTTTTCCGCCGCCTCCAGGGCCTTCTTCTCGTCAAAGCTCTGCTCGGCCTTTTCGATGAGGGTCAGCACGTCGCCCATGCCCAGGATACGGGAAGCCATGCGGTCCGGGTGGAAGGGCTCGATCGGGTCCAGCTTCTCGCCCACGCCCATGAACTTGATGGGCTTGCCGGTGGCCGCCCGGATGGAGAGGGCCGCGCCGCCTCTGGCGTCGCCGTCCAGCTTGGAGAGCATCACGCCCGTGACGCCCAGGGCCTCGTCAAAGGCCGTGGCGGCGTTCACCGCGTCCTGACCGGTCATGGCGTCCACCACCAGCAGGATCTCCGCCGGCTCCACGGCGGCCTTGATGTTCTTCAGCTCGTCCATCAGGGCCTCGTCGATGTGCAGGCGGCCGGCGGTGTCCAGGAACACCAGGTCGTTGCCGTGCTTTTTGGCGTGCTCGATGCCCGCTTTGGCAATGTCCACGGGGTTAATCTGCCCCATCTGGAACACCGGGATGTCCAGCTGGGCGCCCACGGTCTCCAACTGCTTGATGGCGGCGGGGCGGTACACGTCGCAGGCCACCAGCAGCGGCCGCTTGCCCTGCCGGCGCATGTAGCCGGCAAGCTTGGCGCCGTTGGTGGTTTTGCCCGCGCCCTGCAGGCCCACCAGCATCACCACGCTGGGGCTTTTGGAGGAGATGTTCAGCTTCTGGTTCTGGCCGCCCATGAGGGCGCAGAGCTCCTCATTGACGATCTTGATGACCATCTGGGCCGGGTTCAGGGCCTCCAGCACGTCGGTGCCCACAGCCCGCTCGGTGACCTTTTTGGTGAAGTCCTTGACGACCTTGTAGCTGACGTCCGCCTCCAGCAGCGCCATGCGCACCTCGCGCATAGCCTCCTTCACATCGGAGGACGTGAGTCTTCCCTTGCCGCGCAGCCGCTTGAACGCGGCGCTCAGTTTGTCGGATAAGCTTTCAAATGCCATGTTCTTTCCTCAATTCAAACGTTCAAAAGCGTGTCCACGGTCTCGCTCATCTCCCGGGCCAGCTCGCTTGTCCTGCCCTCGCCGGAGCGGGCCAGCTCCCGAAGCGGAGCCTGCAGGCTCTCCAGCCCCTCCCGGATCTGGCGGAAGCGGCGCAGCAGTCCGGTCTTCTCCTCCATCTCCCTCATGGCGGCCTCCGCCCGGCGGATATTGTCCCACACACCCTGGCGGGACACCCCGGACTGCTCGGCGATCTCGGAGAGAGACAGATCCTCGTTCACATGCAGATCATAGCACTCCCGCTGTTTTTCGGTGAGAAGCTCGCCATAGAAATCCAGCAGCATGGACTGCATCAGTCGGCCTTCTTCCACAGCGATCCCCCCTGTCAAGCTTCACAGCTTTACAGACTATACACCTTTGCTTTCTCTCTGTCAAGTCTTTTTTCTTAACACCAGGACTCTGCATAGAAATAACGGGGCTGGGAAAACTTGTATCATGCTATGTCTGCACTTGCAAGGAGGATCTGCTGATGGAGAGCATTTTGAACGCGCCCTATGTGGAAAACGAGAGGCTGGGCGCCTGCGGGGAGGCCACGGCAAGGCTCCTGCCGCCCAAGGGCGAGCTCCGCTCCCGGCGCCTGCTGTCCGTCATTCGAAGGGACCTGCGGGCGCTCCGCCGCTGCTGCGAGCTGCTGCAAAAAAAGACGGCAGCGGGAGCGGAGGTCCCCGCCGCCTGGGAATGGCTGCTGGACAACGAATATCTGGCCCGGCGGGAGGCGATCAGCGCCGCAGGGGATCTTCGCGGCAACGACGCGCTCCGCAGTACGGCTGAGGGGCCGCTGATTCTGGCTCTGGCCCGCTCCCTGCTGCTGGCTGGGAAGGGCGAAGTCACCGAGGAGCGGGCCGCGCTCTTCCTCTCCGGCTTTCAGGCGGTCACGCCCCTGCGCCGGGCCGAGCTGAACCGCTTTCCCGCCGCCCTGCGCCTGGCCGTTCTGGAGGAATTGGCAGCCCTCTCCGGGGATCTCTCCCGCAGCAGCTCGTCCGAGGACTATGCCGAAGGCCTGGAGGTCCTTTTTACCACCCTGCGGCTCTTTTCCACCCTGGACATGGAGGAGCTGCTCACCGGGGCGGACCTTTGCCATGCCATCCTCTCCCGGGACCCGGCCGGGGTCTTCCCTCGCATGGACGCCGATAGCCGCCGGGACTATCTCTGCCGTCTGGAAAAGCTGGCCCGCCGTCGGGGGCAGGAGGAGCCAGCCTTTGCCGCCGCCCTGCTGCGGGAGGCGGAGGAGAAAAACCTGCATGTGGGCGAGCTTCTCTTTCCCCGACCCGGAGAAACGCCCGCCCGGCTCTGCACCGCCTTCACCCTGCTGCTGACCCTGGTGCTCAGCCTGCTGCTGGCCTTTTCCCGGGGAGGTCCCCTCTCCGCCATTCTGCTGCTGGTCCCCATCTGGCAGCTGGTGAAGGACGGGCTGGACCTGCTGCTCTCCCGCCTCTGCCCCAGGCGGCGTCTGCCCCGGATGGATCTGCGGAAGGGGGTACCCCCGGAGGGCCGGACCCTCTGCGTGATCTCCGCCCTCCTGACGGATGAGGCGGAGGCGCTGCGGCTCTGCCGCCGTATGGAGGAGCAGCGCATGGCCGCCCGCCGGGAGGGGCCGGAGCTGCTCTTCGGCCTGCTTGCTGACCTTCCCGAGGCCCCGGCGGAGACCGCGCCGGGAGACGCTGCCATCCTTCGGGCTGCCAGGGACGGGATCGAGGCACTGAACGCCCGATACGGCGGCGGCTTCTACCTCTTCACCCGGCCCCGGAGCTTTGACGGGCGGATCTGGACCGGCTTCGAGCGCAAGCGGGGCGCTCTGCTGGAGCTGGCCTCCCTCTGTGCCGGGGAAAAAAGCGCGCTCTCCGTCACCGGAGACCCGGCCCCGCTCCGGGGCGTCCGCTTCCTTCTCACCCTGGACAGCGACAGCGTGCTCAGTCCGGGGTCTGCCTCGGAGCTGATCGGAGCCATGCTCCATCCCATGAACCACCCCCGCTTCGATGAAAGGACCGGCCTTATCACCGCCGGCCACGGCGTGATCCAGCCCCGGCTCATCACCGAGCCGGAGAGTGCCCGGGCAACGGACTTTGCCCTGGTTTTTGCCGGGCCCGGCGGCAGCGATCCCTACGGCGGTCTCTGGGGGGAGGGAAACCAGGACGCCTTCGACAGTTGCGGCTTTGCGGGCAAGGGCATCCTGGACCTGCGGGCTCTGCTGCGCTGCACCGCCCGGCACATCCCGCCCGGGCGGGTGCTGAGTCACGATGCGGTGGAGGGAGCGATTCTGCGGGGCGGCTTCGTGGGTGAGGCCGAGTGTGCCGACCGCTTTCCCGCAAAGCCCCTGGCCTATTATAAGCGTCTGCACCGCTGGGTACGGGGGGACTGGCAGAATCTGTCCTTCGCCTTTTCTCGGGAGCTTCCCGAGGCGGCGCGGCGGCGCCTCCGGGAGAGCCTGCTGCGCAGCCTGCTGCCCCCGGCCACTCTCCTTGCCATCCTGGCTGGCTTCTTTCTCCCCGGCAGCCCCCTGGTCATCGCCGCCTGGGCGGCGCTGCTGGCTCTGCTCGACCGGCTGCTGCTGGCTTTTCTCACCGAAAGCAGACGCCGGGCAGGCCGGGAGCGGCGCTTCTCCCGGCTCCTCACCGGAATGGGCGGTGCCATCGTGCAAACCTTTCTGCGGCTCTGGCTGCTGCCCTACGAGGCCTGGATCTGCCTCTCGGCCCTGGTCACCGCCCTCTGGCGGATGACGGTCTCCCACAAAAAGCTGCTCCAGTGGCAGACTGCAGCCCAGGCCGAGCAGGGCCGGGGCGGGCTCCTGGCCCATTGCCGCGCCTTTTTGCCCGCCGAGGCCCTGGGCCTTTTGTGCCTTCTCCTCTCCCCGGGGATCCTGGGCCGCTCGGCAGGGCTTTTGTGGCTCCTGTCCCCGGCTGCCGCCTACGCGCTGGCGCTCCCCGCCCGAAAAGAGCCGAGCCTCTCCACCGCCGACCGGGAGGAGCTGCGTTCCTTCGCGGAGCTGAGCTTTCGCTATTACCGGGACTTCTGCCGGGCGGAGGACCACTATCTTCCGCCGGATAACTTCCAGGAGCAGCCGCCGGTGGGTCTTGCTCATCGCAGCTCCCCCACCAACATCGGCATGGCCATGGCGGCCGCCGTCTCGGCAGAGGCCATGGGCTTCTGTCCCAGAGACGAGGCTCTGACCCTCCTCTCCCGCATCTCGGACACGCTGGAGTGCATGCCCCGCTTCCGGGGGCATTTCTACAACTGGTACGACACCCGCAGCCTCTCGCCCCTGCTGCCCGCGACGCTCTCCACCGTGGACAGCGGCAATCTCTGCGCAAGCCTCATCGCCGTGGAGCAGGCGCTGCTTTCCTGGGGTGAGGAGGCGCTGGCTGCGCGGCTCCGGCGGCTCTCGCAGGAGATGGACTTTTCCTTTCTCCTGGACCCCGGGCGTGATCTTTTCTATATCTCCTATGACACCGAGCAGGACCGGGGCACCGGCGGATGGTACGATCTGCTGGCAAGCGAGGCCATGCTCACAAGCTATCTGGCCGTGGCCAGGGGCCAGGCGCCCCTGAAGCACTGGAAAAAGCTTGGCCGGGGCCTGCTGCAGAAGGACGGCTACCGCGGCCTTGCCAGCTGGACCGGCACCATGTTCGAGTATCTGATGCCCGCGTTGTTCCTGCCTCCGGTGCCCGGGAGCCTCCTGCAGGAGAGCGCTCGCTTCTGCCTCTATGTGCAAAAGCGCCGCCGCTTTCCGGGCAAGCCCTGGGGCATTTCCGAGAGCGCCTATTACGCGCTGGACGCCGCTCTCAGCTACCGCTACAAGGCCAGCGGCTGCGCCGAGCTTGCCCTGAAGCGGGGCCAGGACGAGGACCTGGTCACCGCGCCCTACGCCGCCTTTCTGGCCCTGGCGGTGGACCCGGGGGCCGCGGTGCAGGATCTGCGCCTTTTCCGCCGCTGTGGGGCTCTGGGTCCCCAGGGCTTTTATGACGCGGTGGACTTCACCCCCTCCCGGTGCCGGGAGGAGGAGGGACAGGTGGTCCGCTGCACCATGGCCCACCATGTGGGCATGAGCGTGGCCGCTGCGGCAAACTGTCTCTGTGACGGGCTGCTGCAAAAGCTCTTTTTCCGGGATCCCGCCATGGCGTCCCACTTCCCCCTGCTGCAGGAGCGGATGCCCCAGGGGGCGGCGGTGCTGCGCCGGGATCTGAGTCCTGCGCCGGAGAAGCCGCCCCGGGACCCGGAGCGCTTCTGGTCCGTCTCCGGCGGCCCGGAGGACGGGGAGGAACGGCGCTGCATGCTCTCCAACGGTGCCTATGAGCTTTTGCTCCACCGGGACGGGCGCAGCTGCGCCCAGTACCGGGGTCTCACGGTCTACGGACGGCCCGGGCTGGAGGAGGGCAGCCCCCTTCTCCGCCTGTTCTGGCAAGGCAGGGAGCAGCCCGGCCCGGACAAGGCCCAGCGCTGGGAGCTCTCGGAGAGCCGGGGGCTCTGGTCCCGGGAGACGGAAGCGCTCCTCTGCCGGGAGGAGAGATCCCTCCCCTCCGGCCAGATCGGGGAGCGATGGAGCCTGCATCTGCACGCCCTCGAAGAGGGTCGGGGAGAGCTCAGTCTGGAGCTTGTCCCCGTTCTCTCCCGTCTGCGGGACCGTGACGCCCACCCGGCCTACTGGGCCACGGGCATCGAGGCGGAGACGGTGGGGACGGACGCCCTTCTGCTGCACCGCCTCCGGCGGGGTGCCGTTCCCTCTCTCTGGCTCTGTCTGAGAACGGAGGGGAACGCTGTCCGTTCCTTCGACGGCTCCGCCCGTCTTTCGCTGTCCTTCACGCTGGAGGCCGGGGAGACGCAGGAGCTGCGCCTGGCCCTCTGCCTGGGGGAAAGCCGGGAGTCCGCCCTGGAGGGGGCTGCCCGGATCCTGCAGGACCCCGGACGGGCCGACCTGGTGGGCGCCCTGGCCCAGCGCCTGGAGATGACCGGCACGGAGCTGGGCAAGGCCATGGCCCTGCTGCAGCTGCTGTACCGGCCCCTGCACGCCGCCTCGCCCCGGCGGGAGCTCTGGCCCTGGGGCATCTCCGGGGATCTTCCCCTGTTGCTCTGCGACGGGCGCTCGGCGGAGGCCCTGCCCCTGCTGCGGCGCTATCTGCTGTTGAAAAGCTGCGGCCGGGAATCTGATCTGATCTATCTCAGCGATGAGCAGGGGGAATACCGCCAGCCCCTGCGCCGGGAAGTCAGCCGCATGCTCTCCGGCTGGGGATTGGAGGCCCTGCTGGATACGCCGGGCGGCGTCCACTTTGTCCCCCTCGCCGCCCGGGAGACTCTGCTGAGCCGGGCCTGCTTCTGTCCCGGCGAGACCCTGTGGCGCTTTCCGCCTCTGACTCCGCCCCGGCTGAGCGGTCCGCGGCAAAGGGGCAGTCTCCCCCGCTTTTCCTTCGAGGAGGCGTGTTTCTCCTTCGAAACGCCGTCACTCCCCGCCCGGGTCTGGCAGCTGCCCCTCTCCAACGGGCGCCTGGGTGCCATCGCCGCCGACTGCGGTCCCGCCGCTCTCTGGCTGGATAACGCCCGGGAGCTGCCCCTTACGGTCCCCATGGAGGATCCCCGGGCGGCCCAGCCGCCGGAGCTTCTCTGGGCGGAGATGGAGGATGGGCCGGTGAGCCTCTTTGCTGCGGAGGACGGGAACCCCTGCCGCGTCTCCTTCGCCCCGGGCCATGCCCGCTGGGAGAAGGAGCTTCCCGGGCGCAGGGTGGTGACGGAACTTTTCCTTCCCCCCTGGCAGAACGCCAGGCTCCTGCTGATTCGCGGGGCGGAGGGGCTGGATCTGCGCTGGCAGCTGCGGCCCCTGCTCTCCCCCACGGATGCCTCCTCCCTGCGCTGCCGCTATTCCGAGGGCCTCTTCCGGGCGGAAAACCCGGAGAGTGGCCGGGAGGGACTCCTCTTTCTCGCGGGATGCAGCGTGCCCTGCCGCTGCCGCACGGACTTCACGCCCCCCGCCATGCTGCTGCAGCTGCAGGCGGAGGAGCTTACGGTGCTGGGCTGCGGCTGCTGCACGGAGGCGGAGATGCGCCAGCTCCTGCGCCCCGGTGCCGCCCTCTCCGCCCTGGCAGACGTCCGCTCCCAGTGGCAGCGGCTGCTGGGCCAGCGGCCCCGAGAAACGGGCCTCTCCGCCCTGGACCGGCTTCTCTATCCCTGGGCGATCTATCAGGTGCTCGCCTGCCGTCTCATGGGCCGGGCCAGCCTCTATCAGCGGGGCGGCGCCTATGGCTTCCGGGACCAGCTGCAGGACGCGGTGAATCTCCTGGGTCTGGATGCAAGCTACGCCCGGGAGCGGATCCTTGACGCCTGCCGCCACCAGTACGAGGAGGGAGACGTGATGCACTGGTGGCATCCCCTGCCGGAGGGAGACAGAGGTCTCCGCAGTCGCTGCAGCGATGATCTGCTCTGGCTGCCCTGGGCTCTCTGCGCCTATGTGGAGGCCACCGGGGATCTGGGCATCTGCGCCCGCTCGGAGCCCTGGCTTTCCTCCCCGCCTCTCCGGGAGAGCGAGCATGACCGCTATGAGTCCGCCTCCCCCAACCGCTCCGGCACGGTGCTGCAGCACGCCAGGGCCGCCCTGGAATGCTGCCTTGCCCGGGGCTTTGGTCCCCACGGCCTGCCCTTCTTCGGCAGCGGGGACTGGAACGACGCCATGGACGCCGTGGACGGGGAGAGCGTCTGGCTGGGCTGGTTTCTCTCCGGCGTTGCCCTGGACTTTTCCGCTCTTCTGGAGCGGCTGGACGAGCCTGACACCCTGCGCTATCGCAGCATCGCCGAGCAGGCGGGCCGGGCCGCGGAGCAGAGCTTCAACGGCAGCTTTTACCGCCGGGGCTATTGGCCGGACGGCGAGCCTCTGGGCGGGGATGGGCGCATCGACCTGCTGCCCCAGGCCTTCGCCGCCATGAGTCCCTTCTCGGATCCTCTCCACGCCGAGACGGCCCTGGACGAGGCCATCCGCCGCCTGGCGGACCGGGAGCACGGCCTGGTAAAACTCTTTGACCCGCCCTTTTCCCAGGACGAGCGCCGCCCCGGCAGCATCACCGGCTACGGCAGAGGCGTCCGGGAAAACGGCGGACAATATACCCACGGTGCCCTTTGGCTGGCCCTGGCCTGCCTGCGCCGGGGACGCAGGAAAGACGGACTTGCCCTTTTGCAGCTTCTCTCCCCCGGCTATGAGCGGCGGGACCTTGCCCGCTACGAGGCGGAGCCCTTCGTGCTACCGGCGGACATCTCCTCCGCCCCCGGTCGGGAGGGGGAGGCGGGCTGGACCTGGTACACCGGCTCCGCCGGCTGGGTCTTCCGCATCCTCACCGAGGAGATTATCGAGCCGGAGAAATAAAGTCTGTATTCCTTCGCGTTTCTCTCTTCACTCTTCACTTTTCCCTCTTCACTCTTCGGAAATGTCGTGATATAATAATACGATAAAAAACGTGGAGGTGCCCCATGGAGCTGACAAGGACCGAGATCCTCCCCGGCGTGTGGCTGAACGCCCTGCACACGGAGAAATTCAAGACCGCCTGCCTGAGTCTGAGCCTGCTGACCCAGCTGACGCGGGAAACCGCGTCCATGAACGCCTTGATCCCCTATGTCCTGCGCCGGGGCACCACCCGCTACCCGGACATGGAGGCCCTCTCCGCCCGGATGGACGAGCTCTACGGCGCCGCGGTGGAGCCAGTAGTGCGCCGCATCGGCGAGATCCAGTGCCTGGGCTTCTACGCCAGCATCCCGGAGGGGGACTTTCTCCCCGGCGGCAAGGGCGTGCTGCATGAGGTCTGCGAGCTGTTGGGGAGTCTGCTGCTCTCCCCCGCCACCAGGGGCGGCCTGCTCCTGCCCCAGTATGTGGACAGCGAAAAGGAAAAGCTGCTGGAGGCCATCCGCAGCCGGGTAAATGACAAGCGCAGCTACGCTCTCATGCGCTGCGTGGAGGAGATGTGCTGCTACGAGGATTTCGCCGTGGGCCGTCTGGGCAGCGAAAGTGCGTGCGAAAACATCAACTACAAAAAGCTCACCCGCCAGTACCACAGCCTGCTGCAGCAGAGTCCGGTGGAGATCTTTTACTGCGGCCGGGCCACCGAGCGTGAGGTCCGGGCCTGCCTGCGGGACGCGCTCATCACCCTGCCAAGGGGAGAGATCGATACTGAGATCGGCACCGACCTGCGCATGAACGCCCTGGAGGAGACGCCCCGCTTCCAGGAAGAAGCGCTGGACGTGAACCAGGGGCAGCTCTGCATCGGCTGGCGGCTGGGTGAGTGCATGGAGGATCCGGACCTGGCCTCTCTTCTGGTCTTCAACGCCGTCTTCGGCGCGGGCACCAGCTCCAAGCTCTTTCAGAACGTGCGGGAGAAGCTGCAGCTCTGCTATTTCGCCGGGTCCCTGGTGGATGTGCACAAGGGTCTGCTGCTGGTGTCCGCAGGCATTGATTTTGACAAGCTGGACGCCGCCCGGGACGAGATCTTCTCTCAGCTGGATTCGATGAAGCGGGGTGAGATCAGCGCCGAGGAGCTTGCCGCCGCCAAGGCGGGCATCGCCTCGGACCTGCGCGCCATGACTGACAGCCAGGGCGAGCTGGAGGGCTTCCTCCTCTCCCAGACCCTGGACGGGCTGGATTACGGTCCTTTGGAGCTGGCCGCTCTGGTGGAGGAGGTGACGGCGGAGGAGATCTCCGCCATCGCCCGCAGCACCGAATGCGACCAGATCTACTTTCTGAAGAAAGACGAAGAAGAAACCGAGGAACAAGAACAAGATGGAGAGTAAAGCCTATTCCGCCATCGGCGAGACTCTGTACAGCGAGACCCTGCCCAACGGTCTGCGCCTGCGCATTGTGCCCAAGCCCGGCTTTCGCAGCCGCTACGCGGTCTTCGCCGCCAACTACGGCGGCGCCCACCGGCGCTTTTTCCTGGACGGGCAGCCCATGGAGACGCCCGCCGGCGTGGCCCACTATCTGGAGCACAAGATGTTCGACCTGCCCGGGGGCGACAACGCCCTGGACGTGCTGAGCGCCAACGGCGCCGACCCCAACGCCTTCACCGCCTCGGGCATCACCTGCTACTATTTCCAGTGCACCGAGCACTTTGAGGAGAATCTGCGTCTGCTGCTGCACTTTGTCTCCACCCCCTATTTCACGGCGGAGACCGTGCAGAAGGAACAGGGCATCATCGCCCAGGAGATCCAGATGGGCGAGGACAGCCCCGGCAGCGCCGTCTATCACACGCTGCTGCGCCAGCTCTACGCCGCCCATCCCATCCGGGATAAGGTGGTGGGCACCCTGGACAGCATCAAGGAGATCACCGCCGAGACCCTCTATGCCTGCCACAAGGTCTTCTACGCTCCCGGCAACATGTGCCTTTGCGTGGAGGGCGACGTGGACCCGGAGGAGATCGCCCGCATCGCCCGGGAGACCCTGGGAGACGGGGGCGAGAGCCTGCCCCGGGCGGATTTCGGGCCGGAGGAGTCTCCCCTGCCGGTGGAAAAGCTCCATCGGCAGCAGATGGATGTCTCCGCGCCCCAGTTTCTCATCGGTGCCAAGCTCAGCCCTCCCGGCTCGGGCGAAGAGGCCCTGCGGGAGCGTCTGGTCTCCTCCCTGGCCCTGCGCCTGCTGGTGGGCGCAAGCTCCGATTTCTATAACCGGCTCTACGCCTCCGGGCTGTTGAACCGGGATTTTGACGCCGAGGTGGACTTCTCCGCCGGCACCGGCACCCTGCTCATCGGCGGGGAGAGTCCGGACCCCGAGGCTGTGCTGCGAGCACTCACCGAGGAGCTGCGGCGCATCGATGAGCAGGGTCTGGACCCCCAGCGCTTCGAGCGGGCCAAGCGGGCCTCCCTGGGCGCCCGTCTCCGGGGTCTGGAGGATTTCGAGAGCGTGTGCATCGCCCTGGCGGAAAGCCTCTTTGAGGGCTGCTGCGCTCTGGACGCCACGGAGCTGCTGCAGAGCGTGACGAAGGCCGAGTGCGAGGACTTCCTCCGCAGGGAACTGCGGGAGGAGAAGCTGGCTCTCTCCATCATCGAACCGAGGAGGGCCTGATATGACGAGCATCCTGTATTCTCTCCCCCTCCTGGAGGAGGCCGTGCTGGAGACCATCCAGCGGGACTCCGTCATCAGCTTTCCGGGGCTGGGCATCTCCTACCTGAACCCCCCGGCCTTTTTCAGTGTTTTCGGCCACCGGATCTATTTCTATGGGG
>ODAI011987104.1_pt1 | contig 11508 bp, 7 predicted proteins | sample 1539321 | NCBI WGS metagenome assembly ODAI01 (sample SAMN02144231, study PRJEB22623) | gut metagenome | biome: sheep rumen | host: Ovis aries | place: New Zealand
GCCCCGAAACCGTGACCTCCTGTACGATACTGCACATAAGTGTGTTTTATGCCTAAGGCAGTGAGTGCGGAATCGAGCAGTTCACTATTCTGATATTTCACCACAGGGTCATCGATACAGTTGATGAGCAGCGTAGGCGGACAGTGATGTTTAATATGTTTTTCGATGGATAGGGAGTCACGCATTGTTTTGTTGAACTGCCTCCAGACCCCGAGTGCTCCTCGCTGACTGCGGCGGTGGACATATCGCTTGTCGGACATGGTGACTACGGGATAGAGTGCCACGAGGAATGCCGGTTTTGGTACTATGATATGACGTCCCGTGGCATAGTTGCCAGCCATCATGCTTAGGTGCCCTCCAGCCGAAAAGCCCATGACACCGATTTTCAGAGTGTCGATGCCATATAGTTCAGCATTATCACGCACACAGACCAGCATATCTTCTACATCCTCAAGCATATCGGGATATTTATGGCCTATGCCCAGTATCCTGAAGCCGGTAACGTATGCCGCCACTGATGCCACGCGGTAGTGAAGCACAAATGCCGTAATACCGCAGCTTTGCAGCCACAACCCGACATCTCTGCCTTCGCTATTATTATTGAGCCATGAGTAACTGCCGCCCGGACATACCACGACGGCAATGCCCGTATTGAGGCTGTCGGGAGCGGAATAGACATCGTAGCGCAAAGTGCGGGACTTTGCTGACAAACAGACTAATAAAGTACATAGCAATATTATACAGCGGCGTTTCATGGAACAACGAGTAGTAGCGAGGCGACAGACATCGCCAATAGCACTGCCGGCGCTATGTCAATGATTTGTTGCCTGAATGAATAGCCGGCACGATAATGCAGTGCTATCATCTGTATTAGGCAACCGACGTATGCCGCTACCACATAGCCCCATAGCAATGCTCTAATGCCCAGTGGTATGCCTATCACCACGGCTAAGGCTATGAGGAACTTTCGCAGTAGTTCAAGCGTAAAAGTCAACCGTGACAGTCCCTTGACATTGAGAGCATTAGTTATCAACAGCGATAGCGCTGACGGCACGAAGGCTACGCATAGCAGCCGGAAATATGGCACGGACGGCAGCCATTGCTCTCCGAATAGCAGTAGGCACGCGTGGCGGGCAATAACGGCGAGCAACACCAACACGGGCATCATGAACAAATTCGCGCGCCGCAACAGCGTGCCTAATATTGCGCTAAAACGCTCATCGTCATGCCGCAAAGAGGCAAGCAGGTTATAGGTAGTACTCTCAAGTATTGCCATCAGGCTGAACGACGCCGTGTCAGCCTGCTTATGGGCGTGAGTATATTGTCCGGCTTGGTATAACGGAAAGAAACGTGCTATGACGAAAAGATAGATATTACTAAACACGGCATTAAGTAAGCCCGAAAAGGCTATTGGTAGCGAGAAACGCAATGTTTCGCGCAGTATATTCCATGATGGTTTTGCGATATGCCATCGTGGTGCCACGATATTGAATCCCACAGCCCGAGAGGCATGATATGTCATCTGCTGTGCCACCAGCGCCCATACTCCGGAACCATTGAACGCCGCCACCATTGCCGTAGCGACACTCACGGCACACGACAACAAATTCACGGCAGCGATAACATCAAAACGGAACGCCATCTGGAGGCGCGTGTGCGGAACAATATATAAGGCATTGAAAAACAGGCTCAAAAACAATATGCGTATAATGGCGGAAAGCTGAGTGATACCCATCGCCACGGCTATCATCGGAGCTGAGATATAGGCGATAGCGTAAAACAAAATCGCCAAGGCGCTATTGGCTAACAAGATGGTGGTGAAATGTCTGTCATCGGCACCACGCTCCCGAGCTAACGCCTTACCCATGCCACAATCGACAAAAACATACGCTATAGCGCTGAAAAGCATCACACTGCCCATGAGTCCGAAATCGTCGGGGGTGAGCAGGCGAGCCAAAAGTATGCTCACAAGGAATTGGAGCACCGACTGACCTATACGGTCGGCACCACTCCACAAAAACATCTGCCCTAACCTTTTATGCATACTGATTAACATCAAACGGGATTACTACGCAAAATTACTTAATTTTTTCGCGCCGGCAAATGATATCGAAAAAAAAGTTAGTCTATAAAAAACGCGCAAGCCGCTAATATTAGCGGCTTGCGAGTTGTCTAACGAGGACTCGAACCTCGACTGGCTGAACCAAAATCAGATGTGCTACCATTACACCATTAGACAAGTTGCATTACCCTTTCGGAAAATGCGACTGCAAAGTTACGATAATTTTTCGTAATAGCAAAATTTTACGGTACTTTTTTTTCTGACATTATCATGGTCCCCGGAATTATTTGGGTTCCATGATAACTTCGAGTACGTTACCGGCATCAAGCAGTTGGCGTGCCATGTCGCGAACGTCTTGCTCGTTGACCAACTCAAGAACGGGCAGATAATGTTTGAGGTAGTTTTCACTGCGCCCTTCTATGTAGTAGCGATAAAGGATAGTATTGAGCCAGAAACGGTTTTTCTCGAGGTTTTGTTCATAATCCTTACGCAGGTTCTGTTTCGACTTTTCGAGTTCCTCGGCGATAGGCGCTCCGTTGGCGACGCGTTCCAATTCTTCATGTATGATAGCCAAAAGTTTGTCTTCAAGTTTAGGATCGGTATCGAACTGCATATATAGTTCGGCGAGTTGGTAGTTTTTGTCAACGCCGCCTCCTACTCCCACACCGTATGAGCCACCTTCGCGTTCACGAATGCTCTCGAGGTACATGGCATCGAGACAATCGCTGAGCAGACGCAGCGTCAGGCGGTTGCGTATCTCATAGCGAGCCGGCATGGAATAGACGATGAGGTTTGATGCGGTGCGTGTTGACATCTCGGCACTGAAGCGATTAGTAATCTTACCCTTAGGCATACGATTGGAGCGTGCTATAAACTGCTCGGCAGCAACGGATGTATTAGTCTTCAGACTTCCAATCCACTGATTGATAAGGTTTAGCGTTGTTTCATCAGCATTGATATTGCCTACGAAGAAGAATGTGAAATCCTTGGGGTTGGCAAAACGTTGGCGATAGAGTTCGAGAGCGCGATTTTGGTTTACCTTATCAAGAGTTGCTTGATTGAGCAACATCACGCGCGGGCTCCAATTGCCCATAGCCATCTGCAGGCTATCGGAGAATATGGCTTTGGGATTAGCGTCCTTGTTGGCTACCACAGTACGCATCATACTCATCATGGCGTCAAAAGCCTCATCATCCTGACGGGGCGATGTGAAATAGAGATAGATAAGTTGCAGCAGTGTCTCGAAGTCTTTAACGGAAGACATACCTTTGATTTCTTCCGAGTCATCGTCAATATCAGCTGCTATTGACAATGTTTTGCCTGCGAGAAGTTTTGTGAGCTGTGTGGCGCTATGCTCGCCTATGCCATTGGTTTCCACGATGTCGGGAGCAAAAGAAGCATTAATGACGTCATTATCCTCAACTTGTGAGAGTCCGCCTATGCTGAATGCGCGGAATAGTATCTCATCATCGCTGAAAGTGGTGGGTTTAATGACTACCTTGATACCATTGCGAAGCGTTATCTCCGTGGTTTTCATGTCAAGACTATGATGTATATCCTTTTTGGGACGTATTTTTTTGCCTGCACGAGGTTTTTGGGCGACAAGCGGTATATCGAGTTTTTCTTCCTTGGGAGCCTCTATTTCCAGCGCCGCCATGCCTTTGAGTTGTGCCATAACTTCCGCGTCGGTTGGCAGTTCGATACCATCTTTTTGCATACCCATGATGGTTACTATTCTGTTCTCGTCGGTAATAAAGTGCTTAATCGCTTCATTGACAACCTCTACGGGTATTTGTGGCATCACTGCCTTTGCTATCTGCAATTCCATTTCTTCTCCCAAAGCCGGTGCGCCGTCAAGGAAGTGGCGGATATATTGGCTTGTGAGATCCGAGTTTTTTTGTTTGGCACGTTCGTTATATGTTTTCTCTATATCGTTGAGCAAGTCAAGTTTAGCTCTTTCCAGTTCCGAAGATGTTATGCCGTAGCGTTTGAGGCGTTCAATTTCTGTGAGCATGAGTTGCAGCGCCTCTTTTTCCTTGCCTGTTTTGGCTACCACCTGCATTGCAAACTCGTCATCCATCTTCGTGGCACGGTATTCATATCCGCCTTCTCCTTGTATCACAGGGCAGTCGGCTTTCTGCGTCAGTTCCTCAAAACGATATCCTATCACTTGTTCGATGATATCCGTCAACAATGTCGCGGTATATCCTTGCGGTGTTTGCAATGCGTCATGAGGCGTAGCGTCAGAGACACATTCGAATTGCAGCAATGAGTATGAAGCCTCGGGGTCCGACACAACCGCCACGATAGGTTCGGTATGTCTGCCATAACTATATACGGGACGTTCGCCACGATTGGCGCGCTGCGGAATATCCTGCCACAGCTCCTTGATTTTGTTCTCCACATAGTCAACATCCACATCACCGACTACGATTATGCCCTGCAAGTCAGGACCGTACCATTTTTTATAGTAAGCCCGCAGAGTGTCGTATGGGAAGTTATTGATAATTGCCGTGTCGCCTATCACGTCGCGCACGGCATATCGGCTGCCGGCATATTTTATCTTATTGCTTTTAGCCCACATACGGCGGAAAGCCGATGAGCGCGTACGCCACTCTTCGCGAATCACACCGCGTTCAGAGTCTATTTCTTCATCGATGAGCGATATCTTGCCCGACCAGTCATGCATCACCAACAGAGCGCTATCTATCACGCCTTGACGCATTGTAGGCACATTGCTCAAGCGATACACCGTTTCGTCGATAGACGTATATGCATTGATATCACCGCCGAAACTCAAACCTTGACTTTTGAAGTATTCGATGATTTCCTTTCCGTCGAAGTTCGCTGTGCCGTTGAAAGCCATGTGCTCAAGGAAGTGGGCGAGACCGTTTTGACTATCTTCTTCGAGTACGGCACCTACCTTCTGGGCGATATGGAACTCGGCGCGGTTCTTAGGCTGTTCGTTATGTCGGATATAGTACGTCAGACCATTGTCCAACACGCCATAACGCACTGCCGGATCAAGATTGGGGTTCATCAAAGGCGCCTCTTGTGCGCTAACAATGGTAGCCACAAAAGCGCAAAAAGTTAATAAGAATGTTTTTTTCATTATATATACTTGATTTTAATTTTATTTTAAGGATTGTCTTGTTCATATTTTCGTACCGCCTCGCGCCATTCATCGGAAATATGCATGGTCTGTCGTGTGTCGAAGTCATAGCCTACCATAACCACCTTGCATGTTGATTTTACCAATCCCTTGGAACGGTCGATGAGTTGCTGATAAAGCGTAAAACTCTTGTTACCGATATGGTCTATGCGCGTCTGCACGGCAAGGTCATCATTGAGAAACACGGGTTCTATATAATCCGTTTCTATATGCGCTACCACAACTCCTGTATTCTGTGGGTCTATCTTACGACCGAATAGCGCCTCGAAATAGGCTATTTTGCCTAAATCATAGAACGCCATATATGTACCATTATTGACGTGCCCGAGAGCATCGGTATCATTGAAACGAAGTTGTATGGGAATGGTATGCATCTTTTGACTGCTGCTGGTAAATTGATGTTAGCCACTGTGCTTTGCGGACTGCCTATTGGCAATCACTCCTCAGTCAGAAGGATAGGCGGCACGCAGTGCCTGACGAGTGGAATACACTTGTTATCGGGAACCGCGTGCTGTTTTTTTTAGGCGGGAGAGTTTTCCTCCGGGGCATCATCCATAGGGGTGGTATCCACCGGGGTAGTATCAGCCTGCTTATTTTCTGAAGCGGCATTCTCGGCTATTATCTCGTCGGAGCGTGATTTCCACTGCCGCTCGCCGAAGATATTAACGAGGTCTTCGGAATAAATTACTTCACGGTCGATAAGCAGCTGCGCAAGTTGGTGATGACCTTCGGCATGCTCTGTAAGGATCTGCTTAGCCCTCATGAACTGCTCATCTATAATATTTTGCACTTCCTTATCTATTATCTCTGCCGTCTTTTCGGAATAAGGTTTGGTAAAGCCATATTCTGATTGCCCTGTAGAGTCATAATAACTCAAATTCGGTATTTTAGGGCTCATGCCATAATATACCACCATAGAGTATGCTCGTTTTGTAACCCTTTCGAGGTCGTTAAGAGCCCCCGTGGATGTTTGGTTGAGGAATAGCTCTTCAGCGGCTCTGCCCCCAAGCGTGGCGCACATCTCATCGAGTAGGTGTTCACGTATCACCAGTTGCCGCTCTTCGGGCAGATACCAAGCCGCTCCGAGGGCTTCGCCACGGGGCACTATGGTAACTTTGACGAGAGGATTAGCGTATTGCAGGAACCAACTGATAGTGGCATGCCCCGCTTCGTGGAAAGCTATGGAGCGTTTCTCTTCGGCGGTAATTATTTTTGTCTTACGTTCCAGACCTCCCACGATACGATCCACGGCAGCCATGAAGTCCTGCTTATCAATAGCCTGTTTGTCGTTCCGCGCCGCTATCAATGCCGCCTCGTTGCAGACATTGGCGATATCGGCACCGGAAAATCCCGGGGTCTGTTTAGCAAGGAATTCGAGGTCAACATCCTGCGACATTTTGAGGTTCTTGGTATGCACCTTGAATATGTCGCGGCGTTCGGTAATATCGGGCAGTTCGACGTGTATCTGTCTGTCGAAACGTCCTGCCCGCAGCAGCGCCGGATCAAGTATCTCGGCACGGTTGGTAGCGGCAAGAATTATCACACCGCTATTGGAGCCGAAGCCATCCATCTCGGTTAGCAGTTGGTTGAGAGTACTCTCACGTTCATCATTGGCACCGGTAGCGAGATTTTTGCCTCGGGCACGTCCCACGGCATCTATCTCATCGATAAAGACTATGCATGGTGCTTTCTCCTTTGCCTGACGGAAGAGGTCACGGACGCGACTGGCGCCCACGCCGACGAACATCTCCACAAAATCAGAGCCCGACATTGAGAAGAAAGGCACATTAGCTTCGCCGGCTACCGCCTTGGCAAGCAATGTCTTACCAGTCCCGGGAGGGCCTACCAACAAGGCTCCTTTCGGTATCTTACCACCTAATACGGTATATTTCTGGGGATTTTTCAGAAAACTGACTATCTCTTCCACTTCTTCCTTGGCGCCCTGCAAACCGGCAACGTCAGCAAAAGTTACCTGCTGTTCGGCGGAGTCCTTATCAAAAAGTTTTGCCTTGGACTTGCCAACGCCGAACATACCACCCTCGCCGCCCATCATACGACGATTCATGTAGAAAATGAAAAATATGAACAGCATGAAGGGCAACACATTGATCAGGAACAGATAGACGTAATTACTATGCTCCTTATACTCTACTTTGCCCGAGAACTGGTTTTCGGTGAGGAACTTAGCTACCTCATCCACCGACGGCGCCGTGACCTCAATGGTATTACGCTTGGCAGTGGCAGCTTCCTGACCGAGCACCGCAACTACAGCACTGTCACGCAGGGAAACTTCAACAGTCTTGTCGGACATGACAACGACTTTTTCGACCTGATCTTTACGCACCATCTGCTGGAAATCGCTGTAAGCGAAGTCCTGAGGCATAGTAAATGTGGTCTTGTCGCTGAAAAAATAGGCTACGAATAAGAACGAGAGAACAGCGATATATATCCACGAAACGTTGAATTTCGGGTCCTTGTTGGGTTTGTTAGGCTTTCGCGAATTCTCGTTAGGCTTATAAGTCTGATTCATAAGATAATAGAAAATATGTTAATATTCGTCGGGCAATTCCGTAATCTTGGCGTCATTCCACAGATGTTCAATATCATAGAAATCACGTTGTTCGCGCATGAATATATGCACTATGATATTTCCGTAATCCATGGCTACCCATAGACTATTATCAAGCCCGTCAACGGCAAATGGTTTCACGCCTTCGTGCTCGCGCACATATTCGCGCACCGAACGTTCGAGGGCTCCTACTTGTATGTTGCTATCGCCTTGGCAAATAACAAAATATTCACATGGCGCATCTTCAAGCTCGCGCATATCTACAACGGCTATGCGATGACCTTTAAGGTCTCGCATACCATCTACTATTGATTGTACTAATTTATCCATCAAGATTATTTACTATTTGACAATTTACTATTTGACAATTTACTATTTGACAATTTACTATTTGACAATTTGTTTGGATATTTGGATATTTTGATTGGTGTTTTTGGTTTTTTCTACCCTTCTATCACTCCCTTGAGTGTAGCCGCTGTCGCCTCGGTAATTTTCACCATGACACGATCGCCTATGCGCACCTGTCCGCGTGGAAATATGACAACCTTGTTTTGTGACGTGCGTCCATAAAGTTCTTCCCTACTGCGTTTCGAGAAACCTTCGACAAGCACTTCATATACCGAACCGATATCTTTCTTATGACTTTCGAGCGATAGTTCGTTTTGCAGCGCTATGATTTCATTGAGCCGACGTATCTTGACTTCTTCAGGGACATCATCAGGCATATGTTTGCTGGCAAATGTTCCAGGGCGTTCAGAGTAGCGAAACATGAAAGCCATATCGAAAGCCGCTTCACGCATCAACGACAGTGTCTGCTGATGGTCTTGCTCTGTTTCACCACTGAAGCCACAAAAGACATCGGTGCCTATACTCGCTTCCGGCACTATGCGACGTATCGCGGCTATCCTGTCAAGATACCACTCGCGGGTATATTTCCTATTCATGGCTTTGAGCACCTTATTGCTACCACTCTGCACCGGCAGATGTATAAAACGGCAGATGTTGTCATGCTCGGCAATAACCTCCAAAGTCCTGTCAGACATATCTTTAGGATGACTCGTAGTGAAACGTATCCACATATCAGGAGCCGCCTTGGCTACTATAGACAGCAGTTGCGGAAAGTCAATAACCGTGCCATTATCATCATAGCTATAGGAGTTAACATTCTGTCCGAGCAGTGTAACTTCTTTGTAGTGTTTTTGTCTGAGGTCTGCCAATTCTGTCAGTATGCTGTCCACATCACGACTGCGCTCTCGCCCTCTGGTATAAGGCACTATGCAGTAAGAGCAGAAGTTATTGCATCCCCGCATGATGCTTATAAAACCTGATATCTGATTGCCAATACGGGCAGGAAGCACATCGCGGTACGTCTCAGTCGTTGACAGCTCCACATTAATGGCTTTGTGCCCCTGTAGCGCACTTTCCACGAGGTGAGGCAGGTCAAGATAGGCATCAGGTCCGGCTATGAAATCAACTCCTGTTTCCTCCATGAGTTGTTCCTTGCCGCGCTCGCCCATACAGCCTATCAGTCCAACGACAACGCGCTGCCCCTTCTTGCGCAGCGAGTGGAAAAACTTGATGCGCTCCCTAACCTTGTTCTCGGCATTTTCGCGCACAGAACATGTATTGACCACTATCACACTTGCGGCGGTCATGTCATCGGTAAGAACATATCCTGACATCTGAAGTATTGACGCCACCACCTCACTGTCAGCCACATTCATCTGACAGCCATAAGTCTCTATGTAAACAGCTTTATCCATTATAATGCAAAGGTACGAATTTTTGCGCATATCACGAAAATTTCGTACCTTTGTGGTGATAGAATATTAATAATTTCATTTCATTAAATGTCACGTAAAGTACGAGTTCGTTTTGCTCCGAGTCCCACCGGAGCTCTTCACATCGGCGGGGGGCGTACCGCGCTGTACAACTTTCTTTTCGCTCGCCAGCATGGTGGCGATATGCTTCTGCGTATTGAGGATACCGACAGCACACGTTTTGTGCCCGGAGCCGAGGAATATATCATCGAGAGCCTTCGTTGGTTAGGTATCGAGATTGACGAGGGAATAGGTGTTGGCGGTCCTCATGGTCCATATCGACAGAGCGAACGCCGGGATATATACAAGACCTACGTACGGCAACTGCTCGATGCCGGCAAGGCATACATAGCTTTCGACAGCGCCGAAGAGTTGGAAAAGCAACGTGCCCAAAGCGCCAATTTCCAATACGATGCCTCGACGCGTATGTCAATGACCAACTCGCTGACCCTGTCAGCCGAGGAAGTGGAGGCGCGTATCGCCCGTGGTGATAAATACGTTGTGCGTTTTCTCGTACAGCCCGGCGAGGATGTACATGTTCATGACCTGATACGCGGCGATGTGGTCATCAACTCGACAATTCTCGACGATAAGGTTCTTTATAAGTCTGCTGACGAATTACCAACATATCATCTTGCCAATATCGTTGATGACCACTTGATGGAAGTGAGTCATGTGATACGCGGTGAGGAGTGGCTACCATCGGCGCCTCTGCACGTATTGCTCTACCGCGCTTTTGGTTGGGAGGATACGATGCCTCAGTTTGCTCACCTGCCTTTGCTGCTCAAGCCTGAAGGTAATGGCAAACTATCGAAGCGTGATGGTGACAGGCTCGGCTTCCCCGTATTTCCGCTGGAATGGCATGACCCCAAGACGGGCACTGTTTCGAGCGGATACCGCGAGTCGGGATACTTGCCGGAAGCTGTCATCAACTTCCTCGCGCTGCTTGGTTGGCATAGCCAGAGCGAGCAGGAATTGTTCTCAATGGACGAGTTGATACACAACTTCAGCCTTGAGCGCGTCAACAAGTCCGGAGCCCGCTTCGACTACAAGAAAGCCCAATGGTTCAACCACGAATACCTCCAGAAGCGTTCTGACATCGACGTGGCTATGATGTTCATGCCTGTGCTTGCCGAGAAAGGTCATGGCGACGTGCCCGCGGAGAAAGTTGCGCACATCGTAGGGCTTGTCAAGGAACGCGTCAATTTCGTGTCAGAACTATGGCAGCAGTGCGACTTTTTCTTCGAGGCTCCCGCACAGTATGACGAAAAGTCTGTCAAAAAACGCTGGAAAGAAGATTCCGGACAACAGATAGGTGAGTTGCTGCAACTGCTTGAGGCACAAGAAGACTTCAGCGGCGAAGCTCTCGACAAAGTTGTCATGGCATGGATTGACGAAAAGCAATACGGAGTTGGCAATGTCATGAATGCATTCAGAATATGCCTTGTCGGTGCCGCCCGCGGTCCGCATATATGGCTGATAACTGACGTATTGGGCAAACAAGAAACCATAGCACGCGTACGTAAAGCGTTGGAAATACTTAAATAAAGATAAATTATGAATATACTTATCACAGGCTGCAAAGGCCAGTTGGGATCAGAAATGTGTTTGTTAGCGGCTGAGCATCAAGACCATCGTTATTTCCTTACCGATGTTGCTGAACTGGACATCACAGATATCGATACCGTTGAGCGCTATGTGGCTGATAATAAGATAGACATCATCGTCAACTGCGCCGCCTACACTGCCGTGGACCGCGCCGAGAGCGATGAGGACACAGCACGCCTGATTAACGCTGACGCTGTTGAAAATATAGCCCGTGCCGCAGCCAAGAACAATGCCAAAGTTATACATGTGTCCACTGACTACGTGTTCAGTGGTGATA
>ODAI013435504.1_pt1 | contig 11508 bp, 11 predicted proteins | sample 1539321 | NCBI WGS metagenome assembly ODAI01 (sample SAMN02144231, study PRJEB22623) | gut metagenome | biome: sheep rumen | host: Ovis aries | place: New Zealand
CCCCATAAACAAGGTCAGGCCACCGATGACCGCCACAAACAGATATGTATAGCCCGCGCCGATCGCCTCCCAGGATTCCTCGTGGATGACCCAGGTAAAGGAAGTGAAGGAAAGCACTTCAAAAAAGACAAATGCCGTCATCAGGTCCGCCGAGAGCATGACCCCCTCGACCGCGCCGAGTGTAAAGAGCACGAAAAACCTGTAGCGGGCGATATTTTCCCTCTCGTGGGCAAAATACTCCAGCCCGAACAGCGTCGTCCCCAGCCACATGAACGCGGTGACGACCGCATAGACCGCGCGAAAACCGGTCACTGTAAAGGAGAGCCCGCCGGAAAGTATCCCCCGGATCGCAAACTGCGTCCCTGTGCCGACCCCGCTTTCCGCTTCCACCAGCGGATACAGCGGCTCCCCGGACGCCCCGCGCGCAAGGACAAGCGTAAGCCCGAAGATCACAGCCGTCACAAACAGAGCCGCGTAGTCCCCGGCTTCCTCGTTTCTTCTCCCTATGACGGCCGCTGCCGCGGCTCCGATAAATGGTCCGAAGACGATCAATGCAATGAGCATTCGCACCTCCATGTCCGCGCTGCGGACCCCTTTTTACAGGTGACCTTGTCCGATCGCTGTCAAAACAGCGAGCACAGGCCCCGGATAAACACCAAACACGATATTAAGAACCATAAAGAACAGGATCGGCAAGAGCATCAAAGGCCCCGCTTCCTGAACATCCCCCTTCTCGTACCGGTTCTTCTCCCCGGTCGTAAAGAACGCCCTCACGCTGATGGTCAGCGTATAGATTGCGCACAGAAAAGCCGCAATGATCAGCGCGGCATCTCCCCCGTACAGAAGTCCCGTCAGAATCTCCGGTGCTCCGGCCGCCGCAGATTCCGCAGCCGCCTGCATACAGGCATTTAGAAGCGCCCATTTAGAGACAAATCCGCACAGCAGAGGAATTCCCGTCAGAGACAACGCACAGACCGTATATGCCCCGAAAGTGACCGGCATCCTGCGGCCGACCCCGTTGATCTCATAGAGATAAGCTTTGTGCGTCTGGTGCATAAAGGCGCCCGCGCACATAAACAGACAGATTTTGATGATGCCGTGAAAGAGCATATGCGCAAGACCCGCCGTCAGCCCGAGCGGCGTCATCGTCATCGCGCCCAGAAGCATATAGGAGAGGTTGCTCATCGTAGAATAGGCGAGCCTCCTCTTAAAATGCCTCTCGCGGATCGCCTGCGCCGCGCCGAACAGGAGTGAAAAAATCGCCAGCGCAAGGCAGACCGCCTGCGCCTGTGTTCCTCTCAAAAAATCCGCTCCAAAAACATAATATGTGACGCGCATCACCGCGAACACACCGGAATTGACGACTGCCACAGCGTGCAGAAGCGCTGTCACCGGCGTCGGTGCGACAGAAGCCATGGGAAGCCAGTTGTGCAGGGGAAAGACTGCCGCCTTCGCGCCAAACCCGATAAAGGCCAGGATAAATGCCAGGTACAGCATTCTCTCGTCGTAGGTCCCGTCTATGCTTCCTCCGTACAGGAACATCCCGGCTTTTCCGTAAACTGTCGTCAGCACGACCGCCATAAAGCCGAGCGAAGCGCCTCCGATCGTATAAGCCGCGTACATTCTGCCCGCGTACATGCTCTCGTGGTTTCCGTAGTGTGACACGAGCGGGATCGTCACGAGCGTGAGCATTTCAAAAAACAGATACATCGTGATCATATCCGAAGAAAAGCAGACGCCGAGCGTCACGCCGTAGGTCATGATAAAGAAAGCGAAGAACTTGTTCCAGTCCTCATCGCCGCTCATATATTCGAAGGCGTACAGAAGGACAAGCGGCCACATCACAGAGATCATCAGCGTGAAGAGCGCCGCCATCCCGTCGATGCGGAAATTGACCGCAAACCCGCGGATAAAGCTGTAGACTGTCACAGGATCCCTGCGGACCCCGAAAACGCCGATCCACACGCAGACGGAAGTTGCGCATGCAACCGCTTCACACCAGATCCTTCCGGTCATTTTCTTTTGAATCGGCCTCACCAGCATCGCCAGACCGCCAAGAAGCGGAAGCGAGATGGGGACCAGAAGAAACAAAGGGTTCAAGAGATTTCTCCTTCCCGTCTTCAGAAAACAAGACTTCCGGCAAACGTACTGCCGAAAAGGCCTACAAGGAGCGACGCGACACACAAAAGGAACATAGGGACCAGCATCAGCGCGTTAGGCTCCGCGTACTCTTCCTTCGTATAGCTGGCGCCTCCGCCCGGGAAGTATCCGTCCACCATGATCGGAAGCAGGTAGCCCGCCGTCAGAAGCGCTGAGATCAGGAGCATGACCGGTCCGATGACTGCAAAGCTCCCTGTCCCGCTGCGGATCGCCGCTGAAGCGATCGCCCATTTGCTCGTAAATCCGCCCATCGGAGGGATGCCGACGAGAGAGATCGAAGCCGCCGTGAAACAACCGAGTGCGAGAGGCATTACCTTTCCGACGCCGGTCAGCTCATCGGTCCTGCGGACCCGGAGTTTGTAGATAAAGACGCCGGCCATCATAAAGAGGCAGGCCTTCGAGCCCGCATGACTGAATACATGGAGAAGTCCGCCCTTCAGTCCGTCCTCCGACATAAGTGAGAGGCCCAGCATCACATAGGACAGCTGGCTGATCGTCGAGTAGGCGAGCCGTTTTTTGAATATTTTCTCCCTGAAAGCCATCATGGAGCCCATAAAGATCGTAAGAAGCGCGAGGCACATCCAGGCGTACTGCACCCATGTGCCGCGAAGCAGCTGCGTTCCCACTGAGAAATAGACCAGGCGGATCACTGCCAGAATACCGCCCTTTGCGATCATCGCCGAGAGAAGCGCGGAAGCGGGCGCAGGTGCGATCGGGTGTGCTGTCGGAAGCCACCCGTGCAAAGGATACATACCCGCCTTGGCGCCGAAGCCTACGATGCCCGCCATCACTGCGGCCAGAAGGATCTTCTCATTTCCCGCGACTTTCGCGGCGTCCAGAAGTCCTCCGAAGGCAAACTGCGATGACTCGCCTGTGAAAGCATAGACGAAAAAGACCGCCAGAAGGCCCATCATCGCGCCGGCAATGGAATAGAACAGATACTTAAGGCCTGCTGCCACCGCCTCTTTGGTCCTCTCGTGCAGGACCAGAGGCATCGAGCTCAATGTCAGAAACTCGAAGCTCAGGTACATCGTGACCAGATTCGCCGAAAAGCATTCCGCGATCAGCGCGCCCATGGAGATCATGTAAAACGCATAGAACAGCGGTCTTCTCTCCTCCATCTTCATATACTCGAAGGCATAGAACAGGATGCAGGTATAGAGAATGAGCACCACCCCAAGGAAGCAGTTTCCCAGCGTATCCGGCCTGAACGAGAACCGAACGCCTTCTGAGAGCTGCGCCAGCTCAACGAGACCGCCCTTCGCCGCCGCGTAGACCGCTGTGAGATCCGTCAGGAACACAATGGCGGCACAGAGTATGTTTCGAGTGCGTTCGCTGACAGGCAGAGCATAAACTGCGATGCCCCCTATGACCGGTATTAGTATTGCTGCAAGCATGAACATAATGCCTCCTTTACATAAACATTCCGAATCCCTGCTGGATCAGCCCGGCAAACACCCAGCTGAACAGTCCCATCGCCAGGTTTCCCGCTGTGAGCAGCAGCATAGGGATGTTATAGTCCGCTCCGTGCGCGATCACTTTCATCCCCGTTTCCCCGCGGTTGTAGATCCGGATCAGCGTACGGATAAAATACAGCGCATTCAGCATCGAGCTGGCGGCCATTGTCAACATGACCAGGATCAGCTTGATCCCGCCTATATCCGCGGCGGCCAGGGCAAAAAAGAGCTTCGACGAGAACCCCGCAAAGATCGGAATACCGATCATCGACAGGCTCGGTACAAGGAAAAAGAAACCCGCATTGGGATCCTTCAGCGCGCATCCCTGCATGTTCTTGAATTTCAGGCTGTCGCCGGACACTTCGGCGAGCCTCGGCGTCGTCAGAAACAGCTGCGACTTGGTCACGGCATGCGCCATGATGTGGAAGACTGCCGCTGTAAATCCCGCGGTTCCGCCCAGTCCCATCCCCATATAGATGTAACCGATCTGCGCCGCAGAGGAAAAAGCCACCATGCGGTTGATGTTGTCCGCCCGGATCGCCGAGAACGAGCCGAAGATCATCCCGCACAGTCCAAGGACGAGCAGAATATTCCGGACCGGCATCTGCGTAAAGACGTCGATGCCCAGGACGCGCCAGTATATTTTGATAAGCAAGAAGATATAGCACTTGGAGACCAGGGAGGACAGGACCGCCGCCGAAGTCGGCGTCGCCCATCCGTAGGGGTCCGGCATCCAGTAATGGAAGGGGAAAAGGCCGCTCTTGATCGACAGCCCGATCGTGATGATCCCGGTCGCCATGATCAGGACGATCCTTGCGCCCGGCTGCTGGTACAGGATCGCCACTTCTCTCTGCATGGGCACCATCAGGAGATTTCCGGTGATGTTGTACAGAAGGACCACGCCCAGAAGGAAAAGGCCGGAGCCCACGAGGTTCAGGATCATGTAGCGCACTGCCGCGAGCGTCGTCCTGCCGATCTCTCTCACGATCAGGATCCCGCAGCTGGTAAGTGTGAGGATCTCAAGGAAAACGTACCCCGAGAAAATATCGTTGGTCCAGAGCATGGCCATGATCGCAGCCGTCATCAGGTTCAGGATCGCGTAATAGAGATTGATCTTGCTCTCGTCGATGTCCACATCTACATAGCGCTTGCCGGCGAGCACCGCGCACAGCATCACAATAAGGAACAGGCACGCGCAGGAGGCCTCCAGGACACCTGCTCTCAGCTCGTTCCCCCAGGGCGCCGGAAACTCACCCATCACATAAGTGAAGGAAGTGCCGGTGCGCGTGGTATACCACAGAACGCCTGCTGCCATGAGAATGAGCACGACCTCATATATGATCGTATAAATTCTAGCTGTTTTCCCTCTGAGGATCGTGCACAGAACGCCTGAAAAGAGGCTGAGCACAACCATAAACATCGGAAAGTTAGTGATAAACTCCACTTCAGTGGTCCTCCGTCAGTAAAGAACTCTCATCTGTCCTGAATAAGGTGTTCGGACATCGAATAGATCTCGTCCAGGTTCAGCGTATGATAGCGCCTGTAAAGACGCACCGTCAGCGACAGCATGATCGCCGTTACAGAGACCGACACAACGATGCCCGTCAGGACGAGCGACGCGGGAAGCGGGTTGATGTAAGCTTCCGTGCTCTGCACGCCGTTCGTGATGATCGGCGCCTTTCGTCCCTCGATATAGCCCATGGAAGCCAGAAACAGGAAAACCCCTGTGTCCATGACATTGAGCCCGATCAGCTTCCTGAACAGGTTTCGGTGAAACAGCAGCATTGTAAAGCCGATGCCAAACAGGATGATCGCTACAGTTTCAGTGCTGTTGGCGACCAGATTTGCAAATGTATTTCCCATCTGTTTTCTCCTATATCTTCAGCCGGCGTCATGCATCGCCGCCGATACTGCCTCTTCTAAAGAGGCTGTAGAAACCGAACATTGTGCAGGCGACCACAAGGCCCACCGCGATATCCAGAGGGAGGATCAGGCCGCCGCTGAGGATCGCTCCGGGCTCTCCCTTCGGGATGTGGTTTTCGATCCCGTTCGCCCCGGTAAAGAAGACGTAGCCTTTCGCAAAGCTGTAGAAACTCAGGGCGAAAAAAGCGATCAGCGAAGCCGCCCGCCGGGTGACCACTTTGTCCGTGCTCTTAAAACCGAAAGCCGCAGCAAAGATGATCAGGCCCGAGCCGATCACCGCACCTCCGGAGAAACCTCCGCCGGGTGAGTTCTGGCCGTTCAGCAGCACGTACGCGCCGTACAGAAACAGGCAGGGGAGCAGCACTGTCGCGACAAGCCGCATGATCGACTCCCTGTAAAGCTCGTGATATCTCTCCTCTCCGATCGTGTAGAAGTCCTCATATTCGGAGCGCATATTTTTGCGGTCCAGCTTCAGGAGGATCGTCACGCACAGAAGCGCCGTAAAGAGCACATGGGATTCCCCCAGCGTATCGAACGCCCTGTAATCGAGGATAATGCCGGACACGACGTTGATCGCGCCCGTCTCCTGAAGCCCCTGTTCAATATATCTCCTGACCACTACCGTGGTCTCCGGATTCTCATAGCCGTAGCGCGGGAGATAAGAGATCGTCATCAATAAGACGCCGATCAGCGCGACGCAGCAGATGACTGCCACAGCGAAGTAAAACACGCTGAAGCCCTTATTCTCCGCGCGGATCAGCTTCTGTGCCCGCGCCGAGCCGTGTACGAAGTTCTTGTAGTATTCTTTCTCTATTTTGACCTTCTCGCGCGGGCTGTCGTGGGACTCCTCTCCTTCTATGAGGACTTCGAGAAGATCTCTCTCCTCGTCGGAATCCGGTGCGGACAGCGCGCCCAGATCGAGTCCGGGGCCAAAAAACAGATCAAACAGTTTCACCGGTCTTCTCCTTTACGTTCTTCTGCATCTTCCGCAGCAGCCGCGGGCTCTGTCTCAGTCCCGCCTGCAAGGCTTTTTGCCTCTGTCTCCAGGGCCTCCCGTCTCAGATCCTCCGTGCGGATCCTTCTCAGCGTCAGCATAAACAGAACGCTGCTCACTCCGGCGCCGACCGCCGCCTCTGTGATCGCCAGGTCCGGAGACTCCAGCAGCACCCACAGAATGCACATGATCGAGCTGTAGGACATAAAAATGATCACCGCCTGCAGCAGGCTCTTTCCAAAGTTCACGCCGACCGCGCAAATAACCAGGAGGATCAGAAGGATGATCCTCGCCACATCCATGATCCCCATGTCACTTCCTCTCCTTTCCGGATTTTCCGGTCAGCTTCCTGACGTATTTGTGGAGAAGCGGGTTCGTGTAGTACTCCACCTGTCCCAGAAAATGGGTTGAGACCGGGGAGGTAAACCACAAAAAGAAGACCAGAATGATCAGCTTAAGCGTATCCATCCGTATTCCCGACGCGACAGCAAGCGACGCGATGACACAGAAGATCCCCGCCGAGTCGCCGATGCCTGCCGCGTGGAGCCTGTTCATGACAAATCCGAACCGATACGCCCCGGCCACAGCTGCGGCAAAAAAGCAAAGGCCCGCAATCATCAGTACCGCTGTAATCCCAAAACGGATCCATTCTGCGATCATTTGCCGTCACCTCCTTCGCCGTTTTCCTCCTCCGCCTCCGGCAGAACCGGGTGTTTGGGCTCCGCGGGGACGAACATTGACGCCATCATGAGCACCGCCACAAAACTGATCATCGCATAGATCAGCGCGACATCCGCCAGATACCCCTCTTCGAGCATCACAGAGAGGATGGCGATGCTGCAGATCGTCATCGTTCCGAGCATGTTCACCGACATGATCCTGTCCGTGCTCCTCGGCCCGATGATCGAGCGGATGACCATCGCCCCTATGAGGAGCAGAAATACGATCAGTGCCCCTCCGAATAAAATATGATATGCCTGTTCAATCTTCATTGCGCTTCCTCCGCTGCCCGATCACTTCATTTTTCTGAGCAGTTCAATAAACCGGGAATCTCCCATTCCGTCCGCGAACTCCCTGCGCAGGCAGTGGACCATGAAATGGTCGCCCTCCTGAAACAGCGTGAATGTCCCCGGCGTCAGCGTGATCGAATTGGCCAGGAGCACGTTCTGGAAATCCGTTGAAAGACCCGAGTGAAATTCAACGATCACCGGGTCCGGCCGCTTTCCGCTCATTAGCGCTAGAGCGCCGACTGCCGCCGCAGACCGCAGGATCTCCGCGATCAGAACTGCCGCATAGCGCAAAAAAAGAGGGAAATTTCTCCAAAAGCGGCGCTCGCTCTCAATGCTGTAGCCCAGTACCCTGACTGCAAAGAGCAGTGCAAGCGCTGTCAGCGCGACGCCAAAAAGGAGGATCTCCACACTCACTTTTCCGTTCCATATGATCCATAGAAGAAACAGCAGTATTGCCATAATATTTTCGTCCCAATCAATCAACAAGTCAAATTTATGTAAAATTTCGCTTTTTATAGCATACTCCTATTTTTTAAAAAAGCAATCTTTTGCATATAAAAAGAGAAAAGGCCCCATTTGGGACCTTCTCTCCAGTATAGAAGAACGCCGTATCCTGCAAATACTGTCAGTCTTTTTTCTTCTCACCGAACCCCGGCGCAAAGATCGTTTTATCGATCGCGAATATGATCACCATCGCGACACCGCCTGTTGCGATCGTCGTCACGATATTGCGGACTGCATCCGGAATTCCGAATGCCGCAGTGACAGGATTCCAGATACAGGTAAACAGATTCATCACCAGCATGACGCCGATCGTACCGAGCGCATGGAAACCGATCTGCGGGAGGATCGGTCCGTGGCTTCGGAAAGTCACGTTGCGCTGCAGCGGAAAGTTAATGCACTCGCCAAGGATGATCGACGTGTAGTTGGCCAGTGTGAAAGCAAGACCTCCGTCTGCGAGGCTGTTTCCGATTAACGCCAGTGTAAACGGAACGCCGAACATCTGCGTCCTAATCCCAGGCCACACCCATTCCACATCTCCGACGATTCCCCGATAGAAACCCGGAAGAAAGGTCAGGAGCAGGTACTTAATAAAGGTGACGACATAGCTGAAGATGATAAACAGTCCGCCCTCGCGGATCCACTGTGCCGCTTTCGGGTGCTTCTTGGCGAAATCATCGAAAAATCCCATCTTCTCACTTATCTCCCTTCAATAGTTTCTCGTACTTCTTGTTCTCCCGTCCGTTTGCGAAATAACCGCTGATCACTTTCCCGAGACCGCCGAAGAAGTGTCCGTTAACAACATCCACCATGCCCTCGACCATCTTCTTGTCGACAGCTCCGCCGGTCATCTTGCCGATCGCCCTGAAGGGCATGTTGTAAATAAACAGCACGTTCAGGTCCGGTTTGCCCGCAGCGTCCGCTTCCTGTTTCTTCTTCTCGAGCTGCTTGTATACAAATCTCGCAAGTCCGCTCTTGGCATTGACCAGCTGACAGATCGCGTCGTTCTCGCCAAGCGCGCTCGTCCAGCTGCCGTCCGGGATCGGACCGCCCAGAAGCTCGGAAAACGCCTCGTCCGGGATCTCCAGGATCTTTCCGTCTCTGTACGCGGTGAGCTTATCATTGTCGTAAGGCGCAGGCGCATCCTCTCCCTTCACCTCGATGGTTCCGGTGAGACGAATATCTGCCACAGAACTTCCGATGCTGATGATGTAAGTGCCGCCCTCAACTGTCCACGCGTTCTTCTTCACATTCCAGTAGCGGAATGTGTAGTCGTCGAACGGGATCATGACTTCCCTGGACTCATCGGGCGCAAGGAATATTTTGGCAAAACCCTTGAGCTCCTTCTTTGCGCGCAGGATACTGCTGGCGGGAAGACCTGCGTACATCTGCACCACTTCCGCGCCGGCCACAGCGCCCGTATTCCTGACTGTAAACACCGCGCCCTTGTCCGTGACCTTCAGGTCTGAATACTCGAAAGTCGTGTAGGAGAGGCCGAATCCGAAGGGATAGCGGACTGCCTTGTCGAAGGTGTCAAAATACCGATACCCGACAAAGATCGCCTCTCTGTAGTCGGAGTTCCTTTCCTTCGCGGGATAGTACGGCGAGGAGGGGACATCCTTATATACAAGCGGATATGTCTCCGTAAGCTTTCCGGAGGGATTGACTCGTCCTGTGATCAGGTCGAGCATCGCGCCGGCACCCGCCTGCCCGGTCAGATAACCGTGCAGGATCGCCTTCAGGGAGTCCTCCCACTCCATCTCGATGGAGGAACCCGCACTGATCACGCCGACGATGTTGGGATTGACCTTCGCCATCGCCCGGAGCACATCGATCTGCACCTGCGGTATGCGCATATGCGTGCGGTCAAGGCCCTCCGACTCGCTCATCTCGTCAAGCCCGAAGAAATAGAGCACGACATCGGCGCTTTCCGCCGCCTTGATCGCCTCGCTGAGCAGCGCGCTGTCCGGTTCTCCGTTTCTCTTATAGCCGTGGCACATCTTCGTGACTTCAAGGCCCTTCTCTTCGGCGATCATCTGCTCGATCGTCTCAACCTTCGTGCAGTTGACCATTGAAGATCCTGCGCCCTGGTATCTGGGCTGGAAAGCAAAATCACCGACGACCGCGACCTTCGTTCCCTCCCCAAGCGGGAGAATACCGCCCTCATTCTTGAGAAGGATCGCGCACTGTGCCGCTGCCTTTCTGGCGAGCGCATGATGGCCTTCGATATCAAACTCTTCACTGTGACCCTTCGCAGCTTCTGTCGTCGTAAGAACTGCGTCCAGAAGCTCGTCGACACGGGCGTCGAGGTCTGCCATGGAGAGGCTTCCATCCTTGACAGCTGCCACCAGCTCTCTCGCGGAGCCGAGTCCGGGCGCCGGCATCTCGAGGTCGGAACCCGCCTTAACTGCCGTGACGTGATCATTTGCGCCGCCCCAGTCAGAGACTACGAATCCGTCGTATCCCCACTCGCCGCGGAGGATTTCCTTGAGCAGGTGCATGCTCTCGTTGGCGTACTCCCCGTTGACCTGGTTGTAGGAAGTCATGATCGACCCAGGGCTAGCCTCGGCGATCGCCATCTCAAATCCCGCCAGGTAGATCTCCCGCAGAGTGCGCTCATCCACAACAGCGTTCATCGCCATGCGTCGCTCCTCCTGGGAGTTCACGGCGAAGTGCTTGATACAGGAGTAGACGCCCTGGCTCTGAATGCCCTTCACATAAGAGGCGGCCATCTTGCCTGCCACGTAGGGATCTTCTGAAAAGTATTCAAAGTTTCGGCCGCAAAGAGGACTTCTCTTGATATTCATACCGGGGCCGAGCAGGATATTGACGCCAAGTGCCTTGGCCTCCTCTCCCAGTGCCGTGCCGACTTCCGTGCCGAGTGCTGTGTCCCAGCTGTTCGCCATTGTAGCCGCAGTCGGGAAACAGGTCGCCGGAAGTGAAGCATTGAGGCCGAGATGGTCGCCCGCACCGGCCTGTCTTCTGAGTCCGTGAGGGCCGTCAGACATGATCATGGACGGAATACCAAGTCTGGGGATATCCCTGGAGTCCCACTCTCCTTTGCCGCCAAGCAGGGCGGCTTTTTCTTCCAAAGTCAGCTGATCAATTAAATCTTTATGTTTCATTGATCCTCCTTCTCAGATCTGTAATTACGGCTGCATCATCTGTAAATCGGAGACAGGCACCTTATACAGAGGTGCCTGTCTCCGCAAATACTGCGGGCTGCCGCAAATCATTCGAATACGTCTTTATGCAGCTTTCTTTTTCTTGCTGGCGTTCATGAAAATGATCACCAGAGGGATGATCACGATCGCCGCCGCAAGAGCATCGATGCCGTAGAAGATCTTCTGCATGCGGGTAAGTCCGCCGGAAGTCTGCTCGTTGATCGTGTAATAGCCGCTGTTGCCGACGGTGTAAAGAATGTTCTTGCAGGCCTGGCGCACGGCCTTGACAGCAGCCGCGC
>ODAI010944314.1_pt1 | contig 11507 bp, 10 predicted proteins | sample 1539321 | NCBI WGS metagenome assembly ODAI01 (sample SAMN02144231, study PRJEB22623) | gut metagenome | biome: sheep rumen | host: Ovis aries | place: New Zealand
AGCACAAAGCGGATGTGGCGGGCATCCAGTTCATCCATAAACGCCAGCAGATCTTGCTCGTCTTGCTCCGTCCAGCCGCCTCCTTCGTTGTATGTGGCTGTGCTGATGAGGTAAGGAGGGTCGAGATAGACAAGGCTTTCGCCATCCAACAGCCCGATGTCGAATCGCCGGAAGTCCTGGTTTGTTATCAGGGGGTGCTGTGCCTTCAGCTTCTCAATAAAGACCTCCAGCTTGCGGCGTATCACATCGTTAAAGTCACGCTTGCCGACAGGTAGGTTATACTCGCCACGATCGTTGAAGCGCATCTGATTGTTGAAACCGAACACCACCAGAGCGTATAGCATGATGTAGTGCTGATTGTTGCGGCGAGAGTTGTTGTAGTCCTCACGGAGTCTCAGGAAAGGTTGCTTGTTATAGCGCGACACGCCCTTCATCGGATTGCCGCCATAATAGGCAAAGTTGTGGTCTTTGGTCTTGGAAAACCCATAGTGCTCCACTATTTCGTCCATCCGCTTCAGTATGGTCTGGCTGTTCATCCGAAGGAAGGTCTTTAGCAACCCGACGAGTTCGCGATTGCTGTCATTATAGATGTAGTGGTCTGCCTGCGTGTTGATGCCCACATTGCAACCGCCGCAAAACAAGTCGACAAACGTGCTGATTCGCTCAGGGAACACGGGCAGCAGCTGGTCCAGTATGCGAGCCTTGCCGCCAATATAGTTCAGGGGTGACACCGTGAACCAACTATTCATCTCCGAACGACGCATAGGAAGAGTCTTTCTTGATTACCTACATTCTCACCCCGGCCAGCCGAGAAGGGCTTGAAGTCCTGGGTGAATACCTTCACTTCGCCACGATTGCCTAAGATGCGCATAATCTCGCTGTCGCTGATCTTTGCATTGCTGCGAACTTGCAGTTTCTGCCCGTTGTTGTTGTACGACAGCAGGATATAGCGACACTGCAGATGGCTCACAAGATCCTCCAGCGATTCGTTGGCAGTCACCTTGCAATATTCGCTCTTCATCGTCGAGCGGTCCATCTTGCGTGCCACGCCTTCCACTGCGGGTTTCTCCCATCGTGCAACATTCTCTAGCAGGTGATAGGCATCGCAATAGTTGCGGGAATTGTAAGGCGGGTCGAGATAGGCCAGGTCACAGGTAACTTCGGGTGCCAATGCGTTTGCATCCATGTTAAAACACCTGTTCTCTGCATTCAAGGGATAGTCAAGCTTGGGCAGGCGCAACTCGAAATCATTGTTGTAAGTGGCATGCTGGATATACGAGTCGTAATGCCCGTAGGTGTTTGAAATCCTGTCCATAGCATACACCAGCGACGTGATGACAGCTGCACGTTCACGCTCATTCAGCTCACCTGCTGCAAACTTCCGTTCTACATCTTCCCTAACGAAGCCTATCTTACGACAGACCTCGGCGCTGAAATAAGTATCGCGGAAGGTCTGATACATATAATTATCCTCCTTCGATGTATCTGCGCCATTATAGTACTCCAGCAACTCCATGATTTTCTTCGTGTCAAAATCCTGGGGAGAAAACCAACTGAGTGCCGCCAGATAATTGCAATACATCATGTCGTTGACAAGCAACTGTTTGTCGAGGAATGCAAAGGACACAGAACCAGTACCCGAAAAAGCATCGAGCACCGACCTGACGTCGCCACACTCTTCATCCACGACACGGCGAATGAAGGGAATCAACTTGAACTTGTTGCCGAGATACCGGCGGTTGTTGATCTCAAATGTCCGTATCATCTATACGATAGTTAGGGCTGCAGCATGGCTTATCGACAGATTAGTACGGGCACTCCCTAACAACCTTACTTCCAGACACGAAAAAAGCGCAGACCCTTGTGCTTGATCCGTATCTGGAGGCCGTAGGAAGTGCCCGTATAATGGAGATAAGCTCAGAACCCGCGCTATCGCGCGAGCAAAAAGCCGTATCGTTACCATCATACTGTATTTTGTGAATTTCCTACGTTCCCAAATACCTTCGATAACCAGCTATTGCCGTTATTGTTAATCCTCAAAAATCGTACCGCCACCCTGCACTCAGGGACTCCTCTGCCGCATGGCTGCGACTGGCACCGTTTACGGCGACTCGACAATACTTGTGTGCAAAATTACAAAAGATTTGCGAGAATCGTGCCGCTATAATGAGAAATTACACATTATTTAAGAAACAGACAATCCGAGGTTTTCCAGTTTTCCAGTTTTCCACTTCGGACATTAAGGGGTGTAAGTTTGCTTGGAATAAGACAGGAGTATTATATAATGATTTTATATATATTATAATATATATAAAATATAAATAATATATAAATGTCTTTTTCTTCGATAGTTGGAAACCCAAATGTCCGAAGTGGAAAAGTGGAAAAGCGGAAAACTAAGGCGAAGTGAAAAAATATTCATGATTTTGAAAAATTATTGCATAAATATTTGGTTGTTTCGAATATTTTTTGTATCTTTGCAGTGTCGAAAGATGATTAAAACTTGCGGCTAAGCCAAAGAGAAAATTTTCTTAAGCCTAACGGAATTTTCTGCCTCGCCAAGCCGCAAGTAAAAGGAATAAGGAATAGGTTTTAAGGAGAAGGAAATAAGTTTACAAACCCTTTAAAACTTAAAAATTATGGCACTTAAAGTTAAGGCAGTTGAGCGTCTGCTCAAGTTCAACAAGGACGATGCGGGTCACTACCGCTATGTACTGAAACCCGACCTCTACACCTCGCTCTCGCAGGACAAGGTCATCAAGGAGGCTGCTCTCCGAAGTGGCGTGAGCCGCGGCGTGATGCAGGCCTGCTGGGATGCCGCCGGAGAGGTGATCAAGGCATGGGCGACGGAAGGTCACTCGGTGGCGCTGCCCGGACTGGGAAGCATGCGCTTCGGTCTGCGCTCGAAGGCCGTAGAGAAGGTGGAGGACGTGAAGACCTCGCTCATCGAGAGCCGCCGTATCATCTTCACGCCTGCCGTCGATCTGAAGGACGAGCTGAAGAATACGGCTATCCAGATCACCTGTATCGACCGCAACGGCAATGAGGTGAAGCGCGTCACCTCCACCGATGACGGCACTATTGAGGATTCCGAGGACGACAGCACCTCTACCGAGGGCTCTGGCTCACAGGGTGGCAGCAACACCGACACCACCGACGCCACCAGCGGCAGCGGCAATCAGGGTGGCGGCAGCAACCCATCGACGACCCCCGGAGAGGGAGATTAACCATTAAAACCTAACCATTATGACGAAGAAAGAAACTTTTAAGTGGATTGTGCAGATTATTGCATCGGTGGCGTCGGCGATACTGACGGCACTCAGCGCGACGAGTTGCGCGGGCTACGGGCCGATAGCGCTCTAAGCGAACGGGACTGAAAACAGGAAAGAGGATGTGTCTGAATCAAACAGACGCATCCTCTTATTTTGTGACGGGTGTCTCTCAAAAACGTGTTTAGTCCATCGGATAGCGGACGTCCCACTTGCGGCGCAGGTCGTCCATGAGTTGCATGATGCGGAGTGTCTCGTCGAGCGGCATCTCGCGCGGCTCCAGCAGTCCGTCGATGAGTGCCTGCCGGCAGGCCAGGAACTCATACTCGTAGCCCGTGATCTGTCGCGGCACGTGGATATCCTCCACAAACTGGCGGTCGTGGGTGTTGACGGTGATCTTCTGCGGATTGTTGATGTTGTCGATGATGAGGTTGCCGTCGGTGCCTGCGATGACGCCGATGTTGTCGCCCACGCACTGCGCACTCGACTGCAGGTTGGCGAGGATGCCGTTGGAGAGTATGAGCGTGATGGCGTTGGTAAGGTCCATGCCCGTGTCGGACTTCACGCACAGACTCTCCATGCTGACGATGTCGTGGGGGAAGAACATACGCACGAAGTTGAGCGCATAGACCCCCAGGTCGAGCAGGGCGCCGCCGCAGAGGTCAGGGCGCATGATGCGGGGCTTCTGGCCCATCGAGTAGCCGAGGGTGGCAGTGACCAGGCGAGGGGTGCCGATGCGCCCGCTGGCGATGAGGTCGCCCACGATCTTCACCGCAGGCTGGTAGCGCGTCCAGATGGCTTCTGCCAGGAAGACGCCCCGCTGGCGTGCCAGTGCCACGATGTCTGCCGCCTGGCGGTGGTTGGCCATAAAGGCCTTCTCCACCAGACAGGGCTTGCCGGCGAGCAGGGCCTCGCGGGTGACGTCGTAGTGGTGGGAGTGGGGTGTGGCCACATAGACGAGATCCACGTCAGGGTCGGCGATGAGCCGGGCATAGGAGCCGTAGGCCTTCGCGATGTTCCACTTGGCGGCAAAGGCGTCCGCCTTCTCCTGTGAGCGCGAGCCGACGGCATAGGCCTCGCACGCTGATAGTCCGTTGAGCGTGATGGCAGCCTTCTCGGCTATCCATCCGGCGCCGACGATGCCGACGCGCAATGTCTGATCTTCTTTCATTTGTCTTGGATTATATTCTTCAGACGTAAAAGAAAGGCAAAAGTAAAAAGTCTGACTCGAATTTTTTTCTGTGTTTATGATGTTATTACGAAAAAAGTTGTAATTTTGCAGAGATTTTCGAAATAGGACTACAAGAATGAGAGGCATATATATAAGTGTATTGCTGGCTTCATGGCTCGCTGTAGGGGCATGCGCACAGGCATTGCCGACGGACGGGCCGCTGACCCTTCGCCCGATGCTGCAGCAGCTGGGCGAACGGCTGCTGCAGGGCAAGACGGGTGCCGTCGTGGCCCTGAACCCTGCCAACGGCGAGATTCTCTGTCTGGCCACGAACCCCCCCAAGGGAGCCGACGCTCGGCAGGCCATCGGCAAGCCGCAGGCACCTGGCTCCACCTTCAAGACGGCACAGGCGCTGACGCTGCTCTCCGAGGGTATCGTCACGCCAGAGACCACCGTCGAGTGCAACAGCGGCATCACCGACGGCAACATCAAGGTGGGCTGTCACAAGCACCGTTCGCCGCTCAACCTGAGGGATGCGCTGGCCCACTCCTGCAACACGTGGTTCATCCTGAACTTCGGCTCGATGATCAACGATGAGTTTATGTACGAGTCGAAGGCGGAGGCCATCACCACGTGGCGCTCCTACATGCAGTCGATGGGACTCGGCGGTCCGATGCATATAGATATAAAAGGTGAGGAGGGTGGACTGCTGGCAGGCGCCGACTATCTGAACCGCCGCTACAAGGACGGATGGGACGGCAAGACCATCTGGTGGGCAGGCATGGGGCAGGGCGACGTCACCTGTACGCCGCTGCAGCTCTGCAACCTCGCCGCCACCATCGCCAACCGCGGCTGGTACTATATCCCCCATATCCACAAGAACACCAAGAACAAGCGATACCTTACCAAGCGGCAGACGAAGGTGAAGCCCGAGGCCTATCCCCCAGTCGTGGAGGGCATGCGCCTGGCAGTGGAGAAGGGCACGGCCACCAGCATCAAGACCTCTTACCCCATCTGCGGCAAGACGGGCACCATCGAGAATCCCGGTACCGACCACTCCGCCTTCATCGGCTTTGCACCGATGAACGACCCCAAGATCGCGATAGCCGTCTATGTGGAGCACGGCGGCTTTGGGGCAGACCTGGCCGCACCGATGGCCGGTCTCGTGATCGAACAGTACCTGAAGGGCAAGCTCTCCACGGCCTCTGAGGGCAAGGCGAAACGTATATCATCACAAATCATAAAATAGGAACCGATGAAGAAGTACAGAATAATCGTGACGGCAGTGGCCCTGTTGATGGCTGCAGCCACCTGGGCACAGACGAATATCGTCGTATTGTCGGATACCCACGTGATGGGACCGGGGCTCGTCGTCAGCGACGGCACGGCCTGGCAGAACGAACTGGCAGGCGACAGGAAACTGCTTGACTATAGTCAGGAGGTGTTCGACGTGATGATCGAGACGATGCTCTCGGAGATGCCGGACATGCTGTTGATAACAGGCGACCTGACGAAAGACGGCGAACTGCTGAGTCATCAGTATGTGGCCAAGCAGCTGGACCGTCTCCGTGAGGCTGGCATCAAGACCTTTGTCATACCAGGCAACCATGACTTCGGCACGAAGCATGCCCTGACGTTCGACGGCGATGAGTCGAGTGAGGCCGAGGTGGTGAGCCGTGAGCAGTTCGCAACGCTCTACCGCCGTCACGGCTACGGACCAGAGTCGCAGCGCGACGAGGCCTCGCTGAGCTATTGCTGCGAACCCGTTGACAGTCTGGTGCTGATAGGGCTAGACACTGGTACAGACGGCACGGTGGCAGAGTCAACGCTCCAGTGGGCATGCCGTCAGGCGGCCCGTGCGCAGCAGCAGGGCAAGCGCGTCCTGGCGATGATGCACCATGCGCTCTTCCCCCATTTCAATGCCGAGGACCAGATAGTGCCCTCGTCGGTGGTAAAGGACTATGAGACCGTGCGCAACCGTCTGGCCGATGCCGGCATCCAGGTGGTGCTGACAGGCCATCTCCATATCTCCGACATCGCCAAGGACTATAACGCCGATCTCACCCGTCCGATCTATGATATCTCCACGGGCTCCGTCGTATCCTATCCCTGCGACTACCGGCGGCTGAAGTTCAGCAAGGATCTCAGGCAGCTCTCCGTCACCACCAGCCGCATCACGACACTGCCCAATCATCCCACCTTTGGCACGACGGCGAAGGAGAGGCTGCAACGGTTCCTGACGGATTTCGTGAAGAGGGGCGTGAAGAACGACATGGTAGCCTCTGTGGCCGCCAAGGCCCTCCTGATCCATGCCGAAGGCAATGAGAACGAGTCGGAAGACGCTGCCAGCATCATGGGCACGGTCCAGATGGCCAAGCTCTTCGTCAGCAGCAGCATGAAGGCGAAGATGGCAGAGCAGGGTCTGTCGTGGGACTTGCTGGAGGCTATCATCACCAGCATCATGACCGACACCTCCAACTACGGCATCGAGGGGCGCCAGAACCAGACAAACGACTTGACACTGACGATAGAATAACTTTCTAGGTTTAACAACAATATTAAATGACAACATGAAACGAAGAACTTGCAAGGTAAGGACACTGGCGGTGATGCTGGCAGTGTTCAGCAGTGTTGCCGCCATGGGGCAACGGATGGAGCAGCGAGCACAATCGAACTCGCTCGAAGTGTCGAGTCGTGACGGACGTCGGCAAAGCCAACAACAGAAGGAGAAAAGCCAGCCCGACTGGATGAAGGAGCTCACGAGCCGTATCACCCTCAACGGCTATGCGCAGGGCGGCTGGTCGTACCAGAACCCCAACGGCAAGGGCACAAATGCTTATAACCTTAAACGCACACTGCTATGGGCAAAGGCACGCATCACAGACCGATGGTCGTTCCTCTTCATGCACGACTTCTCAAGCGTCGTACAGGAATTCTACACCGACTATCGCATCACCAACGACAATGCACTGACCGTCCGACTGGGACAGTTCAAGCACTCCTATTCGATGGAAAACCCACTCTCACCGACACAACTGGAACTCATCGACGTCTATTCGCAGGCCGTGCTCTATCTGGCTGGCGAAGGGCCCGACCCGCTCAACGGCGTGAACTATGGCCGAGACATGGGACTGGAGATCTATGGCGACCTGGCCAAGGGACTGTTCCACTATAGACTGGCCCTGATGAGCGGACAGGGCATCAACCGTAAAGACCAGAACAACCAGAAAGACTTCATCGCCAAACTCGAGGTGCGGCCTATCGACGGACTGCGCTTCGTGGCCTCGGGCTATCTGGGCACGGGCTGCGCCGTGGGCACGGCGGCCTGGAATCCGGATATCAAGGTGGACGACAACTACAAGCGCAACCGCTATAGCGTCGGCGTGGAATACAAGACACTGCCCTATACAGGGAGCAAGTACAAGGAGGCCCGTCCTGCCAGTATCCGTGCCGAGTGGCTTGGGGGCAAGGACGGCGAGGTAGGCAGCCGGGGCGGCTACGTGACGACGGCGATCCCGCTGGTCAATGCACTCGACTTGGTGGCATCTGGCGAGACCTTCGACCGTAATACGAAGGTTGACGGCTGGGACCAGACCAACCTCACGCTGGGACTGCAGTACTGGTTCTATAAGAAGTGCCGCGTGCAGCTGCAATACACCCGTTGTCTCTGTGGAGAGAATATCTCGACAAAGGACTATGACTGGCTGCAGGCACAGGTACAGGTGGCGTTTTAGTGGATTGGTAGTTTACAGTTTATAGTTTACAGTTTATAGTTTATAGTTTACAGTTTACAGTTTATAGTTTATAGTTTATAGTTTACGGTTTATAGTTTATAGAAGATTATGCTAATTAAGATAACACTCACCATCATCTTTCTGGCCGTGATGATCGGCGTGGGGCTTTACACCCGCAAGGACAACGAGGCAATGTCGCAAGGACTCATCGACGCCTTGATACGCCAAGGCTTCCTGCCACACGCCATTAAAATGGGGAAAGTGTAGTTTACAGTTTACAGTTTATAGTTTATAGTTTATAGTTTATAGTTTACGGTTTACAGATGATTACCAGGTAAGCCATTCAGCTTTTAGACATATCATCTGTAAACCGTAAACCGTAAACTGTAAACAATAACAATTACTCCACCACGATTGGCTTGTACTTCGGTACGAGCGCCTTCATGATGCACCAGCCGATGAGATAGGCCACGGCACAGATGCAGAACACCACCATATAGGCAGCGGGCTTGCCTTCGAAGCCGAAGAAGGTAAATGCCGAGCCCTGGGCGGCTGCCCAAGTGAAGAAGTTACCTGAACCCATGTTGATGGCCATCGAACCGAGACCGCCCGTCATCGTACCCAGACCGACAATCGTGCCGATGGTAGATTTCGGGAACATGTCACCGATGGTAGAGAAGAGGTTGGCAGACCATGCCTGATGGCCAGCACCCAGCAGACCGATCAGGATAGCAGGCCACCAGGCGCTATAGGCGCCCATAGGCTGTGCCAACAGTCCGAGCACGGGGAAGCAGGCGAAGATCAGCATCGCACGCATACGGCCCAGATAGGGGTTCATGCCCTTGTTCTCCACAAAGTATTTCGGCAGATAGCCGCCACCGATGGAGAGCACCGTCACGATGAAGTAAAGGGTGAAGATGAGCAGGATACCCATCGTCGAATCGGAGGTGTAGCCATACTGGTCGCTGAAGTAGGCCGGTGCCCAGAACAGGAAGAACCACCACACGCCGTCGGTCATGAACTTACCAACGAGGAATGCCCATGTCTGCTTGTAGGTGAAGCACTTCATGAACGGGATGGTCTTCTCTTCCTTCTCCGTCTGACGGTCCTGCACGGTAGCTAGGTCGTTGTCCTGCTCGATATAGTTCAGCTCAGCCTGGTTCACATGCTTGTTGGTGCGTGGCTTGTCGTAAGCCCAGATCCAGAGGCCCATCCAGACATAGCCCAGCACACCGATGATGATGAATGCCATCTCCCAGCCCCATGCACGAGCCAGCAGGGGTATCGTGGCAGGTGCGGCAAGCGCACCCACAGAGGCACCGCTATTGAAGATGGAGGTAGAGAAGGCACGGTCCTTGGCAGGGAAGTACTCAGCAGTAGCCTTGATGGCGGCAGGGAAGTTACCTGCCTCGCCGACAGCCAGTACCAGACGGCAACTCAGGAAGAGCCATACGGAGACCGTAGCGATAGCGACGGCGGCATCCGATCCGGCCTGTACCATGCGCAGCGCCTCGATGGAGTCATAGCCCTCAATGGTCATGGCGGCCCAGCCGCAGCCGGCGTGCATCACGGCACCCGTTGACCATACGAAGATGGCAATCAGGTAGCCTTTCCTGGTGCCCATCCAATCGATGAATTTTCCAGCAAAGAGGTTTGCAATAGCATAGAAGAGCGAGAACAGACCGGTAATCGTTCCGTAGTCCGCATCCGTCCAGTGGAACTCAGGAGCAATGAAGTCCTTCCACGTCAGCGACAAGACCTGACGGTCCATATAGTTCACGGTAGTTGCCAGGAAAAGCAATCCGCAGATGACCCAACGCCAGTTAGACATCTTGTTTGTTTGTACAGGTGCCATAGTTATCTGATATCAATTACGGGGATATTGTCTTTGTCATTATAGTAGAGGTTCTCACCGGCCATACCCCAGATGAAGGTATAGTAGTAGGTGCCTGCAGCGGCGTGCATGCTCCACTCGGGCGACATGATGGCCTGCTCGTTGTGCAGCCATACCACACGGCTCTCCTGAGGCTGTCCCATGATGTGAGAGATGGTCTGTCCGTCGGGCAGATTGAAATAGTAGTAGGCCTCGATGCGGCGTCCGTGGGTGTGAGGCGGCATCGTGTTCCAGGCAGCACCGGGATTGAGCTGTGTCAGTCCGAGCTGCAGCTGACAGGGACCTTCCTCGAGCACGTCGTTCACGATGAGCTTATAGACGGTGCGGTTGTTGCACTCCTCCAGCGAGCCTACCGGCCCCCAGACGGCGGCCTTCAGCGAGCCCTTGCGCCCGTCGAGGGTGATCCACTGGGTCTTGTAGTGCTGGTGGGCGGTAGCTGAGTTCAGATAGAACTTAGCCGGATTCTTCGGGTCCTTCGAACGGAAGAGCACCTCCTTGTTCACGTCCTTGTCCTTGGCGATGTGGCCACGGCCGATGTAGAGGGCCTCCTTCGGCGAGAGGGCATACTCCTTGCCATCGACGATCACGACACCGTCGCCGCCGCCGCAGTTCACGACGCCAAGCTCACGGTTGTACATGAAGTATTTCTCCTTGATGGTGTTATCGACATCCAGTCCCAGCTCCCAGAAGTTCTCCAACTTCAGCGTCGTATTGACAGGCATCGCCCCGCCAAAGATGAAGCGGTCGTAGTGGGAGTAGGTCAGCAGGATGGAGTCGGGTGCCATCACCTTCTCCATGACAAAGCGCTCGCGGAGCAGCTTCGTGTCATAGTGTTTCACGTCTTCAGGATGACAGGCCGTCTGGAACTTCACGTGCTGTGCGCCAACGTACCTGTCGGCCTCCTGCGCATTGGCGGCAGAAAGCGAGAGGGCTATTGCCCCAACGATAGAAAATACAGTCTTCTTCATTTGCTCTTATATTAATTATTCACTTTTCACTATTCACTATTCACTTTTCACTATTCACTTTCTCATCCGCCACAATGCGCTGACGGTTCCAGACCACCATGGCGATGGTAATCAGTGTCAGGATGCCGGCACCTACATAGGCCAGATTGTTCACGCACTTGTAGATGACCCAGCCGAAGAGGCTCGATGCAAAGTCGAGGGCGCCGGCCTCAAAGCCTTCAGGTATCTTGGCGGCAGGATCCTGCGTCTGGGCATAGACGGTCTGGGCAGCCTGCGTGAAGGCTGGCGCCATGTCGGTGACGAAATACAGGCCGATGCCGACCGTGACGATACCGACGATCAGCGTCTTCACCACATTACCCTTCGTATAGGGCAGCACCATCACGAACACATAGAACATACCGGCCAGCGATGCCAGCGGCAGGAACTCGTTGCCAGGCAGGGCCACAGCCATCAGCAGGGCCAGCGGAA
>ODAI014467320.1_pt1 | contig 11507 bp, 19 predicted proteins | sample 1539321 | NCBI WGS metagenome assembly ODAI01 (sample SAMN02144231, study PRJEB22623) | gut metagenome | biome: sheep rumen | host: Ovis aries | place: New Zealand
AACCCCCAAAGGTGGCAGCCGTCCGGAACATATCCGCCTCACGAAGCCGACACGAAGGGTTCACGAAGGGTTGCCGAAGAATTTTACACATGAACTGTGCGCACAAACATAAATAACACAGAGAGTAGAGGTCGCTAATGCTCAGAGGAGGGCACGGAGCTGAGAAGCCACTTCCGTCTCCCTCCCTTGTGCTTAACGTCTGCTGACTCGGATTCCTTCGTCGTCTTTCACCAGCCGAGTACTGCGCCCCAAACTTTCAGAAAAGATAATCAATCTTTTCTTCTGTTTGTCCCCATAGAGGGGGAGGTCGGGAGAGGGTCTTCCCTGTGTTTCAGACTTTTGCTGCCATAGTTGGTTAAAGCATTATTCAGAACTTGTAGCGGAGACCGACGAGACCAGTTCCCTGTTCGCCGAAGCCCAGTTCGGCAAAGGCACGGAGCCTTGTGGTGCCAGCCTCTATTCCGAGGAGAGATACCTGACAGTTGATATGTACGTTGCTTTCGCTTTTCATCTCATCCTCTTTATGCTCATCGTCATAATCCGTTGATTCAGTCCTGAGCGTAGCGCCGAGGGCAACCTTGGAGTACATTCCGAAGTGCTTCCTGCGCAGCCAGTCCATCTTGACGGCAGGCATGAGCGTGAGGTAAGTGTTAGTGTACGAGCCGAAGTAGCTGTCTGTGATACGTGAATACACATCCTGTTTACTCTGTCCGAAGACGAAGATACCTCCTATTCCGAGCCAGTTCTTCGTGTGGTAGAAGTACTCGGCAGATATAGGACCCGTGACTACCTCGTTCTCCAGGTTCATGCCAACCATTAGTCCGCCGATAGTCTCGAATATATCGACCCACTGTGATGTTGACAGTCCTCCGTAACTTATTGCAACCTCATGTTTTGTGTCATCGTAGCCATTCTGTGCATTCATGCTGCTTGATACGAACATAGCAGCTACAACCATCATAAATATTTTCTTCATATTCATATATATGTTTTAAGTTAGTGTCTTCTTTTGCGTGTAAAGGTACATCATATTGTTTATTCCACCATGCTTTTTCATTCTTTTTATTTCCTCACGAGGAAAAAATATGTTCGCTTTTCCATCACTTCATGCTTTTTGACAAAATGCTACCGAAGCGTTCACTTAGTACTGCAAAAATGCTTCTCTCCATTATCACAACTGTGCCACATTGTAAACTCAGTTCCATAGGTGATTCAATGACTAATGTCTGCTTTGCCATTTTTCGAGAAAGTTACAAAAAAATCATAGAAAAATATGTCAAAACTCATTTTTTTGAGCTGCTTTTTGTGAGTAAAACATATTCTAACTATCTTTGTCATATCAATTTAACAATTTGTAGGTTTAACATAATACACATTTTGTACTGTCTAAAACTAATACAGGGGTAGGTAATAATGGAAGAGTGGTTTAACATAATACACATTTTGTACTGTCTAAAACTTTATACCAAGTTATTTTTTGTTATTACTAAAATACCGAAATCATGTGTCAGGATTAATCGTCCATATTATTTTTTGCTTAATCGTGATAGTCGCTGTCCTTCCATTCGAACTTGATGGTCTGTGGAACGAGGTACTTGCCAATCTTGTAGTCGATGTTTGCCTTGTGTGCCTGACTGAGCTGGAAGCATCGTGGCACACGGTACATCTTTCCGTCCTTGATGAAGCGTGCCCCCGTCTGGTGGAAGCGGAATGCAATGTCCTTGGCTATGCACTGTTCACGCACGGCAAGAATCCAGTCGTAGTTGCAGGGACGTGCATCTATTCCTGACTCACCACTTACTGCCACTTCCTCTATTGTGTCGTCGAGGTAAGGCGCAAGGTTGACGGCTGTCAGCATGGGAGCCACTATGATACGCTTGTGCTTGATGGGTAATGACAGGAATATGGGCAGACGATAGTCCGCCATATCCTGATTCTCCACCGTACATCCTACGATGACATTGTCGTAACCATCGCCCCAGTCGTCGGGTACGCACTCCATGAAACGGTCGATGCGTTTGGTGAAGAAGAAGAACCACAGGTCACTCCTCTGCCTTATCATCTCCCAACATTCTGGTCGCCACTCGTCAGCATCCTTCAGCAGGAAGTCGGACGTGAAGCATGTGAAGACGAGCTTGCCGCTCTCTATCTTCCACGACTTGTCACGCTTCTTCTTTATCGGCAGATTGAAGTTGGCTGTCTTCCTGCATTCGCTGCTCGATATCTCACTGCCGTACATCTCGTCCTGCCTATACACATAGCAATACTTGCACCCAGGACTAATCTTGGTGCATCCGTGCCATGGATTCCAGTCGGCGTATATTTCCCAATGCTCAGACATAGTGGAAGTTGTTAAAGTTTTTTAGTTTGTGAGATTTATGTTTCAACACAGAGGACACAGAGGATACAGAGTTTTCTCTGAGAGCCTCTCCGTGGTCTCTGTGCTCTCTGTGTTTAGACTTGACAACCTGATGACCTCTCAAAATTACAGGTTGAATGATTTTGCACACATACTTATTTGTTTACGAACTCCATCAGTTTCTTGTTGAACATATCTGCTTGTTCCATGTGGATGAAGTGACCGCAGGTAGTCAACTCTGTGTAGTCGAGGTTAGAATAGAGTGCTTGCATCTTCTCCTTGTTGTCCGGGTCGAGTCCGCTGTTCTGTGTGCAGATGACCATGACAGGGTCGGTGATGGTTGATGTGTTCCACCATCTCTTATCCACAAGGTTCTGCATCGTGCTTGATGCCACGTACTGTGGTGTCTCTGGCATGACCGACATGGCATAGTCTGTGATGTCCTGTGGAGTGTATTTGCCTTTCAGTGAAGATACGAAGCTTGTGATGACTTCACGGCAGTCGTTACCGTCAAAGGCATGGCCGAACTGCTGTACGGCTTCCACGTACTCAAGTGATTCGTTGCCGTCGTAGAAACAGTACACGCCATCTACGTCCACCAATCCACCCGTGTGTCCGGTAGTCATGAGTGTCTGACGACATACTGGTGTACCGAGGCTGTGACCGATAAATACGGCTGATGTGATGTCGTGAGCGTTCAGTACCTTGTCAACGGCATGTGCATAGAAATCGAGTGTGTAATCCACGTGTGGCTTGTCGCTCTGTCCATAGCCTGGTAGGTCTATGAATACGAGTTGCAGGTCGCTGTCGTCACGAAACGCCTCGAACTGCTTTTCCCATGTGTTGAGGTCGCAGCCGAAGCCGTGGACGAAGCAAAGTGTCTTCACGTCCGTATCGTCGGATGCGTTCCATATCTTGTAGTGAATCTTGATGCTGTCATCAATGGTGACGTACTCAGACTGTAGCTCGCTGAGTGTCTGTGGCTGTTGCTTGCAACATACCAATAGTAATGTTAATAGAAATAGTTGTATTGTTCGTTTCATTTCAGTGTTTTTTGTTTTAAGTGTTAATGCCCTCGGTGCTTCTCTGCCTTCTTGGCTTGGCGCAGGTCAAACTTGCGTTGTTTCTCCGCCTCACGCTCGATGCGTGAACGTTGCTTGCACTCAGTCTTGTTCTGTTCCTGTTGTTGCTTGAGGGCTTGCTGCGACTTTGTGCCAATGCCTTGTGACAGCATTTGCTTCTTTGCTTCACGCATCTGTCGCTTTGGGTTCTGCCTGTGTTCGGTTGTTTGGTCTATCTCGATGGCTTGGCTATATCTTAACTGGTGCCAATGCCTATCTACATATTCCATCACCTCCTTGTCCGTTGGCTCTGCTCCGAACGTAACCTTGCACACCCGCAGTCCTTGACGGTCGGTCATCTCGAAGAGCCCAATCCAGAAGGGTGCTTCAAACATGACGGTCAATGAAGCAGTGGTCATAGCTCAAGTCGGAGAACTCTTATAGGCCTTCCCTTGCCAGCGTACATTGTATCATCAAAACATTCTTCGCCAGTAGGGATGAATCCACATTTCTCCATCACGCGTCCAGATGCAGGATTGTCCTTGAAGTGACCGCTGATGAGTGACGGTATGTCTGTGGTCTGCTTGATGTGGTTAATCATCAGTTGCAGAGCCTCGGTGCATATACCTTGGTTCCAGTAAGGCTTAGCCACCCAGTAACCAGTGATAGGTTCGTCCTTGCGTGCAGGAAGATTACATTCGCATGACTCTCCGTAGCCCATAGCACCAATAGGCTCGTTTGTCTCCTTCAGGACTATAGCCCATGTGTTGAGGCTACTGAACACGGTACGGATAATCTCCTTGCTCTCCTCCACGCTCTGGTGTGGTGGCCAGCCAGCCCTTGTACCGATGACAGGGTCGCTTGCATATTTGTATAATACCTCTGCGTCACTATCTTTCCATGGACGCAGAAGAAGTCTGTCTGATTCTATATTCATATTTTATTCTTTTATATTGTCTTGCGTTTTTATCCAATTATCCAGGAACAGCATCTGCTCTTCTGTATGAAACCAATGTTCACCACCTTCCATGACTGTCAGGGTTGCTTGATGTTTATTGGCAAACTCATCAATGGTCTCAATGGACACCAAATGGTCTTTGCTTCCATATAGAATATGCGTTGGTGTATTCCACTTAATAGGATGTTTTCTGACGTAAGAAAGATAATCCCATGACAAGTCCTCACCAAAGTCGGTGTGAATAGTACCTTTTGATTCCAATTCCTGTTCCGTGACATTAGCCCAACGCATCATGTCCATTATCAACTTCTCCATATCCACCATGGGAGAAATGAAGTAGGCCTTCTGAATAATGTCTTCTATGTCAGCATTCATACAGAAGAAAGCTCCTATGCTGTTTGCAATAATGATTATATTCCTTGATTTGTATCTAAGTTCTTCCACGGCTACATGAATCTCCTGTCCTGTGTCCCATGGATTGAATGTCTTGTAGTCCAATCCTATCACTTCGCAGTCAGGGAACAGTACCTTGTAGTGCTCACTCTCGTTGGCACTTCCTCCTTTTCCGTGGATATATAGAACTGTATTCATTTTATGAAATCACTTATGCTGTATATCATTCAAAGTAATCACTTCGCAGCCTTGCTTGGCGTAATAGGCGAGCATCTCTGGCAACTTCTTCAAGTCGTAGCTGGTGATACAGTCAGAGAAGGCATGCACTGTGTAGCCTGCTTTTCGCATGTTGAAACTGGTGGATTTCACGCAGGCGGTAGCATCAGCACTGGTAACATAGAACTCTGTGATTCCATTTTCTGCAATGAATGTGCTAAACGCCTCGCTCGTCAGTGCGTTACTCTTTGTCTTCACAAAGATATTGTCTGAAACCACCTTCAGTTCTGGTGCCAACTCTTCGCCACGAGTACCAGGCTTGAAGGTACGTGTGGCTGCGGTGATGTTATTATGCTTGATATAGACAACTTGCATACCTTTGGATACTGCCCAATCAATAGCTGCATTGATATTGTCAATAATGTCGCGGTAATGTTTCGTTATATCGTTTTGAATGTCGATAACGACAAGTGCTCTTGTGTTCATAATCTTTTATCAAATATGTATTCACTTCATTCTATCTATCGACCTCTATTCTCATTTCGCAATCTGTCCCACCACCCAAGATGGAATGACAAAGCGTTACGATGAAGTTCTTGTCTTTCCATAAACTGTGCAGCGAATAAATCACACTTTGGCGTGAACATTCACAGAGCAAAGGCGTGGTGACATATTTCTTCTTACACAACTCACAGGTGCATTCTAAGAAGATTAGTCGATATACATGACCTTTCTCAACAACCTCACCTTTTACTCCCGGCAAATCATTAGTCATCTGAAAGAATACATCCATGTTGCCTTTAGCATCCTCATAGAGTTTCTTGTAAACAGAAAGTGTGCCGCCATTTACACAGTTTTTTCCACATTCCGAGAAGAATGCTGACCGCTCCTCTGGAGAGAGCTGTGCTATACCTTTCTCGAAACCCTTAAACCAATTTGATATTTCCATGACAATTTTTTCTTTCAACAATTACGTGTTAATATCTCAGCATCGGATAATATCGTACTCCGTTCGTAATCTGTTCCTCACTGGTATCTGCGAATCCCAGTTTCTTGTAAAACTCATGACCGTATGGAGAGGCATTTACCGTGATAGGCTCTCCGTTCTTCATATCAAGGATATGCTGGATTAGTTGCTTGCCAATGCCTTTTCGCTGATAGTTCTTATCCACAAACAATAGTCCGATGTGGTGATGTTCATTGCGAGAGGCAATTACTCCCACCAGCTTATTGTCTTGATACGCTCCATAAAAGCGATGCATACTTAGATATGATTCATCACCGATGGTATGAATGAATTCTGCAATACCCTCATCACAGTAGTCTGGGGCTTCAAACTCCATAAACACCTCTTTCACGAGCTTTAACGCCTCATCCAGTTTGTCATTTTCTATAGAACTGATTTGAGCTGCTTCCTTGTGTTCAAAATCATGAATCGTATCGTTGTTCTGTGTCATGTCTTTATCCGATTATGCCCCCGAAGGGTTCAACGTAGTTAATTATGAATTGTGAATTATGCATTATGAATTATCTTGATATGCCTTATAGTCAAGTGGTCGAACGCATCCCCAGTCTTGAGCAAAACGCTCGAACTTCTTGTTTACAACATTCTTCAGGATAAGCCCTACCATCAGGCGGAGCAGCCATGGGAACTGCTCTGGACCAGTAAACTTGACAGCCTCCCTGGTATTGAAGGTGCCATGTTGCGCAAATAACCGGCCCATTGCCTGATAGGGCTTTGTTGCTCGTTCTGCTATCTTGGCATCGGTACGTATCAAGAAGCTGCCTCCCTTTACAAGACAACCGCCATAGGTACATCCCAACTGTGCGGGGAGTGACCTGAGGAAGCGTTCGCCTAAACGTAACTGGTGCCCCTCGTCAAATCCTCCGTGGAGTATGAACGATAGTTGTGCCGACTTGGTGCGCTTGGTTGGCAGGGTGTCGAGAAACTCCAGAAGGAGGCTTGGTACGCACTCCACATAGAGAGGCAGGGCGATGATGATATTGTCATTGGCTATATAAGCTTCACGCGCTGCATCCCATTCCTTACGGTCGGACAGGCTGTATAGCTCGTATGTGCTTCCGTCCTCCTTCAGTCCCTTTGCGAATGACTGGATAATCTTGTCCGTGTTACTGTACTTCTTCACACGTGGACTGCCATTGATGATTACTATATGCATTATGCGTCCTCCTTTCCGCCTATCAGGGCTGTTGCTCCAAGTGAATGACCGCCGAGATTGACGGCAGCACGCTCGCACCATTCGTCCAGTAGTTGTTGGTCGCCTTTCCCTTTGTATATAACTCCCACGTTGAGGGTATGGTAACGTAACTGGTGACGCATCCATCCGTCACGAAACTCAATGTTCATATTGAGCATAGGCATGATGCGATCCATGACACGTTTGCCACGATAGTCGAGAAAACCGAAACGTGTGTCACTTACTATCCATAGATTCTGTGCACAGACCAACTTCCTTACTATCTTTTCGTAGTCATCCTTTATTGCACACATGCCCGGAGTCTTCAACCAGCATTGGTTGCATCCCAAACAGTGTGATATGTTCATGCCTGAGGTCTTTATCATTTCAACCTCATTACCCATGTTGGAGACGAGCGTGTCTATCTCGTCGGCATAGTCGTCCGTCTCCAATGTGTTGAGTACTATTGTCATTTTACTTCTTCTTTAAGTTTCGTTTTGGGGAAACACAGAGTCCACAGAGGAAACAGAGGACACGGAGGACAACGTGCACAGAGTTTTCTCTGAGAGCCTCTCCGTGCCCTCCGCTCTCTGTGTTTAGACTTGACAACCTGACAACCTGATACCTTAGTATCCCCCCTAAGGGGCTTTTCATCTTCTCTTCACCATCACAATCTCGGCATCCACTCCGTCCTTGCCATACTCGCTCACTATGATGTAACGCTCGTCGCAAGCTATGCCGAAGCATCTGCCCTCAACACCTTGCTTCTCCACCTGATTGCCCCAGTAGTTAGCCTTGTCATCGAACAACTTAATCATGTTGCCGTTGAAGTTGTACTCCTGATTGATGAATGAGCCTGTAAGCGAGAAGAGATTGTCAATCTTAGGCATGTCCTTAATGCCGAGTGCATTCACTTCATCAATGAGAGCCTGCTTGATAGGTGAAGTGGCATGAGGAAGCTGGTCTGCAGGCAACTGCCAACGCTTGAGCATAGGGAAGAACTTCAAGAGTTCTTTCTTGTATTCCTCACGACTGAGGTTCTTACCTGTGTGCTTGTTGTAGTCGTCCACGAACTGAGCACAGAAGTCAGCCATCTGCTCCATTGTGTAGTCACCAGTAAATGCACCGTCCTTGTAACAGTAGATGCAGTATTCTTCATTCTTGCTTCCATCGGCATTGGTGCCGAGAATATCTTCTGTGAGTGGCATTCCGCAACTCTGACAAAATCTTTGTTCCATAATCGTTAGTTGTATTATTCAAAAGTCTAAATTCTTAGTCCTAACTCGTATGCCTCATTCAGGGCATCTGTATTCTTTATATCTCCCTTGTCCTTTGCACCGCGCACAAGGACTTGTCCTGCATCCTTAAGATTGAAGAAGTTGATGCATAGCTGATATTGGGTGACGATACTGTCAAATAGTTCGGGCAGAGTGGCAGCGCCGACAAGCAGGAGCGCCATACTGCTGATGTGGAACGTGTCTCTAAGTGGATTGTGACAACGGTCTATGACTGCTTTGAGTTGTGCACTCAGTCCATAGAAATATACTGGCGATGCAATAACGAGTACGTCGGCATCTTTCATCTTGTCGTAGATGTGAGTCATGTCGTCATTCTGTACACAGTTGTTGCCTTCGTTCCTGAAACAGGCATTGCAACCCATACATGGAGCTATCTTATAGTCATGTACGGACACGACTTCTACATTGTGCAGCTTGGACGCTCCCTTGACGAAAGCATCTACCATCAGGTCAGTGTTGCCCACTTTGCGAGGACTGCCAGAGAGAATCAGTATGTTCTTTTTTTTCATATTCATAGAACCTGTCTTAATTCTAATCTTAGCACTCGTTCATCCATGACCATAGGGAAGAAGCGTACACCTTTATATATTTGTTCTGTGTCTGTATCACGGAATCCCATCTTGTGGTAGAACTCATGACCATAAGGCGAGGCGTTGACGGTAATCGGAGCATCATCCTTCAACGTGAGGATGTGTTGGATGAGTTGTCGCCCGATGTTTTGCCGTTGGAATTGTCTCTTTACGAACAGCAGACCTATATGATGATGTTCGTTTCGTGTGGCAATGACTCCAGCGAGTATATCGCCTACGTATGCTCCAAAGAACTGATGCTGGCTCAGATATGTCTCGTCATTGAGAGAGCGTATAACCTCGATGGTTCCTTCTTCGCTATAGTCGGGTGCCTCAAACTCCATGAATACATCCCTCACAAGTTGTAGGGCTTCATCCTGTTGTGTGCGTGGTAATGATACTATATGCATAATTATGAAGAAAAACTTCATTTATAGATTGAAGTGTGGATGCAGCATACGGAACTCCAAGGGCTTCATAGTGCGATATTCTGCCACATTGCCGTCTGAGTTGAATGTGACGATGAATATTGCCTCTTCTGGTTGGAGTATGTCGCCTATGACCTTGCGATAAGCCCATTGTTCACCCATCTCGTCCGCATTCTTGAAGATGGGTGTACCGAGCAATTTACGTATGTCCTGCTTGCTCATGCCCACCTCAACCTTGTCAATCTTTCGTGTTGCGCTTGTTGTTGCCGTGCTGCAACTTGTCATGATGAGACATACTGCAAGTAATGTTGTGATGATCGTTCTTTTCATAATCTTTGTTTTTATCCACTGCAAAGGTATGCTATAATCTTGACTTCATGGTAATATATTTGCATCATAAACGAATGTAGTCAAATATTTTTACGCTTGTACGTAAAAATATTTGACACGCATCGTTTAGTATTATTCATCTTTGAAGTATTCGCCCGTGATAAACTCTCGTTCACGTGGACTGAAGTCCTTGGTCGAAGCTTTCCATTCTGGGTCTGGCATATACCAATAGAACTGGCTGAAGTAATCGGCGAGTGTCTGGTCTTTGAACACATATCCGCGTGATGCGTATGGAAGATTACGAATGACTCTTTTCTCAAAATCGTTGAAGCCTTCATATCCATGTTGTAAATAGCCAAAGAAATGGCCATATCTGTAATATGCTCCCGTCGGTGCTGTTATACCTTTATGGTCTTTGTCGTCATAAAGATAACTGTCAAAGGAGTTAATCCAAAGGTCAGCGTCTGGAATAAAGTCTTTGCAGTGATATTCAATCGTTGCGTTTCTTAGTACAACTTCCTTACCGCCGTATTGACTTTTCCTATGTTTACCCATTCCGTTTGCTATATTGAAAGAGCCTTTGTCGAAAGGACCAGAAATTCTGAAATGCTTACTTCCTTCAGCAGCAATGCGAAGTGTGAAGTCTTCTATCTTGTTTGCATTCCAACGCATTGCAGGTGTCAGCCAATATCGTACCATAAAGTCCTCTGTGATTGCACGTCCACAATCGTATATATATGTGTGATGAATCTTGTTTTCACCAGGTAGGAATGTTGCGCTAAAGAGGTAAACGTGGGCGTATGGCTTAAATTCTTTTGTCGCTCGGTTCATGAGACCTTGATCCCACCATGTACCATCATCCATATCCCTGTATTCTTTTCCTCCAAGAACCCATTTAGTCTTATCAACAGGAAAGTTCTTGTAGTCGAGATGAACGGAGTCTTCATAGAAAGCATATTCATTTGTATGGTTGACATGCTTTCCGTTCATTTCCACATTAAAATTCCAAATGGAAGGGTGGCCTTTGTGAGTTTCCGCAGGAAGATATGCCCAGCTGTCTTCAATAGCTGCCTCAAATCCCATCTTGATTGTCTTTGATTTTGACGATGTGTTCACGAAAGTATAATCGACATCAACGTATGTGTAATCTGTTGTGTCACATAATCTGATAGTCAAAACTTCCTTTACAATCTTGATATCCGTATTGGATATTGGTACAAGATGATTACCGCTTATGTGGAATTCTCCATCATTAGCATAGGTCATAACAGTCGTCAGGGTGAATGTTATCATGGCGATAATACGTCCAATAAAGCTTTTTCTCATAGTTTGTCTTTGTTTATAGTTAGTTTGTTTATTTGTTTTAGTTTGTCAGTTTATGGTTAGTTTCCTCGGTTGGCAATGTAGCTCGAATCCGAGTGCGTCAAGGACAGCTGTCAATGTCTTTAATGACGGATTACCCGTGCCACGTTCTATGGCAACAAGCGTGTTGATGCCTATCCCGGCAAGGTCAGCAATGTCCTGCTGGCTTATTTGTAGTTCCTTGCGTCTGTTCTTTATTTCTTCTCCTATGGTGCTCATTCTTTTAATGTATTACGTCTGTATAAGCAGGTGTGCAAAATTATTTTTACAATCCTTGCACCGCCTACTGCGCATCTTCAACGCCTAAAAACAATCGAGTAGGAGTCACTACACTC
>ODAI014488686.1_pt1 | contig 11507 bp, 3 predicted proteins | sample 1539321 | NCBI WGS metagenome assembly ODAI01 (sample SAMN02144231, study PRJEB22623) | gut metagenome | biome: sheep rumen | host: Ovis aries | place: New Zealand
GAGTCGGAGCTCTTTTTAGTGGGTTTTGTGGAAGTACACAAAGCATTATGATTTCTGAAAGATTTAATTCTTCCATTGGCTTTTCAAAATAGTACCAGCAGGCAGTTCCAAAACCCTGGATGTTGTAGCCACATGGAGCGAGATTCAGATATGCTTCAAGGATTTCATCTTTAGAGAAACAAAGTTCAAGATAAATTGCTTTTCTTATTTGTTTTAGTTTTCCAGAGATTGATTTTGTATAAATGTTATATTTAAGTTTTGCCGTTTGCATGGTAATTGTAGAGGCACCAATACGACGTGATTTTTTTATATAGGTTTCCCATCCGGCTTTTATTACAGCAACCGGATTAACTCCCCAGTGAGAATAGAAAAACTTATCTTCCTGCATAAGCAGGGCTTCTGTGAAATTTTGGGGGAATTCAGAAAGAGGTTTATAAATTCTGTATTGTTCATCTTCTGTCAGGTAAACTTGGAGAAGTTTACCGTTTCTGTCTTCATAAGATGGAGAAAAATCAATTCCTTCATAGATATTTCCATAAATATTCATGTAGATGATATGTATGGAAAATATCAATGAAAGTAGTAAGAGACTTGCAATCACGGAAATCCATATTCGGGCTTTCCGTGATTGCATTATTTTTTTTAATTTGAGTTTAAGATTCAACTTCATTTATCACTTTTTTATTGTAAGTGGAGCAGAAAGTGCAATAGCTCTTATGTCTTTATTATACATGCTTTCGGCAAACATAGGTGGAACAACAAAAGTTCCAGAACTGATTGCTTTTGCATTGTAAGTAAAGGATTGTATCTTTTCTGTCGCAGTTGCATAAATTACAACTCGGTCTTCGCGGATATCTACATAGTCAGGAGACCATCTTGTATCTCTGAAATTTCGGATAGATTCAATATCTCCTTCAAGGCCTGCGGGTTGAAGATCAACAAGAGCAATGTTATTTATGCTTCCTTTAAGAGATCGGAAAGAAATTTTTACCATTACATCATCGCCAACTTTTACAGAAGTAAGTTTATCACCTTCTGTTGTACAGTATTCCCTGGTAACTTCAATTCCGCTCTTAATGTCTTTAGACGGAAGTTCTGTTTCATAACCGGCACTTACAGTCTGGTAATAAAGAGGCATTGTCTTGTCAGACTGGAATTTGATTTTTTCTGCAGTTGCATCAAAGTCAGCCTTCATAACAGGACTTCCTTCAATTGCTACTGGGGTTTCTGTTTTACCAGTAATTGCGAAAACGGAATAATGCTCAGGTGTTGAAGAACTGGTCCAGCTTTCAAAGGCTCTGAGAGCAGCAGCGGTAGACATTGTATTATAATAAGTATTGCTCATGTAGCTGCAAAGCTCATCAATTTCTTCTTTTTTGATATCTTTTATTCTTGCAGGGAAGTATCTTGCAATTACATCAATGTAAGTTGCAGTATAGTGAAGATTGTTATGATATACCCATGAAGAATCAAAAGCCTTTTTCCATTTTATTTTGCTGAGAATTGCATTCGCCTGTTTATCCTGCTTTAGCATAGCATAGCTGGCTGCAAGATAAAGTGCTTCATAGCTTGATGGAGTAAAGTTAGATTTTGTAAATGAGTTTTCGAGATTTTCAATATAACTGCTTGTGATGATTTCACCCTTTGTAAGAATATAAATAGCATAAGCACGGAGATAAAGAGAGTATTCACTGTTATCAGTGCTTGAAGCTATTTTTGTTACAGCATTCATTACCTGACTATAGAACGATGCTGGAATATAAAAATTATGATTTCTTGCATCAGTAAGGAATTCTGCTACATAAAGAGTAATATAAGAATCAACAGGACTTGCATTTGTCCAGTAACCGATGTTTCCATCATCTTTCATTCTGGACTGAAGAATTGCTACTGTTGAGTTTACCATCTCTTCGGCATCCTTATGTGTTTTTCCTCCTGCCTGTACAAAATCATCAAAAAGATATGGATATGCCTTACTTGTAACTTGTTCCGAACAACCGTATGGATAATTTGCCAGATAGAAGTCAAGACCATCCATAAATGATGCTGGAATATTTGCAACAGAAAGAGTTCTCTTTGCAAACTCGCTGTAGGTAGAATGCTTTACATCTACTGTAGCTGTCTTTTTATCTGTAGAACCAGAGTTAATCCAGATCTGATATGGCATTGAAGGTCTTACACTTAAGGTTGAGGTGTAGTCAGAAGCTTCAGACGAATCTTTTGCAGTAAACTTAATTTCCGCACCGCCAAGTTCTTTCTTTGCCTTCAAACGTAGGGATACCGTTGCATCTTTACCTTCTGAAATTTTAAGAGCAAATGATTTTTCACCAATTACTTCCAGGTGTTTGCTTGTCTTTACACTAAGTGTTACAGGTGTGTTTTGACCACTTCCTTTATGATTATTTGTTACAGTAACAGAAACATCGAATTCGTCTCCAGGAGCTGCTGCAAGAGGAGTATTAGGCGAAATAATAAAGGTATTTGTTGCTTTTGTTGTAGTCTGACTTGCACCGAGTGTTTTGTTAGAAACCGCAACCGCCATAACTCTAAGTGTTCCATTAAAATAATCTGGAACATGATAAGTAAGTTCTCTTTCCTGAGAATCTGTGTCAACTATTCCAGACCAGAAAACAACAGGCTTGTTCTGCTTTCGCTTGAATGGATTCAGGTTTCTGCTAAGTTCATCCATACCTGCACCACCACCAGTTGCAGACATAGTTCTAAGGATTTCATATTCTGGAAGAACCAAATCAAGAATCTGTGTTGTAGTAACTTCCAAAGCCCGCTTCTTAAAGAATTCTGCAAGCGGATTTGGCATAGAGTAACCTGCTACCTGGAGAATTCCTTCATCAACAGCGTAAACTATTATTTTCCCCTTGTCAGATGAAGAATATTTGATTTTCAGGTCAGTTCCGGATTTTACTTCTTCTGGAACATTTAGATTGATTTTGTTGGTTCTATTATCCTTATCAATTGAGAAAGGAACTGCACCATAACAGAATGGACTCATAAAGATTTCTTCAGAATCAGCTGCTCGGGTAAACATTACGTTGATATAACCGTTACCTTCCAGGTCTGCAGGAATTTCAATTGTTTCTTCTGTTGAAAGATTTTTAGTTGAGAACCACTTGCTGGTATAAACTTTATCACGCTCTACTGTAATAAGACCTGCACCTGCATAAGGAGCCTTAATAAAGAGTTTTGCACTTCCTCCGGCCTTTAAGTCTGAACTTTCAAGACGTAAATCGAGTTCTGCAGTTCTTGTAAGACTTCTTGTAACATTCTGAGTGCCTGTTACAGAATAAGTAAATGAATTAAATACAAGGTCTGAACTGTCAATAATTGAGAATTTGTATTCGCCACCTTCCTTTGTTGGAAGAAGGAAATCATATCCATCTTTTCCAATGTTAATTTTAGTAGAAGAAAGAGGGTAAGTCTTCTTTACTGACTGATATTTGTACTGTCCATTTCTTTGTTTTACAAGAGTAGAAATATATTTGATTTCTTCTATTTTGAGTGTGATATCTTTTACTTCAGTTTTTTCAAGATTTTGATCAATTGCAATAAGATTAATTTTCCGTACAGAATCTCTTGAAATATATGAAAGACTTCCATCAGACTTATAGCCGATTATGTATTTTAGAGGTGATACATAAGTTCTGGCATTTTGAGAAACACTACGGCCTCCACCTTTTACATAACCTTCTGCATAGAAATCAAGGCAGTAGGTAGCCTTTTCAAATTTCTGTGTGTTTAATTCAAAACTTGTTTCACCATTTTCGTCTGTTGTCTTTGTTCAAAGATATTCTTCAAAGGTTTTTCCTTTATAATATGGATCAGAGAAATGATAATTTGAGTATCTTCTGAGACTTGGGAAACCAGGACTAAGAGTCATCTGAGCCTTAATTTCATTACCAGCAGCAGGAGTTCCAAAAAGATTTTTTAAGGAAACAGTTCCCTTTATGTCTCCAGGATTAACCCAGCCTGCATTAGGAAGAGGATCAAAAGCAGCAGCTATTTTTAATGTATCTGGAAGGAACTCTTCAATTTTAACTTGAGTTCCTGTCAGATAATCTTTTGATATATATCCGTCGTGTTCTATTAATCTATATACCGAAACTGTATATAAACCAGTTGGTGAATAGTCATGAGTGTCAAAATTAATTTCTGAGAATCCATATGAATCAAGCTGGAACTGTTTTGAGTATATACTTTTGCTATTTGAATCTGACACATTACATTCAAGAGTAATATTTGAAAGATTAATATCCCAATCTCCAGCTTTTACAATAAGTCCAAGGTTAATGCTGTCACCTGGTCTATACATTCCACGATCTGAGAAAAGATAGCCAGTTAGTGTATTTGGATTTGTCTGGCCATAAACTCCTCCAACATCAAAGTTAGAATAATCCAAAGATCGTCCGTATGCTGAGTAAGGCATAAATGAAAGGTCATTTGAAGTTTTTACAACATAAGCTGTTGGTTTGTGTTCTGAAGAATAGTCTTTTGATTCAAGATACGGCAGAGTGGTGTGACCATTTCTGTCTGTCTGTGCAGAAACAAGAGTGTTACCGTTAAGACCAATTATGTTTACTGTTGCATTAGGAACAGGTCTTCCAGTAGAAATTGACTGAACAAATACATCTTTGCTACCGTCAGAATTCTTTTTAACAAAGAAGCCCAAGTCAGTAACGAGAATAAATCTTTTGTCTGATAAACCTTCTCCTTCAACCTTAAAGATAAAAAGTCCGTTTGTGAGGTTCTTTCTTGTGTCGGGCTTTAAATCTTCAGAGAAATCATAAGAGAAATAAGAAACAGTTTCATCTGATGCATCTAAAATTGTTTTTTTGAATTTTTTTGTTTCTGCAATGTTATTTTCGTTAAAGTTGTAGTTGGTGAAAGAAAAATTCTTCATGCTTCCGTTAGACATTGAAACAAGATGATTAATATCTTTAGGCATAATACGTGAAAGAGTGTAATAAACTTTTTCTACGCCGCGAGAGTACATTGCCATCTTATTGCTGCCAGAAAGTGAAAGAATTGTACCTTCCGAAAGAATACCTAATTCTTTTGGATATTCTCTTACACGAATAACTTCTTCGGTTGAATCTTCTAGACGGTATCCTCCGTGGAATACAAGTCCTCCTGAAAGTTTTATATAAAGACTTCTTCTTGGAGGAGCCTTAAAAACAAAAGAGTTTATTGAAGAAAATGGAGTGTCGGTAGGAATTGCTTTTACATTAATCTTTTCAGATTGGGAAATTACAAGATCTGTAATACTTGGGTCTCCACTATACCAGCTGTAATTTTCTTCAGCTTTCCAGCCTTGTTGTTCTGGTCTGTCATTTGGAAGAAGATATACAGAAAGGTGTTTTTCTATTTCTTCTGTAGAAATTTCACCCTTTGTTTCTATAAAAAAGACCTGATCATAATTGTTGTCATCGTTTTTTACTAGACTATGAGAAATGTTATTAATTCTTACATAGTCACTTAAACCCGGAATTTCAACAGTATCAGAATCAGATGATTTTGTAGCAGCTGAACCATCCTGACATTTTAATCCTGATTTGAGATTGATTGTCAGGTTAGAGGTTTTAGGTGGAATCGGGATATTATCACTTGTGATATAAGCTTCTGTTGCAGACTTGTTGAAAGAAACTGTGAAAGGAATATCCTTTGTTACTGAATTTTTGCTACCTTCTGACTTGAGGGTAAGAGTGATAAAGTTTTCAATATTCTCTTTCTGGATTGGATTTGAAGCAGAAATTGTTGTGTAAACTTTTTTTATGTTTGGATTTTCAGGATCTACTGCAAAATTAGTATCTGTAAGGGATGCTCTGAACTCATTTGTCGTAAAAGTGATGTCACCTTTTACTGTAACATTTTCAGCAAATATATTTTGATTTAAAGTGATTTTATATTTTGTATCAAGCTTCCAGTTATCTACCGGCTGGAAAACAAGAGTTGAATCATCTTCCCATTTCCAACTTCCGAAAATTTCTGGTGTTATTGAAATTGTGCCTGATGGCATTGTTCCAACATCTTCCAGTTTTGCTGCGGAACCGTCGAAATAAATTGTCAGCTGATCAGGTTTTTCTCTGCCATACCATGTAGATGGTTCTGAAACTCTATAGGTGAGTTTCAGATTGTCTGATGGTGCTTTCTTGCCTGAGTTAGGTTTGTAAGTATCATTTTTTTTACATGAAATAAAAAATAATAAGAATAAAATGGTAGAAAAGAACAAAAACTTTTTTTTCACAATAAACTCCTTTAAACTTTATATGTTACCATAACATTTTATAAGGAGTAGAGTCTAGAAGAAAATATGCATATTTTTTCTATTATATTGTATGAACTGCAATTTTTCGTTATTATAGTTATTTATAATCTACAAGATAAATTTGAAGTTTTTTTATAGAGGAAAATAATGATAGATAAGTGGGAAATTGTAATTGGTTGTGAAATCCATACTCAGCTTTTAACTAAAACAAAGGCCTTCTGTGCCTGCGAAAACCGCTACGGCGGAATGCCAGACACCCGCGTGTGCCCTGTATGTCTCGGACTTCCAGGAGCTATGCCACGTATTTCAAAAGGTTATGTTGAGCTTGGAGCAGTTGCCGGACAGGCTTTAAACTGCAATATCGCACGCTTTACAAAATTTGACCGCAAGCATTATTTCTATCCTGACTTGGCAAAGGGCTATCAGATTACCCAGTATGATATTCCACTTTGTACAGACGGATATGTAGATCTTCCTTTCAGAAGCTATCCAAAAGATGAGCAGCCGGGCGGAGCAAAGTGCCGCGAAAAGAACTTTATCGGCCAGGACTGTATTGTAGGAGATGGAAAATACCGCCGTGTCCGAGTAGAACGTATTCACCTTGAGGAAGACGTAGGAAAGTCTCTTCACCTTCAGGGCGCTCACTCATACATTGACTACAACCGCTGTGGTACACCACTTATCGAAATTGTAACAAAACCAGATATGACTTCTCCAGAAGAAGCTGCTCTCTTTATGCAGACTGTTCAGGAAATTCTCCGCTACGTAAAAGTAACAAACGGTAATCTTGAAGAAGGTAATATGCGTTGCGATGCAAACATCAACCTGAACGTTTGGGAAGATGGAAAACTCTGGCACACACCAATTTCCGAAATCAAAAACTTGAACTCTTTCAAGGCAATCCGCGACGCATGTACTTACGAAGCACAGCGCCAGCTCAAAGAGTTCCAGGAAGACCGACAGGAATTTAACCCTGGTTTCAAAGTAACAATGGGCTGGGATGAAGAAAAGGGACAGACAGTTGTTCAGCGTACAAAGAACTCTTTCGTAGACTACCGTTTTACAACAGAGCCAGATATCAAACCATTTACTGTAAGCGAAGAACTTATTGCAAACGCTAAAGAAAAGGTAGGCGAGCTTCCAGAAGCAAAACGCCAGCGCTATAAGGCTCAGTATGGTATGACTGATTTCGATGTAGAAACAATTACTTCTACACGCGACCTCGCGCTCTTCTTCGAAGACGCTGCAACAAAATCAAAGAATCCAAAACGCGCAGTAAACCTTATTCTTGCAGAACTCCTTGCAGTTCTCAATGAAAAGAAAATTGCCATTACAGATATTAGCCTGACTCCTGCTCACATTGCAGAACTTGCCGATGCTCTTGAAGATGGAAAAATTACATCAAAGCAGGGTAAGGAAGTATTTGCCGAAATGCTGGCTTCTAACAAAATGCCTTCAGCTATCATCAAAGAGAAGGGCATGGAAGTTGTAAGCGATGCCGGCGAAATCGATAAGATTGTTCAGGATGTAATTGCCGCTAACCCTAAGGCTATTGAAGACTGGAAGGGCGGAAAGACAAACGTTGTCGGCTGGCTGATGGGGCAGGTTATGAAGCAGAGCCACGGAAAAGCTAACCCTAAACAGGCTACCGAACTCCTCAATAAACACCTGGCTGCATTGTAATAGATTGCCACGTCGCCCTTCGGGCTCCTCGCAATGACGTCATTGCGAGCGTAGCGAAGCAATCAATTACGAATGCAGTTTAATAAACTGCACGAAGTCCTGCTCGGCTAATGGCTTAGAGTAGAAGTAGCCTTGTGCCTGATCACAATTGATTGAGCGCAGGAAGTCTCTCTGAGCCTGAGTTTCAACTCCCTCAAATACAGTCTGCTTTTCAAGATTCTTACTCAAATCAATTAATATATGAATAAACTTTTCAGACTTCTTATCAATGCGACCTTCTTTATCTGTAGAAGCATTTAAGAACTCACGGTCAAATTTCAAAACATCTACCGGAATCTTAGTAAGCATGTTCAAAGAAGATTCACCGCTTCCAAAATCATCCATGGCAACAGTAAAGCCTTCCTTGTGAAGCTTTTCTGTAATGTCCTTAAGGGTAGTGTTATCCATTACTGAACGTTCAAGAATCTCAATCTGAATCAGACATGGTGGAATTGAATACTTTGTAAAGATTTCCATAAAATCATGCATAAACTTTTCTGGCTTGTTATGATTGCGGGACATGTTTACAGAAATAGGAACAACAGGAAGATTCTTAGCAAGTCTGTTTTGTATGAATTTGAAAACTTCTTCATATACATAATAGTCCAGCTTTGTAATAAATCCGTTCTTTTCAAAAAGCGGAATAAATTTATCTGGAGTCATAAGCCCAAGCTTTGGATTGTTCCATCTTACAAGAGCTTCTGCACCAACAATCTTGTCATCAGTTAAAGAGATTTTTGGCTGGTACATTACAAAGAACTCTTTCTGATCAAGAGCCTGCTGCATGTGGCTTTCTATAAATTGTTCTTCGTTTATCTTTTCCAAAAGCTTTGAATTATAAACAGAGAATTGAGTCAAAAGATTATCTTTAATTGTACTCTTTGCAAAAGAAGCCTGACCAATCAGATTCTGAATCTTATTTCCTGTCGGATTATCTCCCGGCATAAGGAATGAAATTCCGAATTTTGGGAAGAATGGAATTTCATAGGATTTTACATCATCTGTAATTTTAGTCAATGCATCTCTGAATACATTCATTGCCTTATGTACAGAAGTAATTTTTAAGAGAATGTAAAAGTGGTCTGCAAAGCCGCGTCCAATAATTCCGTGATAATCTCCAATACATATATTCAAAATCTTAGAGTAGTAAACAATCAGTTTATCAGCTGCCTCTTCTCCATAATTCTGATTAATAAATTTAAAGCCACGGATATCAGTTTCAATAAGCATAAACTTAGCACGCGGATTTCTTACCATCTTATTGGCTTCAACTTCAAAGCGTTGTCGTGTCCAGAGATTTGTAAGTGGATCGTATACAGTAGAAATAAGCTGTTTTTTCTGGAAAAAATCAAGAATCTTAGTTTCGACAATTACAAGTCCAAGAATTGTAAGGAAGGCGACGATAAAAATCATGATTTCAGATTTTCTTTGAAGCTCATAAATCTCATCTATTTCTTCCATCGAGACTTTAAGGGAAATTGTCCAGCCCGATTCGGGAATTTTTGATGTAATAAGATAAATTAAGCTGTTATCATCTGCTTTTGATTTATAAGTTCCAGCCGGATTCTTTGCCAGATATATGGTTCCTGTTTCTTTATAACGTGGATCTTCCGGAATATACTGTTTTCCAATAACATCTGCACGTGGATGAACAAGGAAATATCCTTCTGTGTCTAAGAGCATAAATGATTCACGGTTTCCTACAAGTCCTGTTGTGCGTTTCTGGAAACTGTCCAGAATAACAGCTGCTCCAAGTACACCAACAATTTTTCCATCTTTATAACAAGTCTTTTCAATAGCGAATACATATGCATGACGGTTAGGAGGGTAGCATATACCGCTTATGTAATAATTTAAAATGCCATCAAGACCTTTATGATTAGCCGGATCCATGTGCACTTGTGTACCATCAGAAAGATAAGCTGTTCCATCGGGTGTTAGAAAATAAAAGTCAAGGAAGTCTGGATGTTTGGTTTCGCTGTATTCAACAAGCGTTTTAGAAATAGAGTTTATATCATAATCAGGAATTGTCAGAAGGATATCTTTGTAATAAGCATCAAGAAAGTTTCTGTAGGAATTTAACTGGAGGCTTACAACTTTTTCGAAACCATCCATAGTTGTTTTAATAGTATTGAAATAGTCTGACTGAGCTTTTTCAATCATGCTGTTTGTATATAGTCTTGTCATAGAAAGAACTATAAACAGGAAGATCATTGAAACGAGTAGAGAAGATATAGTTTTAGCTTTCTCTGGCGAAAGTACCTTTTTTTTCATTAAACATCAATCCGAATTATATTTATTTCTTCCACCCTAATATGATGATAACATATATTTACAGATTGTCAAAAAAATCTCTCATTATTTGTCATTTATATAGAAAAAAGATTAAAGATATAGTTACTTTTCAGGTGAAATTTGGTCATTTTTAACTTTAAGAAAACGTTGTAGTCCAAAAAGAAAACGTTGTCGAAGCAAAAATTTTCATAGTTAAACGTTTAATGTAAATGAAAATATCAGAAAAAAACAAAATTTTTTTTGCAAAAAAAATGGATATGAGTTACAATTAAACAAGTTAGGGGTAATTCCCTAATATAAAAAAAACTTTTTACAAGAGGAAAGGAAAATGAAAAAAATCCTATCAGTATTGTGTGTTCTCACAGTTGCTGCCGCTTTGTTCACAGGATGTTCAAAGAAAGGTTCAGCAAAAGGTCCTGTAACGATCAATCTTTGGTCATTTACTGACGAAATTCCAGGAATGGTTGACAAGTATATCGCTTCTCACCCAGACTGTGGCTTTACAGTAAATACAACAATTATCGCTACAACAGAAGGTGCTTATCAGCCAGCTCTTGACCAGGCTCTTATGAGTGGTGGTGCAGATGCTCCTGATATCTATGCAGCAGAAGCAGCTTTCATCCTTAAGTATTCTCAGGGTGACATGCAGCAGTATGCAATGCCTTACAAAGATCTCGGAATCGATATCGATGCTAAGATCAAGGCTGCAGAAATTGCTCCTTATACTGTAGATATCGGATCTAACACAAGTGGTCAGGTTGACGCTCTTGGTTATCAGACAACTGGTGGATGTTTCATCTATCGTCGTTCTATCGCTAAGAAAGTTTTCGGAACAGATGATCCAAAAACTATCAATGATATCATTGGCGGTGGTTCAGGAAACTGGACAGCATTCAATGCTGCTGCTGCTAAACTCGGAGATGCTGGTGTAGCTATCGTATCTGGTGATGGTGATATCTGGCATGCTTATGAAAACTCTTCAGACAAGGGTTGGATCGTAGACGGAAAACTCTACATCGATCCAAAACGTGAAGCTTTCATTGATGCTTCTAAAGCTCTTACAGACAATGGCTGGTCTAACCAGACACAGGACTGGACAGATGCTTGGTTTGCAGATATGAAGGATACAGGTGCTAAACCTTGTTTCGGATTCTTCGGACCAGCTTGGCTCATCAACTACACACTCGCTCCTAACTGCGGTGGTTCAAAA
>ODAI013658607.1_pt1 | contig 11505 bp, 7 predicted proteins | sample 1539321 | NCBI WGS metagenome assembly ODAI01 (sample SAMN02144231, study PRJEB22623) | gut metagenome | biome: sheep rumen | host: Ovis aries | place: New Zealand
CAGGCTCTCCTTCGTTCTGGCGACCTTCCATACGATGTTCAACGTCATCAACACGAGCATCCTCATCTGGTTCATACCACAGATGGAGAAGATCGTATGCAAGATCATTCCTCAGAAGAAGACGGATGTCGAAGAAGAGTTCCGTCTGCAGTACATCCAGGTCGGTATCATGAAGACCCCTGAAATCGCGATATTCCAGGCCCAGAAGGAGACCGAGCTCTTCGGTCAGAAGATGGCCCAGATGCTCCAGATGGTCCGTGACCTTTACAAGGAAACCGACATGGACCGCTTCAAGGAGAAACAAGACAAGATCCGGAAGATGGAGGAGATGTCCGACCGTATGGAAAGCGGCATCGGCAGCTACCTGGCCCAGGTCGGAAACGCCCACCTGAGTGATGACTCAAAGAGAAAGATCCGCACGATGCTCCGCGCAATCAGCGAACTTGAAAGTACCGGAGACAGCCTCCTCAACATGTCAAGGACAATGGAGCGCAAGCTCTCCCAGAAGGCCACCTTCACCGCCAATCAGGAAGAGGGTATCGCCCAGATGTTCGACCTTCTGGCTGACGCCTTCGACAATATGGGCAAGGTCATGAGCGGAGACGGTGACATCGAAGTCTCACTCGCGATCGAGAACAACATCGACACCCTGAGGACCAAGCTCCGCAACCAGAATACCGCCGACGTGGATGACGGCAAGTACTCGTTCGTTGTCGGAACGATCTTCATCGACCTCGTCCGTGAATGCGAGAAATGCGGCGACTACATCATAAACGTCGTCGAATCCAAGAAGGGAAAGAGGGAGAATCAAGTCGACACCGACTCCCTCGTCGTGGATCCCGAGAAGAAGACCGTGACCCTCAACGGGGAGGACCTTCTTTTCACCAAGACCGAATTCGAGATCCTGAACCTCCTTGTCGCCAATCCCGGCAGGACGTTCTCAAGAAGCGAACTGATTGACATCGTATGGCCCAAGGACGTGGTCGTCGGAGAAAGGGTCGTTGACGTGAACATCCGCCGCATCCGCCAGAAGCTCGGTGACATGTCCAGCAGGATCAATACGAGAGCCGGATACGGATACTACTTCGAATAAAAATCCCTACGTGAAGTTCAATAATGCGGGACGGGAACATTTTCCGTCCCGCAGCCGTCTCCGACGGACGGAGCCGTCCGGATTTGGAAAATAGGAACACTTTCGCCATCTTTATGGTGCAAAACGGACCGGGAGGTCCACCTGAAACAAACCATCATGAATAGGGAAAAGGAGATTTACAAAGTCACTCTCGCGGGAAGCGCCGTCAACATCGCCCTCACCGTAGGGAAATTCTCCGCCGGAATATTCGGACACAGCGCCGCGATGATAGCCGATGCCGTGCATTCGCTGTCAGACCTGCTGACTGATGCCGTGGTGATGATCTTCGTACACATCAGCGGCAGGCCCGCTGACCGAAGTCATGAATTCGGACACGGCAAATACGAGACCCTGGCTTCGGCCTTCGTCGGAATGGCCCTCCTGTTCGTCGCCGGAGGTATCATCTTCAACTCGATCGACAACATCATTTCATGGGCGAAGGGAACTGACATCCCCCGCCCAGGCAAAGTTGCCCTTTGGGTCGCTTTGGCCTCCATCATCCTCAAGGAGCTGACGTTCAGATTCACCATCGTAAAAGGTAGGGAGCTCTCCTCACAAGCCCTCGAGGCGAACGCCTGGCATCACCGCAGCGACGCCCTGTCTTCCATAGGCACCTTCATCGGAATCGGTGGAGCGATATTCCTCGGTGACCGCTGGACCGTGCTCGACCCCATCGCCTCCGTCGTTGTGGGATTCTTAATCGTGAGAGTAGCCTGGAAACTTCTCAAGGACTGCTTCGGAGACCTCCTGGAAGCATCACTTCCGGAGGAAACCGAAAACGAGATTCTCAAGATAGTGACTTCCTTCCCCGATGTCGAGGACCCGCACAATCTCAAGACCCGGCGCATCGGCAACATCTACGCCATCGAAATCCATGTCCGTATGGACGGGAACATTCCTTTGGAAAAGGCCCACTCAAGAGCGTTCTACATCGAAAAGGCTCTGCAGGAACGATTCGGGCCGCAGACTCACACAATTGTCCATCTCGAGCCAAAGAAGCCTGTCAGGAAATACGCTTCCGACCTGGAGCACCTGATTCCGGAATAGTACAAAAAGAAATAGCCCCGAAAAGCCTCCGCCCTTCTACGGAACAGCGGGGGCTTTCATTTCAGCACCACGGAGCCGTTTCCCCAATGCCGTCGGGGTAATTCTCCCTTTGTTGCCGGGATTTTCCGCCTCCCATTGACGTGCGGCCCGGTTCGCGGCGTCAAGGCGCTCCATCTCCTCGTCGGGAGAATCGTACCGCGCTGCCGCCTGACATATCGAAAGAGCCTTCGAGCATGCCCGCCGTAGAGTCGGAGCGGGATTTCCGGATAAAGTTCTGCGATATATGTCCACCCTTGAAGGATTGTCCAGATACCGGCTGTCAAGGGCCCTTGCCCCTTCTATCACATACCCCGTAGATGAAATACTTGAAGAAAGGTCACTCACCTCCTGCTCGTCGAATGCCGTAATCCACATCTGCCCGGAAGAGGCTGAATAACTTGCCCCGTCGATTCCCAATCCGGACAAGGTCGCCGACACTTCGGAAAACGAGTACCCCTCGGGAACTGACACGCTCACCTGGTAAGCCGGGGCTTCTTCTCCCCTCTTCAGATCCGTATCCACTATCACGGCATCCTGGTATTCGAATCCCAGATCCCCGAGCAATGCGGCCAGAAGTTCCGCCTTTTCCATACTTGACGACAGGACCGAATACCGGTAGGAAAGTTCTCCCGAGCCAAGGTACAACCCCTCGAGAGGTTCAACCGCGATGACTTCAGCCCCGACCAGGGCCGCGAAATCAGCCGCACGAAGATGGATCGGGGAAGACTCTTCCAGAAGAAGGGAGTAATTCTCCTGAGAAAGTTCCGTCCTGAAATACGGTGCCACCGTTATCCTGTATTCGGATATACCGTCCTCTCCTCTCCCGCAGGAGAAAAAGAGGAAACACTCAACAGCATAGAGGGCGAAAATACGGAACCGCTTTCCCATGTGAAATGAACTGATTTTCCCGACCGTCTACCGGGAAAGCTGATCTCCTGTAATGAATTCCCTTGTAAGGCGGGCTACGACGGAGACATCCTCGGGGAAAGTGTGAGAAAGACCCTCCAGAGGAACGTACTTCGCATCAGGGAGATAATCCGTGTACCTTTCCGCGTCCTTTATGAGACCTTCACTGTCGGAAAGGCCCTGAAGGATGAGTACGGGACCGCCGTATGCGGCGGTTCTTCCGTATACGTCCATGTTCCTTGCTGAAATAAGGTAATCCCTTCCCAGGTGAGTTCCCTTCCAGAAGGGGATGAATTCGGGCAGTTCTCCGCTCGGGAAGTCTATTCCGAACATGGATCCGCTCTGAGCCATAGTCACGATGCAGGCAGCCGGCGCCAGAAGGACAACCTTCGCTATCTTCTCCTTTCCCAGCTTACCGGCTACGATGCCGGCCTCGAGACCCCCTTGGGAATGTCCCACGAGATAGATCCTGTCCTTGTCCACCCAAGGAAGCGATGAAACGTATCCGAAGATCGCCAAAGCGTCCTCGAACTCATTGTCCAGCGTCATATTGACGAATTCACCGCCGGATTCCCCGTGACCGTTGAAATCGAACTTCGCTGTAGCTATTCCCGCGGCATTGAGAGAATCGGCCACAGCCACAAGATGGGGCTCATTCCTGTCCCCGGTGAGACCGTGGAGTATGATGGCCATGGGCACCTTCCCGGAAGAAGATGCGGGACGGTCGATATCTCCCACAAGAAGGGCGGTAGCGTCAACGGAGACCTTTTCGTGCAAAGGTTCAAGTCCCCTTCCGCATCCGACAAGGAGGAGAAGAGGAAGAATAACTGTCAGCGGAAACTTTTTCATAAACGGAAATCGTATTCACAAAAATAGCCAAGTCTATCCGTTAAACAAAAAAAGATTCGGCCGTCGGGGATGATTTCGTTTTCCCGGAATTGTATTTCTGAGCGAATATTTCCAACTTTATGGCCGGAAAACAAAACCGCAACAAACCAAACCGAATCAATGATGAAAAAAATTCTCACCCTGGCCCTGCTTTCCCTTATCGGGAACTGCGCATTCGCCCAGTTCACATGGGAAAGAGGTTCCAAAATCGACGTTTCCTGCTCCGAAGGGGAACACGTGATGATCGGAACCACCCTCGAGATCCTCGACCATGACAGCCGTCTCGTCCTCGGAGAAGGCATCAACGTTGTCCGCAGCGGCGGCAAGATCGTCGTCGGCACCGTAGGTGAAAGTTCCCTGCTTTCCGGGATAGACACTTCTCCCCTTTCCGGCAAGAAGGAAGGCTTCATGCTGAAAGTTCTTGACAACGGAACCCTCTACATAGTCGGAAGCGATTCCCACGGAACCGCCTACGGAATCATCGAACTTACCCGCCTTCTTGGTGTATCCCCCTGGGAATACTGGGCGGACGTGACGCCAAGGACGATGGACCGTCTCACCCTCCCGAAGGGATACCTCAACGTGCAGAGCCCCTCGGTCGAGTTCCGCGGAATCTTCATAAACGACGAGGACTGGGGTCTCACCAGGTGGAACAGCCGTGACTACGAACCGCCTTACCGCCCCACCCGTCCCGCGATAGGACCGGACAAGAACGGCAAGATCTTCGAGCTTCTCCTCCGTCTGAGGGCCAACACCTTCTGGCCCGCCATGCATGAAAGCAATCAGGCTTTCTTCCTTACCCCCGGAAACCGTGAAGTGGCCGAGAAATACGGCATCTACATCGGCAGCTCCCACTGCGAGCCCATGGCCTGCAACGCCGCCGTAGAATGGACAAAACGCGGAAAGGGCGAATACGACTTCGTGAACAACCGCGAAGGAGTCATGGAGTTCTGGGAAGACAGGGTCAAGGAAGTGGCCGGTCAGGAGATCTTCTACACCGTCGGCATGAGGGGACTCCACGACTGGGGAATGGCCGGAGCGAATACAGTCGAGGAAAGGAAAGTCGCCCTCACCCATGTCATCGCCGCGCAGAGGGAACTCCTCTCAAAGTACGTCGACAAGGACGTCACGAAGGTACCCCAGATGTTCATACCCTACAAGGAGGTTCTCGACGTGTACAACGCCGGACTCGAAGTCCCCGATGACGTCACCCTGATGTGGCCCGACGACAACTTCGGTTACGTCACTCACTACCCTACCGACAAGGAGCGTGAGCGCTCCGGCGGCAACGGAATCTACTACCACGTCTCCTACTGGGGTGTCCCCCACGATTACCTGTGGCTCGGTACATTCAGCCCGGGGCTCCTTTTCCAGCAGATGAACAAGGCCTACGATTACGGCGTGAAGAAGATCTGGATCCTGAACGTCGGCGACATAAAGCCCATCGAATACCAGACCGAACTCTTCCTCGACATGGCCTGGAACATAGACAAAGTGAGGGAAGAAGGCCCCACCGCCCATCTTGGGCAGTTCCTCGAGCGTGAATTCGGTCCCGAAGCGGGAAAAGAGCTTCTTCCGGTCATGACCGAGCACTACCGCCTCGCGTTCATACGTAAACCCGAGCACATGGGAAACACCTATGTCTACTACCCCGACCGTCTCGAAGTGAAAGACCTTCCCTGGAGCGAGAATACCGTAAGGGAAAGGATATCCGACTACAAGGCGATTTCCGACATGGCAGAGAAGATCGGAAAGACCATGCCCTATGACAGGGAGGACGCCTACTTCCACCTCGTCAAATACCCCGTCCAGGCCGCTACACAGATGAACAACAAGTTCCTCCGCGCGCAGCTGGCACGCCACGGAAGGGGCGACTGGAGGGAAAGCGACGCGGCGTTCGACTCCATCGCGCGCCTTACCAGCATCTACAACTACGGCATCCACAACGGAGGCAAGTGGAAGAGGATGATGGACTTCCAGCCCAGGAAGCTTCCCGTATTCGAAATCGTCCCCATGGAAACTGTCGACACCCCGATGGTTGAGGACAGCAAGGTTCAGTACTCCTTCAACGCGATGGACTTCGAAAAAGGAAAGGCCACGCCTCAGGACATGCTGGGATACGAAGGGAAAGCCGCGGCATACCCTCAGGGAGCACAGCAGAGTTTCTCAGTCGGAAAGGTAAGCGGGGACAGCATCAGGGTCAGAGTTGCCTTCATCCCCTCCTTCCCCGTCGGCGTCAAGGAAATCCGCCTCTCCGTGAAAATGGACAAGCAACCGGAACAGATCATATCCTACGGCACTTCATGGCACTCCGGGGAATGGTGCGAGAATGTCCTTACCAACCGCTCCCTCAAGGAAGTGTCCTTCCCCAATGACGGAAAAGCGAAGCACACCCTCATCCTTCAGGCCCTTGACGACGGAGTCGTTGTGGACAAGATAGAGATAGAGTGACGCTCCACTGCAGCATTTGAAATATGGCCGCCTGAACCTGAAGTCCTGGCGGCCATTATTGTATTTCAGAGATGGAGGTCTTCCCAAAAAAGGAAAAGGACTATTTGGGGAACATCCTTATGGCGAGCATGGTAAGGTCATCACTCTGCTCGGCGTCACCGACGAAGAGCGAGACATTGCCTCCCACTTTAGCGACAATTTCCTGAGCGGAAAGGTCGGTCGTGATTCCGGAAAGGACCCTATGGAGTCTGGCTTCACCGTAAAGTGAGGAATCGCTTCTGGTCGCTTCCGTGAGACCGTCGGTATAAAGGAAAAGGGTTTCACCGGCCTTCAGGGATGACTTCTGCAGGGTGTAACTCCAATCGGGGATGATACCGATGGCGACATTCGGGTCGGCGTCCATGAAGATGGGCTTCCCTTCGGAAAGAAGGACGGGAGAATTGTGTCCCGCATTTGAATACGACAATTCCCCTGTGGCAAGGTCCAGGACCCCGATGAAAAGGGTCACGAACATCATGTTCTCGTTCTTTGCCGACATCGAGGAATTCATCGAAGAGAGGATCTTGTCAGGACTGTCATCCGAAGATGAGAGCGTCCTGAACATGGCGCAGCACAGCATCATCACCAGAGAAGCCGGAACGCCCTTGCCGGAAACGTCACCGATGCAGAAGAAGAGCTTCCCGTCCCTGATATGGAAATCGAAAAGGTCTCCTCCCACGACTTTCGCCGGAGACACGCTTCCGTAGACGTCGATGTCGTCCCTGTCAGGGAATGCGGGCCATATCTTGGGAATCAGGGACATCTGGATTTCACGGGCAAGATACAGTTCCCTCTCCATCGACACCTTCTGGGCGGTGGTATCGGTGAGTTCCTGTACGTACTTGGAAAGGGAGGACTGCATATTCTCGAACGAGTCACGCAGAAGCCGTATCTCGTCATTGGACTTTATCTTGGGAAGTTCCGTCCCGAAATTTCCTTTCGCCACTTCACCGGCCGAATCCGCCAGCTTCATAAGCGGCCGGCTGGTCTTGCGGATAAGCGAGCGACAGATGAAAAAGACTGTCAGAAGCCCCAGTCCCATGAGGAAGAGGATCAGTCCGCCGTAAAGGTATCCGGGAAGGTAAATGCGGTCCGTCGGTAACACGATACCCATAGACCAACCTGACTGAAGAAGCGGAGCGTAATAGACCTCGGCATTGACTCCGTCTATCTCCACGACCATATGACCGCTCTTGCCGGAAGTCATCTCTTCACCAAGAGCGAGGTATTTCTCCGGTTCCTTCTCCGGAACGAAGTCGTAGAAGGAGCGCTTAAGTATCCTTGAGTTGTCGGGATGTATGATGTAATCCCCGAGAGGTCCTATGACGAAACTGTAGATGAGAAGATCGGTTTCGTCAGGCTCTACCGGTACGAGTCCGGTCTCGTTCTGGTGAATGTCCATCTCACTCACGAGGGACTGGAACCTTTTCAGGGAAACGTCGAGTCCCATGGTTCCCGCGAGGGTTCCCTCGGGCTGTTTGACTACGGGAAGCACATAAGTGCAGAGGATTTCCCCGGCACCGTCGGGATCCAGATACGGATTCGTCCAGGCACCACCAGGAGAAGAAAGGCCGATTTGGAACCATTCGGAGTAGAAATAATCGTGCGAGGCCGACCCGATGTCCCTCACCACCACGCTGTCCCCCTCGTAAATGCCGTAAGGTTCGTACCATTTGCCTTTCTCGGGGAAAAAATCTTCGACGAAAGCGATACCGCAGCTCATCAGATGGTCATTGGTCTGAAGTTCCTGGACGAGTTTTTCCTCGACCGTCTTCGGATCGTCGAGATGCCAGTTGATTTCGTCGATGATGTTCTTTCCGGAGACTTCGACCCGGCTCATCATATTGGCTATGCTGAGATTCATCTTCTCGTGTATGTCCGCGAAATGCTCCTGGGATGCGGATGTCATGCCGATCGAGGTCGTCATGAAAACCAGGGCAGCTATTATGGCCATTATGATGAACATGGCCAGAAGGACGCTTCTGGTCAATCTGCCCGCGAAGGATTTGATTTTGGTCGCCATTGTATGGGGGTCACTTGTTGGGAGGCCCTGATGCCCCGTGGACACCAAGGATGTAAAATCATTCAAATTTAAGGAACGCCAGCGTTTTTTCCAATTCAACCGCCCAAATACTTGAATAAATTGTTCATCGGAAAGGAAAAAAAGATTGTCAGGGACCGTTCCGGGACAATTTTCGGCATTCCGGGGCGAATATCTTACCCTCAAGGGGCTTTGCGCATTTGAGGGGGATGGCTATATTTGTGATTCAGATAAGATATCCCCCATGAAAGATTCTTCCAGACAGCTACTCATATGGATCGGCGCCCTTGCCGCCGGAGCCCTTCTAGGTCTTGTCCGCATCCCCTGGATCGAGGGCGTGTACAATTTCATAGCGACCGTCTACACGAGGCTCTTCCAGTTCCTCGCCGTGCCGACTATCACGCTCGCGATAATGACCACCCTCATCTCATTCGGACGGCAAAAAAGCGCCGGACGCCTTTTCGGACGCACTCTGACATATACCCTGTCGACAACCTTCGCGGCTTCGCTTCTCGGTCTTGTACTTTTCCTTGTCGTATCCCCCGGGAACATCCCTCCCGAATCCATCCCCGGAGGTCTTCCGGAAAGTGTCGGAGGGGGCACTTCACTCCGGGACCATATGATTTCGGTGATACCGGACAATATCCTGACCCCGTTCCTCAGCGGAAACGTGCTTTCCGTGCTCATTGTCGCCGCCGCCTTCGGAATCGGCATAGCGCATATGGCTGATTCGGAGAGGAAAAAGACACTGGTGAACTTCTTCTCGGGACTGCAGGAACTGTTCTTCTCGCTGATACGTGCCCTCATAAAGACTCTCCCTTTGGGTATCGCCTGCTTCGCCGCCCAGCTTTCCGCCCAGATCGGACAGGGCGTCATCATGGGTTCCCTCGGAAAATGGGCCCTCACCGTCCTTCTTTGCAACCTCCTTCAGGTCTTCGTGGTACTGCCCCTTTTCCTGCTTGCACGCGGAATCAACCCCTTAAGGACATTCAAGGCGATGAGCCCGGCCCTCATCATGGCCTTTTTCACCAAGAGCAGCGCCGCGACTCTCCCCGTCACTGTCTCGTCGGCTGAAGAGAGGATGGGTGCGGATAAGAAGGTCTCAAGGTTCGTCCTTCCTATCTGCTGCACCATAAACATGAACGGCTGCGCTTCGTTCATCCTCATCACCTCGCTCTTCCTGATGCGCAACGGAGGAATGGACCTGTCCCTTCCGACGATGCTTCTTTGGGTACTCATATCGGTCGTTTCCGCGGTCGGCAACGCCGGAGTCCCTATGGGATGCTTCTTCCTCACACTGTCTCTGATGACAGGAATGGGAGCACCCGTCGCCATAATGGGACTCATCCTTCCCATATACACCATCGTCGACATGGTAGAAACGGCCGAGAACGTATGGTCCGATTCCTGCGTCTGCGCGATGACGGACAAGGACCTTAGGGGCAAATTGGATGAGAGCGAAGAGAATATCGTCGGAAACTCGGAAATTGAACTTTAACGGACAAAAAGACACCAACTTATGGAAATAAAGGAAGCGATGGAGAAAAGGCACTCCGTCAGACAATATCTGGACCGTCCCTTGGAAAAAGAGGTCGTGGAGGTCCTCAATGAAGAAATCGCCCGGTGCAATTCTCTCAGCGGTCTCCACATCCAGCTGGTAAGGGACGAACCCCTCGCATTCTCCACCGGAATCTTCAAATACGGAGTCTTCTCCGGAGTGAAGAACTACCTTGTCATGGCCGGAAATAAGGGAAAGGAGAACGAAATGAAAGTCGGCTACTACGGGGAGCATCTTGTGCTCCTTGCCCAGACCCTTGGCCTCAACACCTGCTGGGTAGGTCTCACCTTCAAGGAGATAAAGGAAGCTTTCACCCTATCTGAAGGGGAAAAGCTGTACTGCGTCATAGCGATAGGTTACGGGGCGAACCAGGGAACCCCGCATCCCGGGAAGGACTTCGACGAATACATCGAAGGACGCAAGGATGTCCCGGAATGGTTCATAAGCGGAATGAAAGCGGTGATGCTCGCCCCCACCGCCATGAACCAGAGAAAGTTCCGCTTCTCCTTCATAGGGAACAGGAAAGTCAAAGCCCGCACGGTCTTCTCCCTTATCGGAAGTTCCTACCTTGACATCGACCTCGGAATCGTCCGCTACCATTTCGAAATCGGAGCCGGGAAGGAAAACTTCGAATGGGCAGAATAAAGAAAAGGCCGGAGGCGAATCGGGCCCCGGTCTTTTCCACATTGATACGCAATAGAAGCAGGTCAAGCCCCCTCCTACGGGAGGGAATATATATTACTCGTACCTGAAAGCCCTGTATGAATGGGGCTTCAGTGTCATTGACGCCTTGGGTGAAGTGTCCCTGAACCAGAAACTCTGGCTCTGGGCGACTTCCGCGGGGATCACTTCTCCGGTTTTGAGATCGGTAAGGGATGAGAGTGAACCGGTTCCGACAAGCTTTATGTCAACCGGAGTGTCATTGAAATTCTCCACGATGACGGTCTTGTTGTCATACAGGAACAGTCCAACCTTTGAAGGTCCTTCGAGATAAAGGTCCAGATCCGAACTCATCGCCTTCCTTATCTCGTTGAGTGCACCGGCGGGATAATCGTAAAGGCTTCCGAAGTCATCCGGAACGGTCAGCACATAGAGCCTGCCCTTTGAATAAGTCGCCCTGTGAAGGATGGGATATCCGGACACGCCACCGGTGAGGGGCTTCCCGGCGCTCACGACCTCCCAGCTGTCGTTCGTAAGGTACAGGACCTGAGGGATGAGGATATCCTTTTCACTCTTCCCGTGTCTCCCGAAATCGTTCACCAGGGCCTTGAGACCGTCGGTACGAAGTTCGCAGATCGGGGCGATCTTCTCGGGAACCGCCTGAAGGAGTCCTGTCGTTATGACGACGTTGCCGCCGCCTTTAAGCTGCTTTTCGATTTTCGCGGTAAGGTCGGGATCGGTAGC
>ODAI010011098.1_pt1 | contig 11504 bp, 11 predicted proteins | sample 1539321 | NCBI WGS metagenome assembly ODAI01 (sample SAMN02144231, study PRJEB22623) | gut metagenome | biome: sheep rumen | host: Ovis aries | place: New Zealand
AAATGCATTTTCACCTATATATACACACAGCAGAGAGAAAATCCGCAAACGGAATGTGTATAAATGATGAACCACATTTGAATATCCCTGCCCGAATGGGTACTCCTTTCACTATCAGCTGTCCATTATAAACTGATAACTGTCAACTGTCAATTGATAAAGGTGTAGTCCAGCTTCATGTCCCAGTAGGAGGACACATCGGCATAGGCCAGCTTTGAAAACTCACGGCCGGAGGTGTTGAAAACAGTGCTGTCGGTGTAGATGACCGCATAGTCAAAGCGGTGTGTCCCGCCGCTGCCGAAAAGCGAGGTCTTGGCCGGAAGCCTTACCATTACCTCCATGCCCGTCTGCGGCTCGGCGTCGTTGTAATAGGCCGGGATGTCTATCACCGTCCTGCCGTCGTTAAGCACGACCTCCGCCCGGCCGTCACCGACCGCGCTGACCGTTCCGAAAAACGCCGGAGGAAGCTCCTCCGGCTCGGAGTAATTGACCCCCGCCGGGTTGTCCTTGTCCCTGTCTGTATAGACACTGCCGAGCATGAAAGTCCCGTCGGAAAAGGTATAGCCGTAAAACTGCACCGGCGTGACAGTCTCGGGATAATCGTATTTCATATGCATTGGCAGATCGTTGAGATCGGCCTCGACGGTATGCTCGGGATTGGTAAAGGTGCATTTCGACCCCTCGCCCCGGTGCATGGTAAAGTCATACTCCGTCATCACACTTCCGTCGCTGTCAAATTTCACATCCATATCATACACCCGCCCGTTGGGCGACAGTACGTCGCAGGCGAATATCCAGCCCATATCACCGCGTATGCGCAGCTTTGCCTTCACGGTCTCGCCGCAGCGGTTGTTGATGACCAGCCTTGACAGAAAGCAGTCCTCGGTAAAGGCCTCGTCCGTAAGCACCGCGGAATACTCCTGCCCCTCATAGATAAAGCTTAGGCGGTCACCGTGATAGGACAGCGCAGTGACCTCTATGCTCTGCGCGGGAGCTGTCGTGACAGCAGCGGTCTCTGTCTGCGGGACGCTGACGCTGTCATCAGTCTGCGAACAGTCCGCCAGCAGGAGCATTGCCGCCGGTATCAGATATCTAAGCTTCATCACATCACCTTATCAAGATCAAACTCAAATTCCATTTCGCCGGTCTGCGCATCTATCTGAATGTATCTCGCCAGCCTGCCGGCAGAGCCGTAGGGGTCGTATTCCTTATCCATGATATAGCCGCTCGTGCCGAAGCGCTCCTCGTCGGGGGCATCCATGACTATCTGCCACACCAGCCGGCTGTCATAGCTTATGCCGGGGTGAAAGGGGCTCTGAAGGTTCACGCTGTCGTATTTCGGAGAAAGGGAATAGGCAAGGCTGATCTCCGTTACCGTGTAGGGAGTGTTCAGATCGGAAAACTTATTCTCGCACCACCCAAGCACGCTCGAAAGCGAGGCGACCTTTTCAAGCTTATGCTCCCCCTTCGGCAGCAGCACGCCGTTGCCGTTGGTGAGAAAGCAGATATCGTCCCGGCTGCGCATCTGCAGATCCACCGTCTGTGCGATGTTCACAAGATGCTCCGCTCCGCCCTCCGGGCCGACATAATCGGGATTGACCGCACTGTTGAGCTCCACGCCCTTATACACCTTTTCAAGCAGGAGCCTGTAGCAGTATTCCCCCATGTCGTTCTGACAGACGGTGACGCAGCTCGTTCTGAACTGATAGTCCGGCTCAAGGTCGGCATAGTTGTCGGCTATTCACTTCTCCGCATATTCGACAGCCTCAGCGACCGAAACGCTCTCGCCCTTCAGCTCAAAGGTTTTGGAAAGGTCGTCCCCCTGCTGCGGGAGAAAGACAGCAGCCGTCCTGCCGGGCTCGGGATCAAGAAAGCCCTCGCCCCGCATAAAGCAGAAAAATCCGCTGCTGTGCATATTTATGTGTATCTGCTTTTCCTCGTCCCGGATAAGCCGCGAGGCCGAGGTGTAGATCAGATCGCTGCCGGAGTCCTCGGTATCCATTCTTGGGTTCTCGACAAAATCACCGGTGTCAACCGTAGTCCCGGCAAGGGTCTCCTTGTCAAACACCCGGGCGGCATATTTATCCAGCTTTGCTTCATAGCCCTCTGCCTGTACGAAATCCACTTCATTGTATTCCTCCGGCAGGCTGACGGTCAGACCGTCCTTCAGTATGAACTGCTTGTAGCTCCTTGCAAGCGCAGTGTCAGCATCGCTCCGCATCTCCCCGGGAGAGATGTATTCTATCTCCGTGGGCTTTTCCTCCGAGACCTCTCTGCTTTCGGTCTGAACGCCCTCCGGCACCTCCGCACAGCCCGCCAGCAGCAGCGCCGCCGCCAGCACAAAAAACGTCCTTCTCACTTTCATATCCTCCTATTGCAGCTTTTCGATAACGCCCTTGTCCATTTCGTGGACAGTCTCACAAAGCACCGAGATGTCCTCCGCCGAGTGGGAGCAGATCAGTATGGTCTTGCCCTGCTCCCGATAGGAGAGCAGATATTCCCGCATCTCCGCAACACCCTCCTTGTCAAGGCCATTGAAGGGTTCGTCAAGGATAAGTATCTTCGGATTTTCCATGATAGCCTGCGCCAATCCGAGGCGCTGCCGCATACCGAGGCTGTACTTGCGGACGTGCCGCCTGAGATCGGGGTCAAGCCCGACCTGCTTCATTGAGTTTCTAACCTCTTCTTTGCCGATCTTGTGATTAAGCCCTGCAAGCAGTTTCAGATTTTTATATCCCGAATAGTACGGGATAAATCCCGGTGTTTCAATGATTATGCCCATATCCTTCGGAAAGTCAACGTCCTTTCCGACGCGCCTGCCGTCCACGGTTATCTCCCCCGCCGTGGGCTTGATAAATCCGCAGATACACTTCATAAGCATAGTCTTGCCCGAGCCGTTGCGCCCGATAAGGCCGTGTATTTTCCCCTCCTCAAAGCTGACGTTTATGCCCTTGAGTATCTGCGTTTTGCCGAGGGTGAGATCTACGTTTTTTACTTCGATGATGTTCATGATGTCTCCTCCTTGTCTATCGTTATCTCGCCGGTGATGGCATTGACCTTTATCAGTTCCATTTGTCCTGCTAATGTCAGATAATAAAAGCACCATGTCGGAACAAATTCATCGTGGATATCCAAAAGTGACTCCTTAAGCTCTTTCATTTTGCTCTCATCATCTGCGTACTCTTCGCCGTTCGGCCTTGTTAAGAGACAGCAATAGCACAGCCTGACTGACAAGAAATCATAATCCGAATATTCCGCAAGCTCTTTCTCCAGCAGTGATACTGCTCCTTTCAGCGTGATAGCCGAGGTGAGTTCTTTTTTGTCGTATATCCGGATACCGCTTGAAAAACGCGCCGTTCTGAGATCATCAGGACCTGCAAATTGCAAGGTCAGCATCGGAGCGATATAGTAAGTGTCCGTCATCTGACCGTCCTTCTGTCCGGTTTTAAAATAATTTGTAAATGTATCTGTGGGCACTCCGCAGTAATACAGAGCGCAGATCACGCTTGCATTTATTCCTTTGTCTGTATCAAACACAGTTACCCACATCGGCTCAACAGAAAAATCCCCGTAAAGAACATCCGCTCCGCAGTCAGCGATGAATTGCTTTGTTTTCTCGGCAAGCTCAGATGTTTTCACACTCCCGCCTGCAAGCTGGATTACTGCATCCGGTTCCTGCTCGACGCTGTAATATGTGATCGCCTTGTCGTCTTTTATTCTTCCGGAGCCGGCTTTCTGCAAAATAAAACTTCCGTTATCAAAGCTGCCGGTTTCTTCGCCGTCCTCGTTATAGGTATAATAGGTATCATACGCGGAATACGCGCACTTGCTCTCGTCAAACTCCTTGCCCCAGAAAGCCTTGAACACACGTTTTCCGTTCTGTTCCTGCTCAACTGTAAACCGCTTGTTTCTCGTAAAGGTATAGAGCTTATCAATGCCCTGCGGTAATATCTTTTCCGGCATTGTAAATACCTCATAGTCATTTCCTTGCAGCTCCTCATATCCCTCATACAGCTCTGAGACAGGCTTTACTTCCGCCGAGTCTGTCTGCTGTTGGTCAGCATCGTTTTCCGCGCAGGCGGTGAGCATTATTGCCACACAGAGCAGAGTTGTTATTTTTCTTGCTTTCATATCATCAATCCCTCCTGCTCACAAACATATCCGCTTCGCCGGTCTGACAGTTTACGAAGCCGAACTTTTCATTGCCGAGGGTGAGATCTACGTTTTTTACTTCGATAATGTTCATGATGTCTCCTCCTGTTCAAGCACCTGTCATAAGCTGTCCGAAAGCAAATTCCCCGCTTTGACAGTCAATATATGCGATGTATTCCCTGCTGCTGTCTGTCAGATTGAACTGCCACGCCGGAGATGTTTCATAGCCGCCCTCCAGCCCGGCACGAAGCTCCGCCTCCGAGAGCTTTGATGCGTCCAGCACTTCACCTATGCGGGAGGTGCTTATCTGCACAAGGCTTATCTGCCGGACAGTGCAGTGCATTCCTTCTGCAAGGCTGTCATCAAGAAACCGCAGCGCCGAGGAGAGCGTCACCATTTTGTCAATGGGCTTTTCAGCTTGAATGTAAATGCAGCCGTCGCCGGCAAACATTCCCGCCCGCGCCGCCGAGGCGACACAGCTGCGGTATTCGTGATGTACAGCGCTTTTCAGCATCTCCGGGTTCACGGAGCTTTCCTTTGCGACAGGCTGACAGGGCAGCAGCCAGCCGTTAAGACTGGGTGAAAAGCGTATCATAAAGCCGCTGCTGTTATACTTTGCGATCATGGGAACAAGGGGTTCCATACCGAGAGCATCGGTGTATTTTGCAGCAGTCTCCCGCGCAAGAGATACTGCCCTGTCAAGGGTCAGCTCACCGTCTCTTAGTGTGAGCGCGGTGTTTTCTTTTTTGACATTCAGAAACACCTTGCCCTCCGGGTCGTACTGCGGCTGGAAGTCCTGCCCGGAGGCGCCATAGCCAAAAAAGCCGTAGCCCTCCAGCGAGAGCATCCCGCCTCGGCCGATGTCCTCTCTGATAAGACATTCCGACAGCGCCGCGGCATCATTTATCTTAAAACTGTTCCCGGGAACAAAGGCATCCGCAAGCCTTTTGGCCGTCCCGGCATCGGGCAGCCTGTTGGCTAAGGTCAGAGCCGCCAGCCGCTGCGGACGGTTGACGGTGATGCCCTCGTCCAAGGTGATATTTTTGAGCTGCACAGAGGGTATGTCGTCAAGCTCGGACATTGCATTTTCAAAGGTATCGTATTCAAGTCCGCCGGTGTCGGTGGTGTTATCTGTATTGCCGCTGCATCCGGCGAGTGCTGCTCCCAGACAAAGCGACAGTATCAAAAGCGCTTTTTTCATAACCTACATCCTTTCACGTCGCTATCTCCGCCACGTTGTCGTAGTTGAATTTCTTTATAGCCGCCACGCAGAAAACGATCAGCGCGGCGATGAACGTGCAGAGGTAGATCACAGAAAATGTCAAGCTCACCACCGGCTGCCGGAAGTATTTCGTGAAGTGCAGCCAGATGATGCTGTTTGCCATTGGCATACTCCACATCAGCATGGTCTTTATCGAGCAGAACGCCGTCCCGAGGGAGATCACCGCTCCGCAGAGGACAAAGCCCATTGTCTTTTTCTTGATAAGCGAGAACGCCAAAAGCAGAAGTCCGATTATCATAAGATAGGCAAATACCAGCAGATAGCTCTGTATCGCCGCCGAGAATACTGGCAGCTGATTGTAAAGATTTTCCGGCAGCAGCTGCACGCCGAAGTTACCGCTTTTATCCGGGAATCGCACCGCAAACTGCGTAGCTACGTTGCTCCAGCCGTTGTACCAGAAGCCCCGGCCGATCATCGGCACTACCGCTCCCAAGAATATGAAACCGAGGTATGACAGCGACATCATCACCAGCTTGATGATCTGTCCGAGGAGCCAGTTCACCCGTCCCACCCGGATGATGTAGAACACCGTGTTGGTGTCTATCTTCGGGAAGTCAGCGATCAGCGTCAGAAATACCAGCGGGATGATAAGCAGTATCGCTCCGCTGTTGGCGATAGCTATGAACGGTTCGAGGATGTTCAGCGGCTCGCCCATTTCCTCCGCGTTCTTCAAAAGAGGCTCGATCGCAAAGCTGTAAATGAATATCAGCAGCACTCCGAGGATAATCATTCTCGCATCGCAGACCCATTTTATGTACTCCGTTTTAGCGCAGGAAAAGGCTTGACCTAAGTTTAATTTTTTCATATCCGCACCCCCTTAATTGCCTTTATCTGTCCTAAGGTTCATTATCACGATGAAACCGATCAGCAGCACCAGCAGATACGCCCCGTTGAAGATCAGCATTTTCGTCTGCGCGGGCGTGATCTCCGAAAAAGTGATGTAGGGTATCTGCCGCGGAGAATCGGGCATGAAGGGCGAAAGCTTGTCGTAGATCTCGAAGTCGCCGCTCTCGAAGGACTTGGACATGATCTTGTTCATCGTCGTGTTCCAGATATAGATCAGCATGAACGGCAGGCAGGTGATGATATACGGATTCTTGCAGAAGGACGAAAGAAAAAACGCCGGAAGTGTCGAAAATGCGCCGTAGATAAACGCCGCCAGCATTGCCTTTATCACCGCCGCAAATGCGCCGTCGGGGATGATCCATTGCAGCTGCTCCGCGTCGAGGGCATAGCTGTCAAGCGAGGGAAAGGCTATGCTGATGACTATCCCGTAGAGGGCGAGGCCTATCATGACCGCCAGTCCGCCGGACAGGAACGAGGCCGAAAATTTGGACAGATAGTATTTTATCTTCCCGCTCCGTGTGATCGTGAACCGCATCAGTCCGTTGTTGCGCTCGGCGCAGAACGAGACCATAAACGGGAACGCCACGATGATCGGGATGAACATAGTGATGTAGCCCGTCAGCCCGCTTTGGAACAGCCGCAGTGATGCAAATTCATCGTGCGCCTCGATGAACTTTCGGTCAAAGGAGAAAAACGCCTCAAAGACCGAATAGCTCTTGTCATTTGAGTTGTCCCGGTAAGCCGACGCCGTGAAGCAGAGTATGCAGGTCATCAGCGCCGCACCCGCGAAGCCGAGGTTGATTATCGTTTTGTTAAGGTCCTGTTTCAGTGTGTGGAAGAATTTCATATTATCACCAGCTTGCATCAGTTTGAAACATCAATTGTTATTTCGCCCGTTATCGCGTTGACCTTAATAAGCTTCCGTTCAAAGCCGCTCCCGTTATTATTCACTATAAATGCCCATGTAGGGGTGAATTCCCGTTCAGTCTCTGCTGATTTTTTAAAATATTCTCTCTGCTCCTCATTGGTGAGCTTCATCATATTCTCGGGAGTTTCACTTGTAAAGAGATTTACATACATCAGCTTCACATCGTCAAAGGAATAAAGCGAATACTCAGCCAGACCGTTTTTCAATATCTCGCAGGCATCTTTTAAAGAATAGAGTTTACTAACTTCTTCTTTACTCTTTATTACATAAGGAGGATCGGAATGGAAATTTGAAAATTCATCTTTTCCGAATACGTCCAGATTTGGCTGAACAAAACTGTAAAAACTCATTGATGCCATTCCGTTTCCAAGATCGATACTTCTCCCGGTCGGAGAGGGGTATTCCTCAAAGGGTATGCCTTCATACTCGACACGGTATATTATCTCTGCGATCTTTCTCCTACCGTAGCTGAAAAGATAGATATCCTGCGGTTCCGCGTGATAATCGGAATAAGCAGAAATGTTTTCGCTGAAAAATCTTCTCGCACTGTCAGCTACCTCGGCGACTGTGCTTTTTTCACTTCCAAAATCAATGACCTTTTCTCCGTCTGTGCTGACTCTGTAGATCCCTTCAAAATTAGCCTCGTGAAGATTGACTCTGTCCGCAAAGTTCATTCCTGTGAAACCGTCATAATAGTCACAGATATTACCTTTTGAGTCCCTGTAATGTATATTTTCAAATACAGAAGTATCTACGGTAAAGCTGTTTTCTTCATATTGATCGCCGAAAAAGGCTTTGCATATCTTTTTTGCCTGTTCAAGATTATCCTTTGAACCGTATTTTACAGATGCTTTGAATTTATATGCTTTTTCAAAGCTCTGCGGTTCGATGTGTTCGGGCATCTTAAACAGTCCGAAATCCTTGCCCTGAAGCTCCTCATAGCCTTCGTAGAGCTTGGATATCTCCTTTTTCTCCGCCGGAAAAGAATCGTCCCTGTAGGTGTTTTCATCCTCTGCACAGGCGGTGAGCATCACCGCCGCAGACAGCGCGGCCGCAAGTATCGCTGTTGCTTTTTTCATAATGATCCTCCTTTTGCAAAACGTGAGATTTATCTCTCTGTCAGCAATAACAATCAAAAACACCCTTTTGTGATATGAAAATTTCAACTTTGTACAGATGCACAAATCAAGCCCCGCATTGTTGTGCAATTTAACAATGCGGGGCGGTATAGATTTGATCTGTCCTGTTTCTACAGCGCCGCATCGATCGTCCCGTCGATACAATCGACCGTAAAACAGTTCATGCAGTTGGCGTAAAAGTCCTCCGAAAAAGTGATGAAATACCATTTCGGCCTGCATTTTATATTTGGGAAATCCACACCCCCGGAGCAATCCGCCCGCGGCTCGTACATCAATACCACTTTTTCAAAGTTATAGTGCGCAGCATCCCCAAGGTTTTCTTCAAGCAGATCGCAGGCGCCCTTGAACGAAATGATCTTCTCTAACCGGTCGGCTTTGACTGCCTTATATGAGTTTTCGGGATGATAGAGAACAGCCTTTACATCATTGTTGAAATAGCAATACCCCTGCAAAGGATACAGTTCGTTGCTTTCATCCATATATGAATCAATAGGGTGCTGGGCTGTATAGGGCAGTACAGGCACATTTTTGTACGCCTTTTCTATTTGTACACCGTAGCCTTCACCGCCTTCTCCGTTGTATTTGTTTGCTTCATAAACAATACTGTCAAGTTCATCACCGAGAATTTCTTTTGACTTCTCATTGTATTCTTCGGCAGTGCTCATCGCCTTTTTCATCTTTTCATCAAGAGATGTCAGCGTCTTTTTGTTAAGCGTGATTATCTCATCACTTTTTATCAGATCGGAATTCAGCGGAGTGACAGCTTCGGCCTTGAGAGAATTGTTGATCATATATGCAGCTGATAGTTTTGCGGTTTTAATTTTCATTGAGCCTATCTCATCTGTATTTCCGAAGATCGGCTCAAGTTCGGATCCCTTTTTGGTTTTCCATTCTTCATCGCAGTTCTTATTGATTATCTCAAGCTCAAGATCAAATACGCCTTCGGGTGTTTCAGCCGTTAATGTTTCTTTATCGGGCAGACCGACCTTTTTGTATTCGGCTGAATACGCTGCCTCGATATCAGAATAAGCCTTGCTGCTTTCAGCCAAAAGTGACTCTGCATTTGCCACGCTTAATGTGTTTACCGAACCGTTTGCATTGCTTGTATCAGCCGGACTGTCAGAGCATGATGCAAGCAAAGCAGCCGCCATTACCGCTAATATCATCCTGTGCTTTTTCATATTGCTGTCTCCTTTCCGATGTACATAAGGCAGCAGCACGCGGCCCGCAGCGAGCGCCGCCCTTTTTCTTATCCTCTGTATAAGTAGTGGACGGCTTTTCAGAAATAGTTATTAACAGAATGTAAACTCACATCAGAGATGATCCGCTGAACCGTGTTTTACCGTGTCACATAAGCAGCAGGCCGCCGCAGTCCTTACAGCAGCTATAAAGTTGATAATTGATAACGGACAGTTGATAGCTGACAATTAAGCAGCCCCTCCCCCAGACACAGTTTTCACACAGGAGAGCCCCTTTTGACATTTCCCCCGCAGTATGCTATAATGTTTTTGAACATCACACCTATCCCAATTACGATGTGCATTGCCGCAAAGGACAATTTGCCGTACTCTCTGCGGGAATTATTGGGGGAGACCCTTTTGAAAAAGGGTCATCCCCCAAACCCCCTCCCTAAAACTTTTAATTCTTTTTGGCGAGGGTACCTGCTGTTCCCCCAAAAAGCACTATCTTTAAAGTCTGATGACTTTAGCGGAAATACAGGTACCCTCGCCAAAAAGAGTCAGAAGTCTTTGGAAAGGGGTCTGGGGAACAACCTTTCTTCAGAAAGGTTTTCCCCAGCAGCTCCCGCAGAAAGTGCAGCAAGCTGTCGCTTGCAGCAGCGCACAGGCGGAGCGGGATAGGTCATGACCGGGGGTCATAGAATGAAAACCAAAAAGCAGCCTATACTGATAAAGGTCTTTAACAGCGGCTATCTGATCGCGCTGCTGCTGTTTCTTGCGGGCTCTGTCGGGTCGCTGTGCGACGGCGTTATCGCCTCGAGGGGGCTTGGTGTGGCAGAGCTGGCGGCTATAGGCATAGTCTATCCATACACAAAAGCTATGGAATGCATATCTCTTCTGTTCTCCAGCGGTTCGCAGGTCATTATCGGCCGCAAGATAGGTCAGAGCAGATTTGACGAGGTCTCAAAGGTCTTTTACACCTCACTCACCGCTGCCGCCGTACTGTCGGTAGTGATAGCCGCGGTGATATGCATTTTCGCATCGGCATTCTCGAGGCTTTTCGGAGCAGTCACCGAGGAAACGCTCCGCCCCACAGCCGATTATCTTGTGACCCTTGCGGTGGGCGCACCGGGATATCTGCTCACCCTTTACCTTATCCCGCTTTTGCAGCTTGACGAAAAGAAAAGGCTGATAAACATAGCCACCTTTGTTATGACGGCGGTCAATGTGTCGCTGAACATCATATTTGTGCTTAACGGCATGGGGATAAAGGGCATAGGCCTTTCAACGTCCATAAGCTATTACGTCGCACTTGTCATACTGTCCTCACACTTTTTCAGCAAAAAGCGCGGCATACTTCTGAAGGGCAGATTTGCACTAAGCAGGAGCTATCTGATACAGACAATAAAAGAGGGCACACCCACCGCCTTCAAGAATGTGTCCTCGATCATCTTCAACACGGCCGTCAACAATATGATAGCTGCCGTAGGCACCACCGAAGCTTTGGCCGCATTTTCCGTCTATAAGATGACAAAGTTCATTTTCCTTTCAGTATCGGAGGCGATCATAAACCCCGTCAGAATGATACAGACCATGCTCCGGGAGGAGCGGGATCACAGGATGCTCAAACGGATATTCCGTTATTCAATGCTCAAGGGCATCGGGCTTTCGGGGCTGCTTTGCCTGCTGCTGATACTGTTCGGCAGAAAGGCCTATTCCTTTATGGTCACCGGAGCAGTGCTGGACGAGACCATGACGCTGATGTACTGGACTGTCATCGTCTATATCCTTAACACCGTTGTCTGCTACTACCTCGCTTATTTTCAAGCGATAAACCAAAGCAAGCTTGTTTATTCCATATCCGTCGTCCTCAACATCGGCACGCTGCCCGTGTTTTACCTGCTCTCCCGCGCCCTTGGCTCTTTGGGGGGGTGGATAGGCTTTGCGGGGCAGTTTGTTATCATCTCGGGCTATGTGTT
>ODAI012921016.1_pt1 | contig 11503 bp, 8 predicted proteins | sample 1539321 | NCBI WGS metagenome assembly ODAI01 (sample SAMN02144231, study PRJEB22623) | gut metagenome | biome: sheep rumen | host: Ovis aries | place: New Zealand
ATTGTTATTCTTGCTGCAGTTTTTTTGTGCATGTGTTTTGCATCATGTTCAAAAAAAGAAGAACCATTGGCTTCTGAGCCCCTTACTGTTCCAGCAGTTGAGCACTATGTTCCCCCTGTGGATATTGTGCCGGTGGTGTCTCCAAAACCGACGGTAGATCCTTCTTACACTGAGACTCCTCTTTCGGAGCGATATGATATTGGTGAAGAATGGAATGTCCCTGTGGTCTATACGCCCTTTAAAATAGACGGTCTTATTCAAAAGACAAAATACGGTTTGTATGAAGCAGACCTTGAGAAATTGCTCAATATACAGCGTTTCTATCCTGACGAATTGGGAGAACGTTTTAAGTATCAGGAATGGGGAAGCGATGCTTTTTCTCTTGTCATTTATAATGAAGACATGGAGACGGCTCTGTTTTGTGCTCCGTGCACAATACACGCACTTTCTCCTTATTATGATATAAATTCAGCACTTTCAAGTCCTTATGCTGAAAGCACAATGCTTCTTCTTTCTTGTCATGCATTGCTTCCCGCTGACAGAAAAGATACAAGAGTTCTTCTATTGATAAAAGACGAGATGACAAAGAAAGTTACCCAGTGTATTATCTTTGATACTTTAAGGTATGAATTTCGTCAGAGGGTTTACTTTACTAATAAAGCCATTGCTTACGGCGGTGCAGACGACGAAGGTGTTACTGCTTTTGATCCTGTTTGGTACATTCCTTTGTCTGAAACCGATTCAAGTATTTATGCTGATAAAGTGTTTGTAAAAGAGGATGTTAAATCGTATGAAGACTATGGTTTTTCAACTCCTGGTTACGAGCATGGATGGGGGACTTCAAACGGATTTTTAATTGATCCGCGTTCAGAGCTGAATCTTTTAGGTGATACATATTGGATACGTTTGGATAACTCTATTGGAAAAATATATCGTTATCGATCTTCTCCTGGATATGTGGATGCATCAAAAATTGTTTTCCCTGTCGGAGCTGTTGAAAAGAAAACAGTTATTGTAAGACCATGGATACGTGAATTGGAAAATCCTCTATGGCTTGACAGAACGGACACTTCTGTTTCTGAAATAAAAGTATATGAAAATGCTGATTTTACTTCAGCACCTTCTGATTCTACAATTTCTTTTTCTAAGCAACCGATAAGACTGTATGCATCGGCTGAAGTTGTAGATAATGGAGTTGTAACGGGATACTACATCACTTATCCGAAAGTAGGTTATGTAAAACTTGATTCGTTAACGCAAGATAAGTCGCTTGATGTGGCCGTGGATTTTTCAGCAAATAGCCATTACCGATATGATTCTTTGCATTTTTCTAATGATCAGTGTCCGGTTCGTTCGTATCCGTCTTACGACGCACCTGTTCTGTGCGAAATAAGTGACGGCAGTTACGGCTATGACGCTACGGGAGAAAGTGCGTCCCACACTAAGGAATGGTGGAGGCTTGTAACTGTAGATGATGTATCTGGCTGGCTAGATTATTATTCCTATGCGAAGTGACAGGCCTTTCCTGCTTGCCCCTTAGTATAAAACACATTACAATAGGGGCATGATAAAGAAGGTTTACATAATTGGTCACAAAAATCCTGACACTGATGCAATTGTTGCAGCAACAGCTTATGCTGAATTAAAACATCTGTTGGGAAAAAAAGAATATGTTGCAGCTCGCGCAGGAAAACTAGCTCCTCAGACAGAATATATTTACAAGCGCTTTGACATTGAGCCTCCAGAGTATCTTCCTGATTTAAACCCAAAGACTGAATACTACATGAGTGAATCTTACGAAACGGTTGATGAAGGTGAGTCTTTGTGGAAGGCTGTCGATAAAATGGTAAGCACAGGAGTTCCTGTTCTTTCTATAATCGATAAGGATAAAACCTACAAGGGACTTTTAAATTACAATGCATTTGCTCTTAATTCATTTAAAATTTTAAATCCTAAGCGTAATGACATTTTTACTGCAAGTCTTAAACTTATAGAAAAAACACTCAACGCTACTCCCATTGTTGAATTCGATGCTGATGAATGTTTTAGTTATTCAATCATGGTTGGTGATGATGATGTAGAAACCTTCCGTCAGCTTTTGGAAGAACATAAAACAGAAAATGTTCTTGTAATTACAGGTGACCGCGAAGACATTCAAAAGTTATGTATTGAAGCAAAAGTTCGGGCTCTTATTATTACTAAAGATTATTTGGTTAGTAAAGAGTTGCGAGAACTTGCTCAGAAAAACGGTGTGTCTATTTTGTTGAGTCATGATTCAACTATGACAACTGCAATGCTTATTGAATATTCTGCTCCTGTAAGTGATATGGCAGAAAAAACAATTAAAGCTGTTTATGCAGACGATCCTGTTCATAAAATTAAACCCTTGCTTGCTGCTAGTCCTACACGTTGTTTGCCTGTTGTTGATGAAAATGAAAAAGTTATTGGCATGATAAGTGAAAGCGATTTACTTCATGAACCAAACATTCAGGTTATTCTTGTAGATCATAATGAACCACAACAATCTATCGAAGGAATTGAGCATTATGTAATTCAGGAAATAATTGACCATCACCGCATTAATACTTTTTCGACACGATATCCTATTACGCTTATAAACAAACCGGTGGGTTCAACAAGTACTATTATTTCAAACATGTACCGCGAAAACCGTATTCCTATTCCCAAACCTATTGCATCTATTTTGTTGTGCGGAATTTTAAGCGATACTCTTATTCTTCAGTCAGCAACCACAACGGAATATGATGTTCTTACTGCTGAATATTTAAGTAACATAACAGGTCTTGATATTCAGACTTTGGGCAACGACATTATAAAAAGTGGAAGTCATATTGGTGGAAGAAGTGCACTTGAAGTAATCCACCAAGATATGAAGGATTATTCCGAAGGCAAAATAAAGTACACCGTAAGCCAGATTGAAGTTGATGACACCACAGAAATTCTTAAACGCAAAAAAGAATTTCTTGATACGCTTAATCAAGAACGTCATGCAAACGGAACTTTATTCCATGCGCTTTTGGTTACCGACATTACAAAACTGAGTTCAATTATGTTCCTTGCAAGCGACGAAAGTTTTGAACAGGTGGTAAATCTTCCTGAACAAGAAGAGCACATTTATTACATGAAAGATGTAGTGTCACGCAAAAAGCAACTTATTCCTCTGCTTACAGAATTACTTTCTAAAGCAATGGCGTAAGTTTTTACAGCGTTTTACTGTCAGTTGATACAGCAAGTGCTTTATGTTATACTGAGCACCTATTCTGCCACAGGAGGTTTGTATGGCAAAGGTTGTTGACTATAAGAAGTCTGGCGTTAATGTAAACGAAGGGTATCGTGCTGTCGATAAGTACAAAAAAGAAGCTTCTCGCGCAAAAGTGCCCGGAGTTCTTACAGACCTTGGCTCATTCAACGGAATGTTTGCTGTTCCCAAAGGAATGAAAGAACCCGTTTTAGTAAGTGGAACTGACGGTGTAGGAACAAAACTTGACATTGCCTTCAAACTTAAAAAATATGACACCGTTGGTATTGACTGTGTTGCCATGAGCGTTAACGACATTCTGTGCTCTGGTGTTCAGACTTCATTTTTCTTAGACTATGTTGCTTGCGGAAAACTTGATGCTAAAGTTGCAGGTCAGTTGGTAAAGGGTGTTACTGACGGTTGTGTTGAAACAGGTTGTGCACTCTTGGGTGGGGAAACAGCAGAAATGCCTGGCTTCTACGATGAAGGAAAATATGACCTTGCTGGCTTTGGTGTTGGCCTTGTAGATAAAAAAGACATTATCGACGGAAGCAAAATTAAAGAGGGAGATGTTCTTATTGGACTGTCTTCTACTGGTGCTCATTCAAACGGATTTTCACTTATTCGCAAACTGGTAAAAAACTTTAACGATCCATTTGTTGTTAATGGAAAAAAGACAAATAAAACAATTGGTCAAGCCTTGCTTACTCCGACACGCATTTATGTAAAACCAGTAATGGAAGTGCTTAAAAAATTCCGTTCTTCTGTTCATGGAATGGTTCATGTTACCGGTGGCGGATTCTACGAAAATCTTCCCCGCATGTATCCTCATGCAAAGAAGGGACAGAAGCAGTTGTGTTCAGTTATTGTAAATGGCTCTTGGGATATTCCTCCTGTTTTTGCAGAACTGGTTCGCCGTGGTGCAGACGAAAAGAATATGTTCAACACCTTTAATATGGGAATTGGTTTTGTGCTTGCAGTAAAAAAAGCAGATGCAGAAAAAATTCTTGCCATGTTCAACAAGAATGCAAAAAAATATCACAAAGCTGGAATTCCCGACATGAAAGCTTATGCAATTGGTTATGTTGGACACACAGACAAAGCTATTAAGGGTGAGTTTAAAGGTTCTAAGCAGATGACTCGTTTTGTTAATGCGGAGAATGCCTAATGAACATAGCGGTATTGGTAAGTGGCGGTGGTACAAACCTTCAAGCCTTAATTGATTACGAACGGTCACACGCTGACTGCCCTTACCGCATTGTGCTTGTTGTTAGTAATACAAAAAATGCTTATGCCTTAGAGCGTGCAAAAAATGCTGGAATACCTGCACAGGTGCGCAGCCCCTTTAGTGTTCTAGGAGCAGACAAAGCAAAAGAAGCAGACCGTGACACAAAGCGCATTGCTGTTTCTGACGCAGTACTAAAACTGTGTAAAGAATTTTCTGTTGATGCAATTGTGCTTGCAGGTTATCTTTCTGTTTTGGGTGGAGACATTGTAAACGAATATGCCGGACGCATTATAAACTTACATCCTGCTTTGTTGCCTAAGTTTGGCGGAGTAGGTATGTGGGGACACAATGTTCACGAAGCGGTGCTTGCTGCGAAAGAAAAAGAAAGTGGCTGTACGGTTCACTTAGTTGATGCTGGCTGTGATACAGGAAAAATTTTAGTTCAGAAAAAAGTTCCTGTAATGCCTGACGACACTCCCGACTCACTGTATGAACGAATTGCTCCTCATGAACATGAAGCTATAGTTGAAGGTGTTTGCCTTTTAGCAAAAATGTTAGAGTCCTAATTGTTCATACAAGTGTTCAGCTTTTATTGATACTGAATACATCGTCGTAGCAGGGGCGTGCGACGATGCCTCAAATCTTACCCTTTTGTCTTTTTGTTCAGCAGTATTATTGATATTGTATGTAACTTGACTTTGGTGTTACGGTAATGGTTACGCGACGGTTTTGAGCTCTTCCTTCTGGGGTCGAGTTGTCTGCCACCGGTTGTGTTCCACCGTAACCTTTGTAAGTAAAGAGTGAACGATCAAGTCCTTGTGCAACGAGAGCTTCTATAATTGCTTTTGCACGTTCTATACTTAACTGCATTTGTCCGTTGGGTTTATTAACATCTGCAGTATGTCCTTCAACCAAAATTGAATATTCATTCATTACCAGATAGCGCTTTAACGACTCTGCAATTTCAATAATGCGAGGCTGTTCTTCGGGAAGCAATTCTGCGCTGTCTGCAACAAATTTAAGATCTCCCAGTTCAAAACGAATTCCTGGAGGTGCATCAACAACAATAGTGTCGGGAATAAGTTCTTTGGGGAAATTTTCCTGAATCTGATTAAGTGAAATGTAGTAAGACAAATCTTTTCGAGGCGCACTTACTGCATGACTTAATTCATCACTGTCTACCAGTATGACAACTTTTCCTTGACGCAATAAATCTCTGTTTTCTTTTACGCTCATAATGCGGAGGTAGTCGCTTTGAGAAATAACAGGATCACATCGGTTAACACCATAGACAGCTCGTGCGGTAATCCACAGGGGGTCTGAACCTACGCGGCTTTTGTAATCGGCAGGTTTGTCGCTTGAACCGTATTGCACAATTCCTGTTTGAATTGCAACATTTGCATCAACCATATTGCGTTCGTAGAGTAAGTCCATGTCTTCGGTATAAACTTTGGGAAAAAGACAGGGGGAGACTTTGCTAGAAATAAATTCATTTTTAACAGGAAGTGTTCCTCGTGCGTCAATAATAATTCCACTGTAAGCGCGAGAAGCAACTCTTGTTATGGGCTGTTGAGGAGTGTAGGGAGTTTTGTGCTTTACCAAAAGAGCGCCAATGTTTTGTAATTGCAGAGAATGTTGTGTTTGTAATTTTTCTCCGCCTGAAGCAAAAACAGGTGGCGTTTGTTTTCCCTGGCTTATAAGAATGGTCAGTTCTTCAAGTGTAATGGTTCCCGACAAAACAAGATCGCCCAAAGTGTTTACATCATCAACATAGATAGAAAGGAGAGGATTTTTTATAAGTTTTGGCAGATTCATTTGAATTCGGTCTACAGCCGAAGCTTTTCCACTGGGAATAACGATACCTGCTTTTTGAATGTCTAAATCAACAGATGAACTAAAGGTTCCTTTTCCCCAGTGAATAAAACTTTGAGAAGACATTACTGAATTTTCAGGATTTGCATTTCCGCTTGCAATGGCTGCTTCTTCTGCAATCATTTCTTCTTCTTCGGGTGTAAGTCGATACTGATTAAAATACTGTTGAGATGCTGATGGAAAGCATACTGCTAAGGCAAGCACTGAGCTTGTAAAAAATACCTTTACTTTTGACTGGATAAAGCCTTTCATTGATCGCACGACTCCTCATTTAAAAATCGGCACAATTACCTTCTGTCCTATAGATAAAATTCCATTTTCTTTGATATTGTTTACTTCACACAAATCTGCAACGGTAACACCATATTTTCTAGAAATGCCCCACAGTGTGTCTCCTTGGCTTACCGTGTAAATAAGTGCATCTGTTGCAACTCCCGCATCTTTGAGTGCTTCTTCTGCTTCTTCTGCTTTTCCTGCAGGTAAACGAAGTTGATACTTTGCTCCAGCGGGGGTACAATTTCTAAACAGCGCAGGGTTTAAGCGAGTTACAGTTTCTTTGTCTATGCCCGTAAGGTTTGCAATTTGATTTATGCTGAACATGCCAGCGACCGTTACATAGTCAAAGCTTTCGATTGCTGTTCCGTCAATAAGATGATTTGCTTTTGTTACATCATCTAAGCCGTAGTATTCAGCATTTTCGACTAAATCGGCAATAGCAAGTAGTTTGGGAACATAAAGAGCTGACTGTTGACTCAAGAGGTTGTGTTCCGCCAGGTACCAATAGTCTTTTCCCTTGTTACGCGAAAGAATGCGTCTCATAGCTCCTGCTCCACAGTTGTAAGCGGCAAGTGCAAGGGCCCAGTCGTTAAACATTTGGTAATTGTCTTTTAGTTTTGCAATAGCCGCATCGGTAGATTTCCAAGGGTCATAGCGTTCGTCGTACCAGGCATTTTTTGTTAAAAAGGGAGACATGCTGTTTTCCATGAATTGCCACAAACCGATAGCTCCCGAACGAGAGACGGCTCGAATACGGTAATTAGATTCAACAATGGGGAGGTATTGAATAACAGAAGGTAAACCTGCTTCTTCAAGTTTTTGCCGAATGTAGGGGCGATAGGGTGCTGAATCTATAAGCGCTTGCACTAACTGTTGGCGTCCGTGTGCAGTTAAATACTGATTGTGAAATCTTTGACACAGAGCATGGTCTACGCCTTCGATATCAAGGGGCTTACGGTTAATTTCTTTTGCTTCGACTTCTGTAAGTAGTTGGTCTTGAACTGGTTCTTCTGTTTGGACTTCTTCTGCTTCAACAATGTCTTGAGAAAGGCTTTCTATAAGTTCAAGAAAATCGTCTTCGGTAAGCAGAACAGGTTCTTCAATAGATTGACTTACTGCAAGAGAAAGAAAAAAAAGTGTGCTTGCCAGCAGAGAAAAAATGCGTTTAAGCGTCACAGCTTTTCACCAAAGTAAATGCCTGCCCATTCCCAGCGTCCGTGAATGTCAGGGTCAGCAGGAAAGTTGACTTTGCGGAAATATAAGTACCATACGTTAATGTAGTTACTCCAGCCAGTTGTGCGAAGGTATGCTTCTGTTGGAGAAGAAGATTCGTCTAGTTCGGCACTGTAGTAAATGCGTTGACCTACCATGTAGCCTCGCATTGAAAAGTTTACCTGTGCATTTTCGTCTGTAGCGCTTTGTCTCCAAGACATGGCAAAGAAATTTACTTTTGATTTGTAGCTGTCCAATGCTCCGTAGTTGTAGTTGGAAATTGCTTTTTTTACGGCAGCTACCAGTGCATCCAGCGTTTCAAAGGTCCAGTCTTTGGGCGAATCGTTAAAGTCTATAAGCTGTTTTGCAAGAAGATATGCGTTGGGGTGACTGCTAATTTGTATGGTTGCAGCATCGTCTTGTTCCAAAAAGACGGTAAGCGTTTTTATTGCTTGGTCCCAGTCACCTTCTGCTTCATACTCCAAAGCAAGACGGTAATACAGTTCGGTAAGATTTACTTCATCTGGGAAACTGTCTATAAGCTGATTAAAATAGACAATGCGGTTTGCTGAAGAAGAGCTAATCTGAATTAAATGTTGCAAGCACAAAAAGTGTACTGATTTTCCCTGAACGGTTAAGTCGGGGTAGTCGTTTATAATTCGTTCAAAATAGTATTCGGCAACAGGTGCGGCATCGCTTTCCAGGTAAGCGTGTGCAGTCATAAGCAGCCAGTATGCGTTGTAAGGATCTTCGGGATGAGTGTTTACCCAGTCGGTTAAAAACAGTTCGAGGTTTGCATAATCTTTTACGGCAAGCATGTTAGTTGCAATGGTGTTTACAATACCGTATCGTTCTTCTTGCGAAAGATTTGCTGTTTCTAAAAGAGAGCGCAACTGTTCTTGCTTTGAGTCTTTTGAAAGACTGGGGTTTGAACAAGAAGAAAGTGCGAGAACAGACAGTGTGCAGAAAAAGGTAAGTAGAATAACGTGTTTTTTTACCATAGAATAATTGTAGCAGACATGAAAGTAAATGTAAATGCCAGTACAAAAAAGCTACCTAGTGACAAGACCCAAAAGTTAGTGTATTCTATATGATATGAAGAATTGGCTCAACAAATTCATTAAAGTTCCTCTGACTAAACAAAATATATTGTTTGCAGTTATTCTAGGAGCAGGACTCTTGCTTTTAGTTTTGGGCATGTGCATGCTTACCCTTAAATCTTTTGAAGCAGAGACAACCTTTTTACCTATTTTGCTGATGGTAGTGGGCTCTCTTACGCTTTTTGTTGGTCTTGCGCTAATGCAAAGTGGTGTTGCACTTTTTGTAGGTCTCTTTCTTCTCCTTACGGGAATTATTTCGCTTTTAGTTACGGCACAAGTTCTTCCTGTTACGATGAAACAGATTTGGCCTGTCTTTGTCATTATAGCTGGTGTGTGTCTGCAACTTGCAAGCATGTATTCAACACAGCGAGTTCGTTCTGTTTACTTATTTCCGTCAATCGTGCTCTGTGTTTTGGGCGCTTGTTTTTTACTATTTTCTTTTAACATCATTACCGATTCATTGGTGCGTGTCATTGTTCTTTGGTGGCCGCTTCTTTTGATTGCGATTGGTGTCGTGCTTATTGTTCTCTTTTTGATTCAGCAGTTACATCATTCAGATTTTCCGTACATGGCCGATGATTCATTAGTGGAGACTGACGAAGAGTGATTTGCGTTAAACGCAAAGTGGCAGAATTTTTTTTCTCTCTTGCTTTGTGCATTGGGATGTTGTCATGTGCATCAACTCCTAAGCCTTCTGCACCCGTCGAAGAAACAGAACCTGCGTTTGAAGACGAAGAACCCTATGTTCCCTCTGCAGAAGAAACCGTAAGCATTCCTATTCCCAAACAAACATCTCGGTCTTATTTTTCTACCATCAGTTCGAGCATTATGACTCAAGTAGAAACAGGTTCGCCTTCTTCACTGAAACAAGCGGCACTGGCACTCAGAAAAACAGGCAACGAAGGTTACGAAGAAAACGAAAAAGTTCTTTTAGTTACCGTTTCCGAAATGCTTACTTTTGCCTATCCCTCACAAAATGTTAACTGGGAACTACCTTCTGTAGACAGAAGCAACTCTTACATAGGAGCGCTTGATTCTGCTCGCAACAGTATTTACGATTCTAGTACCGGTAATACTGATTTTCTTACACTGGTGCTTCCTTCTTTTGTTCTCTTAAAAGAGAGTGTATCTTCAAATTATTATGATATGGCAGAATCTGCTTTGACACAGGCTTTGCAAAAACGCAAAGATTCAGTTATTGCAAATTATCTTATGGGTTTACTGCAAGAAAAAAAGGGTAGTGAAAGTCTTGCGCTTACTTACATAAAAACTGCATACAACGGAGCAAAAGATTGTGTTGAAATAGCTCGTAAGCTTGCAGATTTAAGTTATAGAACTGGAGACTATGCTCAGTCTTACGCAACGGTTCAAACATTTTTAAAAACCTATCCCACAGACAATGCACTGCTTTCGGTTGGTGCAAAAGCGGCTTATGCTTTGGGTAAACTTGATGAAGCCGAAGAACTTGCTCTTAAAGCAAATCAAATTGAAGGTGACAATTTAGATTATGTTTTGTTGCGTGCACAAATCCTTATGAAAAAGGGTGATTACATAAAAGCATCTTCTTTACTCGATGTTTATTCGCGCACAAACAGAACTTCTCGTGACTATTTACTGTTGCGTTCTCAGCTGCAACTTGAATGGAACAAGAGTGCAACGAATGCAGCAGAAACTATTTCGCAAGCACTTGCGCTTTATCCTTCTGACAGTGATGTTTTGCTTCGTGCTGCAGAAATTGCCTCTGCGTCAAATTCTTCTGTTGGCGGAAAAACAGCATTGCAACTTGCCAATGCCGTTCTTGAAAAACAAAGTGAAAATCTTACGGCTTTAAGCATAAGCATTACAGAGCAAGTTAAAGCTGGTCTTTGGTCTTCTGCTTATTCATTAAGTTCTCGTCTTATTGCAAAAAGCGATGCTCCTGTAAGTGCTTTCCATACTCATGTAGAAATTTGTATTTCCTTAGGTCGAACTGAAGAAGCGTGGAATTTGGCTTCTCGTTTGTATGAACAAAACAAGTCAGACGAAACCTGTCAACAGACTTACATAAAAGCACTTATTGCAACTGGTCGTAACGAACAGACTTCCCGTTTAATAGATTCGCTTTTAAATGGTGCCAGTGCCCGAATGAAAAGCTTTCTCTACTACCAGAGGAGTCGCCTTGACGCAACTGAAGAAGCAGTCCTTGCCGATTTGCGTTCAAGCCTTACTGCTAACCCCCGTAACGAAGATGCTTTGTACCGTTTGTACGAACTGTATTACCAAAAGTCTGACTGGCGGCGTGCTCAGTATTACTTAAAGCAGGTTGTTGCTCTTAACCCCAACGATGCCCGCCTCTTGCGCCTGAATGCAGAACTGGACACTCTCTTGGGACGCTAGTTCTAGAAAAATTTTAACTGGCAAATTGAGGGCACGGTGCTAAGAAATTGAGGGCACGGTGCTAAGATATAAGGGCACGGTGCTAAGAAATTGAGGGCACGGAGGGGGAAAGGTGGCGCCGGAGCAGCTGCAAGGAGCGAGGCGATTGAAGCCGTTTCGGTGGCGCATTTACACCGGGAG
>ODAI011385756.1_pt1 | contig 11502 bp, 8 predicted proteins | sample 1539321 | NCBI WGS metagenome assembly ODAI01 (sample SAMN02144231, study PRJEB22623) | gut metagenome | biome: sheep rumen | host: Ovis aries | place: New Zealand
ATACCAAGAGCTTCTCGGTAAACAGCGGTTCGGAATCGAATGCGATGATTCCGGTGGGAAAGCAGCAGTTGGCGGTTTTCATATTCCCGTAACCGTGGTCGATCCCGATGATAATTGTGTTGTCTTTTCTTCGCCTCATTTTGAATACCTCCTTATTTGTGATTGCCGTCCTGCAGCTGAAGCGATTGTGTCCCTTTCCTGCAATGCAGTGCGAACCGGTGTGCGTTTGCATGCACCATCTCCTTTCCGTTTGATCTGCAAACTGCTCCACGGTGCCAAAATGGTGGGAGTAGTTTACATAATATCGGATCGGGCAACGCTTTCCGGTGTTTATAGGGGAAAGAAGAATTTTACAATCGTTTTTTCAGAAGTCCGTTTTAACGGACAGCAACTTTGTTAGAATCAGGATAGTCAAGGGGTAGTCAAGGGTTTAAATGCCAAAGTGAAGTTACGGTTACGGGAAATGAGGCAATGAAATGAAGCAGTATTGGATACCGAAAATCTCCGCAAGTCATGTGATTGCGGCATGCGAATTGAATCAAGGCGAAGAATTGTCGTTCGATCGTAACCGCTTGCAGGATGCGTATTATATGGAAATGACGCTGCAGGATGAATGTGCGCTGTTCGATCAACTGGAGTTTCTGCTCTCCGTTTCATATTCGAAGGAGTGTCTTACGGACGCGATCGTATTCATGGATTTCGATGGCGTTTTCAATAAAAAAAGGACGGATAAAACAGCGGAATTGCAGGACGAAGCCTGCGATCTGTTCCGTCCGGAAGGGTTGAAGATCAATCTTGGAAACGGTTGGCACCGTTACAGAGCGTTTGAGCGTTCGTCGAGCATGAGCAAGGACTGCGTATTATCCTTCATCCGCGCCGATCTGTATGAGCCGCTTTTGGAACGCATCCAGCTCGGTATGCACATCGGCATGTGCAAGCTCGCCAAGCTGTACGCATATAACGGCCTTATGTTCACAAGCGGAGAGCGCCGGGAGCATCCGTCGCTGCTATCCGATCGGCATATCGTTGTCATTCCGAATCCGACCTATACGGTAAGGAATGCGTCGGCGATCACCGTCAGAGACGACGGAACCGATCTTCCCGTTCGCACCTATGCGCGGGTGGAGCAAACCATGGACATCGATGTAAAGGAATACGACGGCGAAGGGCTGCTTTCCAAAGAGATCGCCGCGTGGCTTGATCCCAAGCGGGTGCACCACTCGTTTCAGATTCGACTGCCGTATATCAAGGGCGTTGTGCATGAAGTGGATTTCAAACGGCTGTTCCGCGAGCTGCATGTGAGGGAGATCGTCGATCTGTGGGGCGAACGGCATCCGGTGGAAGAAGTGGAAATCATCCTGACGGAAAGCATGTGCAAGGGGCTCGGCTGGATGGAAGATGCGGGCGTATCCTGGAAGGAATACTTTGACCGCTGCCGCACCTATCGCCATGCGCTGTATATCTCCGGGCAATACACGGTGAAGCCGACGCCGTTGGTGCCGCTGAACTATCAATTCCTGATTACGCTTTCTCTCACCGCCGAGGAGTTCCGTCCGCGGGATCTTCCGCTCGGCTGGGATCATTCCCCTGCCGAAGATCCACGCACATGGCTGACAAAGCAGAGCGAGCTTGCCTATTACAATCTGATTGCCGATCCGAACGGACAGCGTGCGTACCTGACCGAGGATGCGGACAACGAGAATCTGTCGGAGCTTTCTCCGCAGCGGCAGCGCGCAACGGTGGTTCGCGCAAACCCGGGGTTTATGGGGGAACCGATCTTTACAAAGGCGCTCTTGGAGCGCGCCGAGCAGATACGGCAGGAATACGCTGTGGGACATTTGCTTGTCACAGGCGATAACCGCTATCTTTCGGATGATCTTCTGCGCTTGCTCGGCGAGATCGTGAAAGCATCCGTCGGTGAAGGCAAGGCGTATGCCGCTCTGTCAAAGGAATTCCTTTCGGAAAACGCCATGTATGCGCCGCTTCCGCACTATCCGGAGCAGCCGAAGCTTCTGCTGCTTCGCAGTCCGCATATCGCGCGAAACGAGGAGGTTACGGCGATCCCTCTGAAAAAGGTCGGAAAGTACCGGAAGAAATACCTCTCGCATCTCGGCGATGTGGTCATGGTCGATTCGCGTTCGCTGATCCCCGAACGGTTAGGCGGCGCGGACTATGACGGCGATTTCGTGAAAACGATCGCAGAGCCGTTGATCCTGAAGCATATTCCGGACAGCAACGATCTGCCCGTGCTGCACATCCCGGCCGAAAAGGGAACGGATGCGGATGCAGCGGATTGGCGTGCCCGGCTTGCAACGGTGAAAAGTACCTTCTCGCAGCGGATCGGGCAGATCAGCAATTCCGCGCTTCGGCGCGGGATTGCGGCGTACAACGAAAACACGACCTCCGGAGAAAAGCAAAAGAATCGCGAAGAAACCGAAATCCTCGCGATTCTGACGGGATTGGAGATCGACTCTGCAAAAACGGGCGTCAAACCGAATCTCGATGTGTATCTGAACGATCAGCGCCATGTCAAAAGCCTATTCCTGCAATACAAGGACAAGATGGAACGGCTTGAGAATCGACACTGGTACGATCCGACGCCGCAGGCAGCGTTGACCGAGTTCTTTTCCATGCCTGCGTGGGAGATGACAACCTCGAACCTTGAACGGCTGCCGTATTATGCTTGGATGTTGAAAGAGCATACGACACAGCATCTTCCCGAACCCGCTGCCGAATCCGAGCTGTATGCATTTGCGCGTACACCCGATTGGGAAAAGCGAATCCCGCAGAGGGTGATCGCCCGTATGCAGGAAGTGATTGCCGCATATGAAACGGCGCAAGCGCGCTGTCACATTCGGCACTACGCAGTAAAAGACTATTCGCACCTGACCGATATCCAGCGAATCCTGACTTCCCGCGGGCAGGAGAACCTGTACGATCCGATCCGGCTATACGAGGCGGTCAATACATTCAGCGGGGAGAATCTGCGTATAGCGCTGGAAACAGTTCAGTCCCGACATTGGCAGTTTGCCGCAAAGGAAGATCGACCCGATCTTCTTGAACAGCTCTACCCGCTGCTCGGCGACGGTGCAAAGCAATACGCGGAGCTGTTCTGTGATTTCCGCAACGGCGGCTTCCGTATCTTAGGGGATCTGCTTGTCGATCTCGTGCGGCTGCACCGCAGCAAGGATGCAAGCGACCATCTGATCCGCAAAAACGATTCCGACCTGCAAAAGCGGATGCTGTACGGATGCAAGGACTCGAAAACGCCGCAGGAGCAGATTCTTCGTAATTGTCGGCGGGTGATTTATTCAAAGATACGGGATGAAATGCCGGATAATGTTTCTTCGGAGGACGCGGTAACCGCGGCGATCGCGCTCGGCAAGCGCAGGTTTGCTCTGGAGGTATATCCGAGCGTGGTGAAGAAATTGTGCTACACGGAAGAACAACCGGAAAGGAGGTCGTTTTTCAGATGATGACCGAATGGCAGGAATGTATGCAGTATCTGGTATTTCCGGAATATGAATGCGACGATCCGCAGGATCACAGCTATATGAGCGGGTTCCATTTCGGCATGTTCAAAAAGATAATTGGCTTCCAGCGGATTCTGACGCTGATCGCGCGGCGGTACCTGTTTCATACGGAGACCGGCGCGATCGCGCCCGGCGATCCCTATATGCGGATCGAATATGCACGCCGTGCGCTTCTTGCGTGGTGCAGTATCTCCTCGTCGTCGAAGCAGGAGCCGCGCGTGTGCTTTCCGGAACTGCACACGGAGTTTCCCAAGCTTGTGAACGGTGCAGGTAACGGTTGGCTGATCCGGCATTTCCGGCATATCGTGAAAATGGTGCGTGATGACGAGAACGAATTTTTCAATGAGAATACCCACACCCTGATCGAAGGCTTATCCCGTGGGTTCGGTACGCGGTGGGTACAGAAGGTACGGCAGTTTCAGGTGCCGATCTTCCAGACGAACACGAAAGGCGCATGGACGCTGCGCTTCGATGATGTGCTTGCCTCCGCGCTCGATGCTGGTCCGTTATCCGACACACCGGTCGTCCTTCCGCCCGCTTTGATGCGGCGGCTAATCGATATGCCGCTCTCCGATCGGATGCGGGAAGTCACCGAAGCCGTGCTATGCTATCTGTATGCAAACCGTCAGCCCGATACGGAATGGGTGTTGTTCCCCGTATGCAATTTCAGCGCGCAATGGGGCACGGAATCGTTCGAGAAGAAATGGAAACCGAAAATCCCGAAGTCCTTTGTCATCTTTGAGACGTTCAGCGGCTCGCTCACGCGGGCGAAGATCGCAGGGAACTAAGAGCGCAATAAAAAAGAATAGCATTCTCAATGGATATTTTGTCAAATTATAGTGTTTATAAGTAACGGATAGGTATGATCAAAAGTCACAGTTATTATCTCCACACCATTGACAAACGATAACAAACTTGTAAAATGACAATAACGATCATGAGGCGAGCACTATGTTTCTTTTGATACTCCAGACAATTGAATCAGAAGACGATCGAGCTTTTCTTGAGCAGTTGTTTGACACGCATTACGTCCGACTGTGCAAGAAAGCTACTGCGATTACGCAGAACAATCAGGTCTCGGAGGATCTCGTACAGGATGTTTTTCTGTACGTTGTTAAGCATATCCAGAAGTTCCGACAAATGGACTGTTGCACATTACGCCATATTCTCGATATAAGTATTAAGAGACGATGCTATGATTACTTCAAAGAGCAGAATGTTCGAAAGAAGCATCTCTCCGGCAGTCTTGATGATGACAATAGTTTCGTTTCTGTTTCGAGCACAATTGCGAACACGGAAGAAGAAGCGATTGAGAACCTGTCTGTCGGGGAATTGTCCGAAGCGATTCGCAAACTGCCCGACCATTACCGATATGTAATCGAGGCAAAATACATATTAAGCCTGACAGATGGCGAGATTGCAAAAGAGCTTGGGATCGGGAAAGCAAGTGTGAGACAATACTTGACGCGGGCAAGAAGAAAAATCTGTGAGTTATGTGAAGGCAGAATAGATGAAGAATAAAGAAGAAAAACTTAAGGCCGCCGTACTTCTTGCGGCACAGCGAGATGGACAAGAGCTTATTGATGCGGATAACGCGGAACCGTGTGAAAAGGCATCACCGGAAGCGCGCGCCCGTTTTTTCGCTGCTATCAAAAACAAGAAGCCCTCTAAGGAGCGGCATTGGTATACGCCTACAGTCAAGAAAGTTGCAATCGCTGTTGCTTCTGTTATCATTCTGCTTGTCATGATTCCTTCCACTACCGAAGCGGGACGCAAATGGATTACAGAGCTGATCGGGAAGGTGTTCCCTTCTTTTACGGAGTATCACCTTTCGGATTATGAAAAGGTGCAAAATCCGGAAGTAAAGCGTTATACGCTCGGCTATGTTCCAGATGGGTTCTCGATAGAAATAGAAGACTATGAAGAAAACGGATATTCGTTAGTATATATGAATGAAGATGATCAATTCTTCCGACTTGATGTGATCCCATCGTCAGGTGTTTTGCAAATTGATTCGGAGAATGCCGATAGCATAGAGCAAGTGTTTGTTAACGGAGAACAAGCAGAGCTGGTAACAAAAAAGGAAATGACCAGTATCGTTTGGTCTTCAGATGAAATGATATTTGTTCTCGAGGGGAATATTGATAAAATGGAACTAATTAAAATTGCCAATTATTTACATTAATTCATTGTTATAGCTGTTGCGCTTTTGCCTCTTGCGTCGATATAGGTAATAGAAGACGCAGGAGGTTTTTATATGAAAAAAATAACCATTCTTTTGCTATCATTTTTGCTTGTATTTTCATCCGTTTCTTTTTCTGTCGCAGAAGAAAGCCAACACGAGAGTTCAGGAACCCTAATCGAGGAAAGATTCATCGGACTAAGTCGAGCATCCGCTTCTCTGAACATATCAAGCAACACCGCAAAATGCAAGGCCACCGCATACGCGAATTCTTCTGAATACTATTTATATGTAACGCTTTCATTGCAAAAGAAGAACGGCAACACTTGGAACACTATTGCAAGTTGGAACAGTTCAGGAAACGGTATTACCGGTGTCATCTTAAGCAAAACCAAATCCGGATTGGTATCTGGCACGTATCGCTGTAAAGCATATGTTCGAGTATATGACTCTAGCGGTTCTTATGTTGAATCTACAACTGTGTATTCTCAGGTAATCACAATATGACTATCGAGTGTTGCCACATTATCTCCATGAATCGATATTAGTAGCAGAACGTTGCCAATATAGCAGGAAAGACTAGACCGCTCTACGAACATGTAATAAGCATAGTTATACAAACAGAAATATGAATGAAACAAATATTAGGTGACATCAAACGAGCAGTATTCGGGCGATCGTTTCTGATCGCGTTCGGAGGCATGGTGCTGTGCCTCTATAACTTGTATTGAAACAGGTATGGGGAATCATAAAGGATGAGAATGAACAAATCCGTTACAAGAATATGAGTACCGGTACAATTATTACCAACGGTTGTTATCAAAAGACTTGTGCAAGTAAAGCGAATGGAACAATGCTTTCATCATACAATGATGTCTATAGCGGAGTACCAAAGTCCATAATTGGTCGTTATTCGGGCATTAATGGCGAGCAGGAGTTGCATTTGAAAATCCATAACCCGAACTATGATGAAGTCAGTCATAGTGCAACTTTACGACTTCAGACAAAAGGATCTATTCATATTACATCCGTGACTCCCTCAAAATGAGGAGTATGCTTTGGCGAAGAACTTCAAACGAGGTTCTTCGCCAGAAAGGATTATTTATGCTTTATAAAACCAGATTTCTTTTTCTTGTGTTTCTTCTTCTGCTCTGTGCCTGTCAGCCGACGCCGGAGGAGGAATACGTTGTCAACCGCGGCGATCACAAGATCGAGGAGCAGATCGAGGCAACCCCGGTTCCGGAAGAAAATCAAACGGTCGCGCTACCCGAAAGTACCAATGTGGTCGATCCTGCCCTTATGCCATTTCTGGTCAACGGCGAGGGACAGTCTCTGACGGTTTCGCATTGGGACGATATGCTCGGCAACGACAACATGAAGATCAAGATCGACGCGGACGTCATCACCGCAAACCAGACGACCTTCCCCGTTTACCGCATTGAGCAGCATTCGATCAGCAAGGAGCAGTATCGCACGATCTTTTCGGCGCTGATTCCCGACGCGGTCAAGGTGCGAACGCAGCAAGGCTATGCCTATGAGGATTACGAAGCAGAGCTTGCGGCGTCGGTACGCGGTGCGGAAAAGCGTTCCTCGGACGGAACGGTCAAATATGTTTCGTGGGATTTGCAGCAGAACGCGATCGACAGCGCGCGCAGAAATATGCAAAACGCGCCGCATAAGGAATATACCGATGTCAATTTGGATCTTCCGACCGGTATTCTGTTGCTGAACGACGGCACCGAAGCACAGGCATCATACAATGCAAACAGAATTGAGCTGAGCCGTAATTTTTACGGCATTATTCAGCCGCTTCATTGGGAAGTGAATGAATTGTGGGATGCAGACAGAAGCGTGACGTACCGTCCGAAGATTTCGCAGGAAAACGCGGTGAAGCAAGCGGAAGCATTTCTTGAGACGGTCGGCATCGAAGGCGTGAATCCTGCGTATTCAGAGCCTTGCCGCATGTTCAATGGCATCGATTTGTCCGTGCTGAACGAAGGATACATAGTCTACTTTGTGCGCACGAATTCATATGCGTCGTATTTCCATCCAGCACCGATTGACGACGGCGGCTTCCTTCGGTTTGACGAGGATTCCGCATATTCGGCGAAGCTGAAAACGGAACAAATCGAGGTATACGTGACCGAGAACGGCGTCCAATTCTTCCTATGGGAGAATCCGTATTCCGTGGAGGAATGTCTGAACGAAAACGTGCAGCTGCTTCCGTTTGAACAGGTGCAGAAGGACGTCCGGCGACTTTTGCTCGCGGGGATCGGGCATGTGGACGGCTTTTCCGCAACGCATTATTGTATGACAAAGATGATCCTGACGGTCGCTCCGCAGCGGTTGAGCAACGGAAAAACGGTGCTTGCCCCGATCTGGCTGATGGCATTCGACTTCTACTGGCCGGATTTCGATACCCTCACGATACCGTTCACCGAAAAATACCGCCAATCGACCCCGCCGATGCTGCTCGCCGTCAGCGCGATCGACGGCAGCCGGGTCACCTTGGAATAATGTGCAATCGCTTCCTGTCGAATGTAATATAATGCCAAGGGTGCTGAACTTATCAAAAGAATACCATACTTTCTTTCTGTTATGGTCAGAAATGAGTACTCATTAGCATTTTGGAAACATTGTACAACAGGCAAACCATCTAGCACAAATGAGAAGAATTGCTATTATTATTGAAAAGGAGATATAATAATGAAAAAAAGATATGTTCTCAACTATATTTTATGCATAGTAATATTGGTATGTTCAATCGGGGTCTCCTATGCCGATGCTCCGATTGATATGAGAAGTTACAGCGCAGGAACACTATATCATTACTATACATTCGAGAAAACTGTTCGGTATGCATATACTTGGACTAAGGCAGTTGACACAGTCATAAGTTGTTCTTTGCCTGAGACATCCCATCCCGCATCGTATCAATATCAGTTTTGCGCTGGTGGAGTGTATCTGCACACAGTAAAAACAAAAATCCCATCGATGGAACCGACTACTACGTGTCAATTTACAACAGCTAAAACGACAAAGAAAATTGGACTGACGGTTTATAATCCATATGATAATGGTATTATCAATATGCCAATTCAAGGAGAATATACTGCATATCATAGTTAACATAGAAAAAGCAGAAGAATGGTTTCAGCCATTCTTCTATGTTCTTTCATATATGTAGGAGGTTTGTGATGAAAAAAAGATGCCCTAAACATTCTTATATTTGGGTTTTACTGCTTTGCGTTTTTTTGTTGTTTTTATCCTGTCAACCGACGCCGCATCAAGAGATCATCGTCAATCGAAGCGATGACCGTTTGGATAAGATTATAGACGCATCTGCAAAACCGATCCCGATAGGAACATCCGATGCCGAGAATGCAGACGGATCGCAGTCGTTTGTATCCATACAGACTCAATATGGCATTCCTGAGGAGATTCATAAAACGATCCCCTTAGGAGACAATGCACCGAATATCTCCATTGATGTATTCATTCAGGTTCCGGATACATTGACATTTCCTGTCTATCGAGTTAGGCAGCTTCCCTTCAGCAAGGAAGAAATGCGTTCAGTCTGTCTATACTTTGCGGAAAACGGGCAAGTATTCAGTAATGCCTACATGCCGGCAAAAACAGAATTGTTAAAAATGCTGGCATTTGTAAAAGACGATGCCCACGCACAATCCGTCAACCGAGATTTTCGAACTGAGGGCTTTCCCTCGATTGAGGAAATGCTTGTGGAGGAAATAGAGCTCACGGAGAATGATCCGGAAACGGAACAGTATAATTGGGATGCGTTTCTTGCGGGAAAGGAAGAAACGAATTACTGTCACTTTTATGATGAAGCACTGCAATCATGGTTTAACTTCATTCCTTTGGAGGATGGCAACGGATTCGTTCTGAATGAAACAAACATATTCATAGTGACGGAAGACCTTGTTTATGCGGGTGACCATATCGGTGCAAGACCCGGTCGAATTCTGCAAAACGTCTCCCTGACCCGTGCAGAAGCGGAGAAGAAGGCAGAGCAACTCATGAAAGCGCTGGGAGCAACGGACATGGTGCTTTCTCCTGCGGAAACGCAGAAAGCTGTACATTTGAACGGATATACCTATGAAGAGTTGTCGCAAGGATGGTTCCTTGTATATCGAAAATCCATTGATGGTATGCCATGTTTTGCACAGCAGTATGATTCTTTGACACCAGCACAGCAATATAACAGACAGTGGCCGCAAGAGAGAATTTCCATGTATGTAGACAGTCAGGGCATTTGGTATGTGCAATGGCAGGGTCGATCCGAACTGATGCAGGTGCGTAACGACAACATTGAACTTCTTCCCTTTGAAAAGATATGGACCGTGCTGGAAGGTCGGCTGCGTTCCGAATTTTCCTGGTCGGCTGACAAATTGAAGGCGGCAGAAGTAACAGACATTTCGCTCGGCTACTGTGTCATCAGGACAAAGAATGAAGAGGATATAGGAAGCAGCATTCCTGCATGGCTTGTAACAGTTCGCTCGGAGACAAAAACCGGGCTTGTGCAGTATTCGGATTTTATGATCAATGCGGTAACTGGCGAGTTTATCCAGACAGACGCCGATCATAAATAGGAGAAAAAATATAATATATGCGTTAGTATTTCCGGATGATACTTAGTAAATGAAAGGATTAGCGATTGATTCAGATTATAGGTGACATCAAACGGGCGGTCTTTTCAAGGCCGTTTCTGATCGCGTATGGCGGCATGGTGCTGTGCCTAATCATCGGCGCGTTTTCGGACGCGCTTTCCGTGTTTCGCATGGAGAAAGTCCATGTACTGTATGGCTATCACCGTGAACTTTTGTTGAACGCACTATCGAGCGACATCATCCTGTTCGCCGTGCCGATCCTCGCGGCCATCCCCTATACGACCGCGTTTACCGACGACGTAAAATCAGGGTATTTGAAACCCTATCTGACGCGCACAAGCGTCACGAAATACATCCTCGGCAAGGGCATCGGCGCGGCGATCTCCGGCGGGCTTGCGCTCGTGCTCGGCATCCTCACAGCGCTCGGCATCTTCGCGCTTGTGTTCTCGCCGATCGAGGTTTACGGCGAGTACGCAGTCGAATCGAAGATCCCCGATATCATCCTCCGCCTATTCCTGTTCTTCTTCTCCGGCGCGATGTGGGCAAGCGTCGGGCTTCTTGCGTCCTCGCTCACGCAAAACGTGTACCTTGCATATGCCGCGCCGTTCATCTTCTATTATGTGCTCATCATTTTGCAGGAGCGTTACTTCCGCACGACGTTCATGCTGAACCCGAAAAACTACCTGACGATGCAGGGCGCGTGGCCGCTGGAGGGCAAGAGCGCGGCGCTGACGCTATTGATGCTCGTGCTCATTTTGCAGCTTGTATTTTACATGACAGCGCAGACGGAGCTTCGCGACGACAAGCGCCAAAGGCACCATTACGCCGCACAAAACTTCTCGCAAAAACTACTTGCCAAGCGTATCGAACGCGCAAAGCCGATGAAGGTCAAAAAGGAAAATCCCATCCTGCATACGCTTTCGCAGGTCGGCGCGGTCGTGCGATACAACTTCCGCATGTGGCGTCGGAACGTCCGCATTTACCTGACCTTCGCGCTCGCGTTCATCCTGTGCTTCCTTCTTTCGGATAAGGCGGCGTCGTTCGCCTACGAAATGAACACGGCGATGCAGGCGTTCGAGCCGTTCGTCTGGACCTTCGGCGACGCAAACTCCGTGCTTTTGATCTCTCTGCTCTTGGTCCTGCTCTTTGCAGATATCCC
>ODAI012527263.1_pt1 | contig 11502 bp, 9 predicted proteins | sample 1539321 | NCBI WGS metagenome assembly ODAI01 (sample SAMN02144231, study PRJEB22623) | gut metagenome | biome: sheep rumen | host: Ovis aries | place: New Zealand
ATGTTCATGACTATGCTCCTCCGCATGCCCATGATCGTGTTCCTGTTGTTCTTCCGGAAGCACAACATTAAAATACTGTGCCTGAATACCGCTTTTATTCACACTTTTATTAACAAGTTCATAGTCCCCCAAATGCAACTTGGAAAACTCATCTTGCAAAAATTCAAACGGCACGCCCGCATCAATCAACGCGCCTAACAACATATTCCCGCTGATACCGGCAAAAGGTTCCACATACAATGCTTTCATAATTATATTGATCTCCTGAAGTATTTTGAAAAACTTAGTTGCTTTTTAAGACTTCAATCCCTGTATTTCATTTATAATTTTTAGTAAAAATTTTTCAATATTACCGGAGATGGTTAATAATACTTGCCATCCGTCCGGCGCCAAACCCATTGTCAATGTTCACAACTGCCACACCGGCACTGCAACTGTTTAACATCCCAAGCAGTGCGGAAAGGCCTTTAAAATTGGCTCCATACCCCACGCTGGTAGGTACAGCGATGACCGGCTTGTCCACCAGTCCGCCCACTACGCTGGCCAGCGCTCCTTCCATACCGGCAATGACAATCACTACATTCGCGCTGCGAATCTCATCTACCTTGCCCAACAGGCGATGAATCCCAGCTACGCCAACATCGTAAATACGGATGACATCATTCCCCATAATTTCCGCTGTAACAGCCGCTTCTTCCGCAACAGGAACATCACTGGTCCCCGCCGTAACCACAGCGATTTTATGATCCGGATCTTTGGGCAGAGGTTCTTGTTCTATTACAATCAGCCGGGCCTGCTCATAATACTTTGCATCGGGCAGGTGGTTCTTCACGATTTCGTACAGTTCCCGTGATGCCCGCGTCCCCAACACATTCGCATGCCGAGCTGCCAGTACCTGCAAAATCGCAGCGGCCTGCTGCAAAGTTTTACCCTCGCAGTATACCACTTCCGGAAACCCTCGACGCAAACTGCGGTCATGATCCAGGTGGGCGTACCCCAAATCGGTAACATTCAGTTCATGAAATTTTTCAAGAATTTCATCATCAGTCAATGCACCCGCCTTGTAATCGGCCAGTGCTTTTTTTATATCTGTCTCATAACTCATAGGAAATCACCATTTTTCTTTAATGAAAATTATACCGCTATGTTCCTACCGGGAACTTTGCATCCCTTTCCGCCTTTCTTTGTACTCCTCGGTCAGCAGGTAAATTAACGGCACTACCACCAGCGTCAGCAGCGTCGACGTAGTCAGCCCACCTATCAGCACTACGCCCATAGACTGGCGCAGTTCCGCACCGGCGCCGATACCCAGCGCCACCGGCAACATACCTAACATCGTAGATAAAGTTGTCATGAAAATCGGACGCAGCCGCAGGGAACAGGCCTCAAGAATCGCTTCCCGTAAAGGCATGCCGTTCTCCCGGGCCTGGTTGGCATAGTCAACCAGCAGGATTGCGTTCTTTGTTACCAAGCCCAACAACATGGTAACACCAATCAAAGACATCATGTTACCGGTCTGGTTCGCAACCAACAACCCCAATACCGCGCCAATGATAGCAAACGGAAGACTCATCATAATAACAAACGGCTGGGAAAAACTTTCAAATTCCGCCGCCAGCACCATGTAAATCAAAACAATAGCCAACACCACCGCTTTCACAATTTCCCCAAAGATACGGCTCATCATATCCGAATTACCAATCAGTTTGTACCGATACCCGATATCCATATTCAGTTCGGGAATCAGCTGAGTCTCAATCACCTTCAGCAAATCACCGGGGGAAGTACCTACGGCATTGGAATACACACCAATCTGCCGCTGCCGTCCTTCCCGGTCTATACGGGTGGGACCGGAGCCAAGCTTTACTTCCGCAACATCACCCAAGCGCACAAACTCGCCAGATTCGGTGGATACACGCAAATTCGCCACATCCTGAATCGTCCGGCGGTCACTTTTATCCATTTGCACAATAATGTCATAATCATTGTTTCCAATGGTGTACGAGTTCCCTGTACTCTTGCCCTGGAACGCATACTGTACCACACGGCCCACACTGGCGTTATCCAACCCCAGCTGACTGGCTTTGGTCTGGTCCAGCCGTACCATAATCTCCGGTTCAGGATCGATGCCTACCACTTCTACATCGGCCGAACCAGGCACCTGCCTAATTTTTTCAGCCAGATCATCTGCATATTGCGTCAGTTTTACCAGATCACTGCCACGCAAACCAATCTGCACCGGACGGGGGTCGCCCCGACTGCCCTGATTTGTAACCACAGCAACCTGCATTTCACCAATATCACGGAAGTCTTTACGCAATTCACTCATAATATCCAGCATGCCGCGATTCCGATCTTCCAAAGGTTTCAACTTTACTTCAATACTGCCTTCGTTGACCTGTGTACGGACGCCGCCCAGATGCATGGAAGCGACGTTCACTTCTTTGATTTTCATGACAGTATCTTCCAGATATTTCGACCACGCAGCCATCTGTTCCAGTCCGATGCCTGCCGGCGCCTTCATATTAATACGAAATTCCCCGGAATCATAAATTGGCTGAAGTTCCGTACCCACAAAGGGCAACAGGAACAAATTGAACAATAACGTAGCCAGCGACCCTGCTACAATTTTTTTCGGATGACGGATAGCAAACGCCATCAGTTCATTATACAAACCGCGGACATATTCAAACCCGTTATTAAATTTAGTCAATATCGCATCTATAAATGCCGGACGACTATCCTTATCTTCCCCGGGTCGTTTCAGCCAGTGAGCCGATACCATAGGCGTCAGCGTATACGCGGAAATGGTAGAAAACGTAAGAGCAAAAGCTACTGTCAGGCCAAACTGCTTAAAGAACTGTCCGATGGTCTCGCCCATGCTGCCGATAGGCACAAACACCGCCAGCAGTGACATAGACGTTGCCAGAATAGCCAGCACCAGTTCTTTTGTGGCATCAGCCGAAGCTTTAAACGGATTCTTCCCCATCTCCATGTGACGGAAAATATTTTCCACCAGTACGATTGCGTCGTCAATCAGAAAGCCGACTGCCAGAGACAATCCCATCAAAGACATATTATTCAGCGTAAAGCCCATGATATCCATCAAAAAGAATGTTGCAATGATGGAAGTCGGAATGGCAAGCCCACCGATGATGGTAGCTCGAATATCCCCCAGAAACAGATAGGTAATCAAAAGGGCCAGAAAACCGCCGAACAGTATCGTGTTCCACACATCCGCCACGTTCTCCCGAATGTAACGGCTTTGATCCCGTACCACTTCCATGTGGATATCGGGCGGCATATCCTGCGCCATCATCTTGGCCAGTTCCTTATTCACCATGTCAATGACTTCCACCGTATTGGTTCGGCTCTGCTTGCGCACAGCCATCATGACGGAAGGAATGCCGTTAGTGCGTGAAAAAGATTCTGCATCTTCCCAGCTGTCTTCGACATCGGCCACGTCTGTCAGACGAATCGGCTTTCCGTCCTTATTGGCCACAATGATCTTCTTAAAATCATCAATTGTGTTCAGCTTCCCCATAGTGCGAACCGTAATGGTATTATTATCATCTCGCACTTTGCCGCCTGGCGTATTGATATTGGCGCTGTTCACTTTCAGCAATACTGTCTGGAAAGAAATCCCGTACTGATTCAGTTTTTCCGACTTTACATGCACTTTCATCGCCCGGTCGCCAGAGCCGTAAATCGTAACATCCGCCACGCCTTCCAGCATCTGCAGCCCGTCGATCAGCACATCGTTGACAATGCGACGAATCTCGCCCGTACTGCGTTTATCCGAAGAAAAACTGTAGGAAGCAATAGCCTGGGATGCCATATCAAAACGCTGCACTACAGGCTCATCAATATCGTCCGGCAAACGGCGGCGCACACCCGCCACCTTTTCACGCACTTCACTGGCCATCTGACGGGGATCCGTGCCAATTTCAAACTCCAACACCGTCTGGGAATACCCCTCTCGAATCGTCGATGTTATCGTCTTAATGCCGGAAACCTGGCTGACCCTGCTTTCTATCGGCTTGGTCACCAGCGTTTCCATTTCTTCCGGAGCCGTTCCCTCATAGGTAACCGTAACGCCTACCATGGGCAGGTCCACGTCCGGATACAAATCCACACCCAGTCCCGGATAGGAGCGGATGCCAAAGACAATCAGCACCAGGATGAACATAGTCGTAAAGACGGGTCGTCTTATAAATGTTTCAATCATTCGCTGCCATACCCTTCTCTGAAACCTTCACATCCGCACCTTCCCGGACTTTATTCAGTCCGCCGGTGATGACATGATCCTTTTCGCTGACGCCGCTCAGCACTTCTACCAGGTTTTCACCAATGTACCCCGTAGTCAGTACTTTGCGTACCGCTTTTCCATCTTCAATCACATAACAGGTGCGCTGATCATCACGCATGGAAATGGCCGTCATGGGAATGGTCAGCACATTTTCCTTAGGAATAGCCGTAATAAGGGCTTCAGCATACATACCGCCCCGCAGCAGACTGTTCCGGTTATCCACCGTCACCTCCGCCTCAAACGTACGAGCCGGCTGCACCGCCACCGGACTGATCCGGGTAATAATCCCGCGTACCTTCTTATTCTCCCCACGCATGGATGGAATAGTAAATTCCACCTGTCCTCCCACAGCCACACTGTTCACATACCCTTCGGGAATATCAATCTTGGCCTGCAGCGTGGAAATATCCGCAATATTAAACAGGGCCGTGCCTTCCTTGGCATAATATCCCTCCTGGAAATACCTCTTTTGGATGATTCCCGAACGGGGCGTCGTTACCGTTGTGCCGCCCAGCGCAGACTCAGCAGAATTCAGATTACCACGGGCCGCATCCAGCTTTCCCCGCGCATTTTCCAGCGCAAACCGCACATTATCCAGCGCCTCCTTAGACACAGCGCCTTTTTCGTACAGGGCCTCAAACCGCTGCACATCCATACGGGCCTTTTCGTAACTGGTTTTCGCATCCAGATACGTACCTCTGGCATTCATCACGCCGGCCGCCGTATCTTCCTGTTCCAGCACCACAAGCGGCTGTCCGGCAGTTACGGCTTGCCCTTCCTCTACCAGCACCTTTTCTATCCTTCCCTCCACCTTGGCCGCTACGTCTGCCTGCCACACCGGATCCAGCGTACCGGAAAAACGGAATTTTGGAATAATCGTTTCCCGTTTCGGATAGGCCGCCGTAATGACAGCCATCCGTCCTTGCCGGCTGCTGTTGGCCTCTTTGTTACGCGCCACAATATTACTTATGACACGAAACGCCACCACGCCGACGATAGCGACCAGCGCTATGATAATAATCCGTAATCTTTTATCCTGTAAATTCATAATGACGCCATCCTTTGCTAAAAGGTTTTGGTAAAGGGGTTATATGTCTGAGGGGTTATATGTCTGATAAATAATATATATTGATATGAGCCTGCATGATCAGTTTATTATCTTTCTGCGACTTATAAATCCGCACATGATTCAGTCGGGTAAACGGAGCCTGCTCTTCCAAATCTTTCAAAAAACAAAGCAACGCATTCCATGTTCCAAAAAATTCTGCATCCCAAACCAATTTTCCTGCTTCATTAGATTGCAAACTTTTCATTTCCTGAATCACAATATCGTAATCATCCGCTTTGTTGTACAGTTGTTTTACAATCTTATCCGTATTCAGCATATCAGGAAGCGCAGCCTGCAGTGACCGCAATTCCGACAGTTTTCTGGCGCGGTCTGCATCTCTGTGCGCATTCTCGGAAAAATCCTGATATACTTGAATTTCTTGCTGCATGGCCTTCGATTCAGAAATCAGATGATGTTCCTTTTCCTTCAGAGGTTCAGCAATACCTTTTACAACACCAAACAAAAAGAGAACTGAAAGTAATAATCCGCAAGCATTTTTATTGTTTTTTGTCATAATCGCATGCGGGAAAGGTATTTTCATTTTTGTCAAACGAAAAAAAATATTATTCATGGCCTTTCCTCCTTTATATCAGGAGAAATACCTGCCCGCAAGCTAAAATTTGCCGTCAAAGCACGATTATTCACGCGATCTTTTATCGAATCGAGTCTTTCTCCGCTTTCTGCAACATTTACACCGGAAAACTCACGGGAACTTTTTAGCTTACCGGCAAAATCCAAAATCTGACCTGCACTTCCAGCAAAACCTTTCAGTTCTATATTGTTAGATTTATAAGCATCGCTCTTTATTTCTTCCAACCAACATGTCTGAGGTATAGTTTCTGAAATCTTTTTTAGCGCAGCATAAAATTTTTGATTCTTTTGTTCAATCTGCTGTATTTTTGTTCGATATTTTCCTATCTGGTGTTCAACTTTTTTATTTTCCAAATACCTGTTCTTAACAGAAAGCAATGGAGCAAGCTGCGTTTTTCTATCCTCCCACACCAGTTCCTGCCGTTTCCATTGTATCAGGCTTTGTGCAGAAAGAGCTAATGACAGAAAAACGAAAAAGACCGTCAATCCCTGATAACACCAAGTTATACTTCGTTCTTTCCAAGATTCTGCTGAAAGAAGATTTAAAGGCAAAATATTTTGATCAGGCCCTATAACAGTGACTTCCTCCAATCTTGTATTCAAAAAATGCGCAAACCGGGTTAATCTCTCTATGACTTCCGACTGAACTGCAACAATCAGAAAACTACATAGTTTTCCAGAATTCTTTTCCGATTCGCCCGAAAAATCCTTTTCCGAAACACCAGTCTCTTTCCAACGTATGATTTTTGATATACAACTGTTTGCAGGATATGGTATGTATTGACTTCCTTCCCAAAAAAGCCAATTGTTTTGTTCCTGTATCGTCATCTCCGGAAGTCTGATCTTCTGAAAAAACACCTGCCCCGGATCCAGCACAATCTTACAACGGCGAATACGCTTCTTTTCGTTCTGTAAAACTGCAAGCAACCAGCCTGCCATTTCTTCGGGACGATGCAGATAATTGAAGTTCTTGAACGCTGAAGGCAACTCATAGCAACTGCTTTTTAAACCTTGCCGGATTTGTATTTCTTCTTCCGTCATGCACAACGTTGTCAAATTTCCCAAAAAAACATCTTGCATTCTTCTCATAATGTTCATCCAATCACCTCCCGGCCTTATATAAACAACGACCAGTACCATGAAAGGATACGGAAAGAAAACAACATGCTTAAAACTGCCCCGATCCCAAGAAACGGGCCAAAGGGGATCTTACTCTGCATGGAAGCTTTCCCTGACAGGAATAATAAAACCGAAGCAATCCCTCCGGAGAGAAAAGCGATTGCCAAACAAACTAAAATTCCTGAAATCCCAAGCCACAGCCCAAGCACAGCCGAAAATTTAACATCCCCCAAACCGATACCGCCTTTACTGAGAATGTAAATCATTCCTATCAGCAAAGACCCTGTCAAAGCTCCAGAAAATGCATCCCAAAAACTGTTGAAATGCATCCCTTGGTTTAAAAATCCTGCTAATAACAAAATCAGTAGAATTTCATCCGGAAGAATCATAAAACGATAATCAATATACGCTTCAATAGCAATACAAAACAAAAACAACCAGATAAAAAACAACTGAATCCCCAATGGGGTGCGTAATCCCGCAAGCAGAAATAAAAAACCTGTCAATACGCAAAAACAAATCCGATGAAACGTTGAATCACTACAGTATTTCAATAAATTGCCTGCTGCAGCTCCAGACAGAAAATAACCTGTTAATAATAATAGATTCACGGTAACTACCCTTCCTTATTTTAAAGTTACGGTTATGTTGCCGCGAAAAAAAAGCTGGCTTTTTGCCATGCCCGTTAACAATTAATAAAAATCATTGAACTGGCATATGCATACACAATAATTATACCACTGAATTGACAAAGATGAATAGTAGAAATCTTAAAACCTTTGAATTTTACCAATTTTTCACAAAAAGAATCCAAGAAATTCAAACCTGCAAATAGTAATGCACAAAAAAAGTATTAAAAGAAATAAAATACCCTTCGCACAGAGGAACCTGTACAAAGGGCATTTCTAAATTAATCATTTCATCCAGCCGTTCCGGCTGTATCTGCTCCGGAAATCAGACAGCCAGCACAAAATGGCAGAACGCAGTAATTCCTACTAAAACTGCAATAACGATGTAAGATAATTTGTTTGTCATGATAACTCCTCCTCTTTTTACTGGGCCTTAAATGCAAGTACATTTAATACCCATACGGGTATTTGTATTTTATTTGGTTTTATTATACCCATAGGGGTATATGTTGTCAAGAATAAAAAATGAAATAAATTGTGAAGTATTGCAGCACAGAAAAAAACAGCGGAATGAGTTTTGCATTTCTCGTTCCGCTGCTTTCTGTTATGGTATTGTTGGATTGTATTACCGCATATTAGCAAACCGTTCCACTGCTTTAGTAAAACGAGCAATGGTAACATCGGCGTTGCCGTGTTCAATTCCTTCCCGTACGCAGTGCTGAATGTGGCCTTCCAGTACCACCTGCCCCGCTTTATGCAGTGCAGATTTTGCCGCGTTGATCTGCGCCAGCACATCTTCGCAGGGAATATCTTCGTCAATCATTCGGTCGATGGCCTTTACCTGGCCAATTACCTTTTTTAGTCTGCGGTGCAGATTTTCGGAATCCATACATTGTCTCATTGTCAGCCCCTCCTCTATAGGCATACCCCTATAGCTACTTCGCTTCTATTATGTAAAAAAAATATATAAATGTCAAGTTGCCCGGTAAATAGAAAACCCCGAAATTACGCAGTGTAATTCCGGGGGATATGGCGTGGTACTCGGACTGGGGCTCGAACCCAGGACCTCTGCCATGTGAGGGCAGCACTCTAACCAACTGAGCTATCCGAGCATATTTTGTTTACAGGAAGTATTATACACCTGTTATCTGAGAATTTCCAGTACTTTTTTAGAAATCTTTACAGGAATTCCACACAAAGTTCGATTTATCCTGCCATCTTCAGATAAACAGGCGTACTTACTCTTTCATCCTGTCCCAGATCACTCCTGCTGCGGCTCCCATTACAGCTACGGTGAACCAGCCGAAGCCCTCCGCATACAGGGGCACGATGGTCAGCATGTTTTCCATGGGAACCGGAATCGAAGCAGCTTTCATCCCTTCAAAAATCGCGAACAATGTCACGATCCACATGGTGCAGCGGAATACCCGCTTGTTTCCGCCGAAACCGAACACGTTGAGGAGCGCCAGGGCAATCATCACAGGATATAAGAAGCAGAGAATAGGAATCGCCATTTTGATGATCCTGTCCAGCCCGAAGTTGGAAAGTGAAAAGCTGAGCAACGCAATGAGAATCCCCAGCGTCTGTTTAGACAGCCTGCCTGCGAACAGGATATGAAAATAATCGGAAATTGCGGCGATGAGGCCGATGCTGGTGGTAAGACAGGCCAGGATGATGATGGCCGACAGGATGCCGGTACCGCCTGCTCCCAGATATTCGTGAGCCGTCGCCACCAGGATGCCCGCCCCGTTGGAAAATTCCCCGGACAGGTAACGATGGGACTCAGCTCCGGCATAACCCAGAAAATAATAAATAACTGCCAGCAGCCCGGCAGCAATGAGCCCGGCCCAAAGACAGGTTTTGATCAACATTTTCTTTCCGTCAATGCCCAGTGTTTTGATGGAGGTCAGCGTAGAGGCGCCAAACAAAAACGAAGCCAGCAGATCCATGGTGTTGTACCCTTCCTGAAACCCTTTCAGGAAAGGCGCTTCCAGGTATGCTCCCTGCGGCGCGTCCGGCGTAAAGGAAGGCGCCAGCAACACTTTTACGAATAAAACGGCAAGGCACGCCAGCAGTGCCGGAGTCAGTACCTTGCCCAGCCAGTTCAGCACTTTGGACGGATTATTCGCCACATAATAACTGAAAGCAAAATACAGCGCGGAATACACCGCCAGCTGCCAGGGCTCTGTGGTTCCGAACAGGGGCTTGATGCCGATTTCATAACTGAATGCCGCCGTGCGGGGAATGGCAAACAACGGGCCGATGGCCATGCTGGACAAAAACATGATGATCTTTGCGTAGGTAATGTTGACGGGAGCCGCCACTTCCGTCAGATCCGTGCCGCCTGTCATGGCAATGGCCAGCACGCCGAGAATGGGAAGCCCCACGCCGGTAATGCAAAATCCCAGCGTCGCGATGTTCAGATTGCTGCCGGACAGATACCCGAACAGAGGGGGAAATAATAAATTGCCTGCTCCAAAAAACGAAGAAAACAAAACCAGGCTGACAGGAATTAATTTAACAAGGGAAAGGGAACTTTTCATGATGATTCACCTGTAGTTAAAAAGGAAACGCACGTATTATGCGTTTCCCCCATTTAGTCAAGAAATAAAATAATAATTAATTTTAAACACAAATCACAGTATTTATTTCACTATGAGACGGTAATATTTTTTCTTTCCTTTGCGGATCAGCACACCGCCATCTTCCGCAAACAGTTCCGGCACAAGGGCGAATTCCGCGTCTTCCACCGCTTCGTTGTTCAGGTACAGTCCGCGCTGGGCAATCATCTGCCGCGCTTCCCGCTTACTGCCGAACACTTTCTGCGCTGTCAGCACGTCTACCAGTTTCGCGGTCTTGTCTGCTTCCGTAATTTCCAGCGTCGGCACATGCTCCAGATCCGCGCCGCCGCCAAACAGCGCTTCCGTTGCCTTCACTGCTTTGTCCGCTTCTTCCTGGCCGTGGATCAGTTTGGTTACTTCGTAGGCCAGCACTTTTTTCGCTTCGTTGATTTTTTCATCTTTGTAAGCGCCCAGACGACGTACTTCATCCATAGGCAGGAACGTTAACAGGGCCAGGCATTTTTCCACGTCGGCATCGTCCACGTTACGCCAGTACTGATAAAAATCATAAGGCGAACATTTTTCAGCATCCAGCCACAGGGCGCCTTTTTCTGTTTTGCCCATCTTGCGGCCGTCGCTGGTAGTGAGCAGCTTGCAGGTCATGCAGAACGCCGGTTTCTGGTCCTTGCGACGGATCAGTTCCACACCGGCCAGCATGTTGGACCACTGGTCGTCGCCGCCCATCTGCATCACGCAGTTGTAATTTTTGTGCAGGGTGTAAAAATCGTAAGCCTGCATGATCATGTAGTTGAATTCAAAAAATGTGAGACCTTTATCCCAGCGTTTTTTGTAGCATTCTGCCGCCAGCATGTGGTTCACGCTGAAATGGGTCCCCACTTCCCGCAGCAGATTCACATAGTTCAGACTCAGCAGCCAGTCGCCGTTGTTCACCATCAGCGCCTTTCCGTCGGAAAAATCAATGAACTTGCTCATCTGCTTTTTAAAGCATTCAATATTGTGATTGATAAACTCCGGCGTCAGCATCTTGCGCATGTCGTCCTTGCCGCTGGGGTCGCCGATCATACCGGTGCCGCCGCCCAGCAGCGCAATAGGACGGTGCCCCGCCCTCTGCATGTGGGCCATGGCCATCAGCGCGATAAAATGCCCTACATGCAGGCTGTCCGC
>ODAI013883443.1_pt1 | contig 11502 bp, 9 predicted proteins | sample 1539321 | NCBI WGS metagenome assembly ODAI01 (sample SAMN02144231, study PRJEB22623) | gut metagenome | biome: sheep rumen | host: Ovis aries | place: New Zealand
AGGTAAGTCGCACTGAAACGATAGGCCACCGCGCGGACTTTCGGAAGGTCATACCTAATCCCTGACTTATTTCTGGCTGCAAAAATAATACATTTTTCTCAACCCGCAAGGTTTTGGGCACAAAATGCGGCCACAAACCACAAAGCTAGAACGTTCCCCTTTCCCAGTTTTTTCTTATCTTTGCGCCAAATTCGAAGAATCAACGGAGTTAAATCCAATCCCTATGAAACTCGCAGAAGCATTAAGCATCAGGAAAGACCTGCAGAAGCGCATCCAACAGCTCGGACAGCGCATACAGAACAACGTGAAGGTGCAAGAAGGCGACACGCCCTCCGAAGACCCCTTGGAACTGATGAAGGAACTCGACGCCTGCCTCACGCAGCTCGAAGACCTCATCTGGCGCATCAACGCCACCAACATGAAGACCACCAACGCCCAGGGCGTCACCCTCACCCAACTCATGGCCCGCAAGGACGTGCTGACCATGCGCGTCAGCAACCTGCGCAGCATCTTCGACACCGCCTCGGCGGGACAAGACCGCTACTCGCGCTCCGAAATCAAGACGGTGACCGTGGTCGACGTGAAAGCCATCGGCAAGAAGGTGGACGAATGCTCCGCCCAACTGCGCAAACTCGACATGGAAATACAAGCGCTCAACTTCCAGACCGAACTGGTCTGAACCACAAGGCATCCGCATTTGTAGGGCGAACCGAACCCCACCCTTGACCGTTGCCCGGAGCCGGCAGCACCCCGTTCACGACGAACATTCACGTCGCAGGCTCAGCACGTTGTCACCCGAATGTACGGCTTAGGCCGCACGGCGCACTACCGACCGGTTGACTACGGATGTCGGATGCCTTCTTTCGTATTTGGAACTCAACCCAAATCCTTCAAAAAAGCAATCAATTTCTGCGTGGCCCGCCCACGATGGCTGATGGCGTTCTTCACTTCGTGGCCCAGTTCGGCGAAGGTCTGCTCGTAGCCGTCGGGCTGGAAGATGGGGTCGTAGCCGAAGCCCTCAGTGCCACGCTGCTCCTCGGTGATTTGTCCGTCGCAACGACCTTCGAAAAGATAGGATTTACCGTCAAGGTTCAGTGCAATGCAGGTGCGGAAGGCCGCCTTGCGGTTGGTTTGGCCGCGCATGGCATTGAGCATCTTGTCCACATTGTCCTGATAGCTGCAATGCTCGCCCGCATAACGTGCCGAATACACACCCGGGGCACCACCCAAAGCCTCCACTTCGAGACCCGTGTCGTCGGCGAAGCAGTCCACGTGGAACTTGTTGGTGACGAAGTCGGCCTTGATCTTGGCGTTGCCTTCGATGGTGTCGGCATCTTCGATGATTTCCTCATGGCAGCCGATTTCCTCAAGGCTCATGACCTCATAGAGGCCGTCCATGATTTCGCGCATCTCGCGCAGTTTGTTCTTATTGTTTGTAGCGAATACGATTTGTTTCATTTTTCTCTTGTTTTGGGAATTGTCCTTAGGACAAGAAATCTGACAAAATCAATTTTAAAATCTTTCAAAATCCTTACCAAAGTAAAATAGAAAAGAGCATAAACTAAGAGATTTTTGATTGGTTTTCTTTTCGATTTTTAAAAGATTTAACTGCGTTGAATACTGCGTATTTCTTGCGAAGCAATACCATTACAGACTCCAGTCAATAGGTTCTATTCCGTTTTGTATCAAATAATTGTTCGTTTGCGAGAAGTGATGGCAACCAAAAAAGCCTCGGCTAGCTGAGAGCGGCGACGGATGCACTGATTTCAGTATCAAGTGTTTCGACGGGTCAATCAAGGCTTGCTTGGCGATGGCATAGTTGCCCCAAAGGATGAAGACGAGATGTTCCCGTTGCTCCGACAAGGCACGGATGGCCGCGTCGGTGAACTGTTCCCAGCCGTGGCGCGAGTGCGAGGCGGCCTGACCTGCCCGCACCGTCAGCGAGGCATTGAGTAGCAGCACCCCTTCCCTCGCCCACTTTTCGAGACTGCCCGAACGCGCCATGGGCACGCCGAGGTCGTCGTGCAACTCCTTGAAGATGTTTTGCAGGCTGGGCGGGAAGGGCACGCCATCGGGCACCGAGAACGAGAGTCCGTGCGCCTGACCTGGGCCATGATACGGGTCTTGACCCAAGATGACGACCTTCACCTTGTCGAAAGGCGTGAGATTGAAGGCGTTGAAAATCAACGGTCCGGGAGGATAGACGGCATATTGGCGCTTCTCGCTCACGAGGAACGACTTGAGGTTGGCGAAATAAGGTGCCTCGAACTGCGGTCGCAGCACTTGGTACCAGCTTTCGTCGATGTTGGGTTTCTTTACTTCCATTTTTTCAATTTTTCTGCAAATATGGCAATTTTTCCGAGAAAAATGCGTTATTTTGCAGTTCAAAATTTCAAAGAGATGAAGAAAAAAGTTGCCATCGCGCTGCTAATCGCCTTTGTTTCAGGCATTATCATGACCTCTTGCGGTTCGAGCAAGAGTTGCCCTGCCTACGGCGAGTCGCACAAATTCATCAAGGAAACACGATATTAAAGCATAGGAGTCGGAGGATCATGAACATCCCCAGACCACAGATATGGCGCATGATTCTTCTCACGCTTTTCGGGGCGTGTGCTTTTTTGTTGCCTGCACAAAACATTGATATTCAAGACGACAGCAACATTCCTTTGGAGGAAAAACTGGTTTATCGCCATCAAAACAGCGTCAATGTGGCCATTCATTCCCAAGGTTTTGGAGTCGGTTTCAAAATCGGGAAAATCAAGAGCATCCACAAGACGGTGAACTGGGAGGCCGAAGTGGTTTCTCTGCACTCGCTCAAGGAAATCAAGACCATCAACGTTTCGGAATACTTCACGCGGCCCTACGTTTACGGCAAACTGAACAACGTTTTCGTGGCGCGTTTCGGCTACGGGCAGGAAAACCGCATCTTCGGGAAGCCCTATTGGGGCGGCATCGAGACGTGGTGGACCTACGAAATCGGTGCCTCGCTTGCCCTGATGAAGCCGTATTACTATTATGTGTCTGTTTACAAGCCCAGCGGCGAAACCGGTTTCGTGGAAGTCGTTGAGGAACAAACTTTTGACAATCACACCCAATGGCTCAACATCATTGGCAGGTCGGCGTTCACCAAAGGCCTGAAAGAGACGCGGCTCTCGCCAGGAGCCCATGCATCCGTCGGCCTCAGCTTTGAGGTCGGAAAACAGCGCTCGCGGTTGCAAGCCATCAATGTGAAACTCATCGCAGAGGGCTTCCCGATGGGCGTTCCCATCATGGACGGGCAACGTATCAACTGGCTGTATGTCACCCTCCACTTGTCGTACAACTGGGGCTCGCGCTTCAACAAATACTAAGCCATGAACAAGGTCTCCAACCATCAAAGACACGTCATCCTATCTTCGGTTTTGGTCTTCGCTGCTGTGGTTTACGCCCTTATATCCTTCGTCAATCACTATCTTTTCAAGACCTATGCGCTCGATTTGGGACTATATACTCATTTCATGCATGAGTACGCCCATTTTCGCTTGCCCGATCTGTTCATGCTCGACAGGGCTCCTGCTCTTGCTTTGAGCGACCATTTTGACCTGTATTTGGTCCTGTTTTCTCCATTGACCTATGTGTTTGGCACCTACACACTGCTTGTCGTACAGATTGTGGCGGTTTTGTTGGGCGGTTTGGGCATCTACCGATTGATTAGGCTTTATGCCGATGAGGGCTGGATGCCTTTGTTGGCCAGTGCCGCTTTCCTTTTCTCTTTTGGGATCATACAGGCAATGGGCTTCGACTACCATTCCAATGTGGTGACGGCCATGATGCTGCCTTGGCTGCTCTATTTCATCAAGCAAAGGAGGTTTGGCCTGGCGTCTCTGTTTGTCGTTTTGTTTGTCATCGGCAAAGAGAACATGTCTCTGTGGCTGTCTTTCATCGCCATCGCCTTGATGTGGGACTATCGGAAAGACCGCAAGACACTTTGGTATTTGGGTTCCATCGCCGCATTTTCATTGGCTTATTTCTTCATAATCAATATGATAGTAATGCCTATATTGGGCGGTTCGGGGGGCGGATACTCTCGTTATGCCCATTTGGGCGATAATTATCTTGACATAGCCAAAACGCTTCTGCTGAATCCAGGTGAAGCCATGCGTCTGCTTTTCTCCAACACGACCGGACAGCCCTATTTTGATGGCATCAAGACCGAGTTTTACCTATGTGCCTTGTTTTCGGGAATGTTGCTCACTTTCTTGAAACCGAATTATTTATTGATGTTGTTGCCGCTTGTCGGACAGAAAATGTTGTCAAGCGACCCCATGTTTTGGGGTGTGAGCCTGCAATATTCTGTTGAGTTCGTGCCTGTTCTGGTCGTTTCGTCTTTTCTCGTCATCAACAAATTGAAAAACAGAGGATTGAGACTGGCATTAGGTACTGCATTGCTGATTTCCGTGGTGCTGACCACGTTTTTCACCCTCGGGGTTCCCAAGTCTACCATCAAGGTGGATCAATTGTGCGTCTATCAAGGCCGGCATTATGAGCAGAAGAACTTTGACGCTGAATATGCGCGGGAGTTGATAAAGATGATTCCTGACGATGCCTATGTTTGCGCCGCCTCGATGTTTGTCCCGCACTTGTCCTTGCGCCGATATGTTGAGGATTTTGCCAGCTGCGAGAACACGAATGCCGAATATGTGCTGATAACGGAGCATTATTTCGGCTATAAGCGAAACGGCAAACTATTGTTCGGCACCCGCGACGAATATCAGACGTTGGCTACGGACGGTAACCTGTATCTTCTGCATCGGAAGCAGCCATGAATTGCGACAAAGCGGGAGGTTCAAGGCGCAGATTCCGGCAAACGTAAACGAAGAAATTCTTTGCCGGCTTCCCACAGCGTTGGATTTCAATGGTTTCCACCAATTCAATTTCCTCGAAATACCATTGGTACAACTCTTTCGGATTTTTCAAATAACGGCTGTCGGTGAGGAACCAATAATTCTCTCCCAAACGGAACCCACCGCGTTCTTCGTTGATCCACAGATATTTGTGCAAATATTCTGGCCATCCCAATCCCATGGCACGCATCCCAAGCGGACGGGCAACATAATAGTCGAAATGCGCCAAGGGGAACCATTGGTTGGCTACGATGCCGTCAGCTTCGTTCATCACCCCCTCGGCGATTTTCTGCTGGCGGAAATCGGCAAACTTGTCGCCAAGCTGCCGCCAGCCGTACATGTCGAGGGTGAAATCGTCGCGGCCAAGCTGCTCGGGCTCAGAATGCTTGTCCAAAGGGATGAATCCCGTCTTGATTTCGGCCACGCCGATAATTAGAGTGAGCAAAAGCACTACTATTGCTGCCTTGATGGATTTAGGCAATTTGTCGCGTTCAACCTGTTTATCACGCAGATACACAGCGGATATGAGGATGAGAGCAATGTAAGCGGGCGCGTTCCAATGCGGCAAGGTCGGACGGGTGAGCGAAAAAGCCCAAAAAACAAGTATCATAGGCAAGGCCATGCACAACACCAGCCTTTGCACCGACTTCTCCACGGTGATTCTTCCTTTGAAAGCCAAAACAACTGCCATAATGCCCAAAACGACATTCACGGGATTGTTGTAGAAGAACTCACCAGCCAGTTCGGTGCCGAAAGTGCCGAAATTGAGGCTCCCTCCCCCTACCCTTCCGCCATGGAAACGGAAACTGATGAAATCATTTTGAAGATTCCAACAAAGAACCGGGACACAACAAATTGCAGAAACCGACAGGGCAAGGTAAAGACATGGGTTCCTCATCTGTTTTCGGTTGAAAATCAGGATGTAAAGCCCCATCCCCACCCAAAGGAAAACGCCTGAATACTTGGAGAGCATGGCCAAACCTGAGAACAATCCAAATAGTATCAAGTATCGGCCCTTCGCCAAGTCCTGGGACCGAATAGCCATCCACACCGCCAACAGCCAAAACAGCATCAGAGGCGTGTCGGGCATGATGAAAACGCCCGCTATGACGAAGGCGTAAATGGAAGCGGTGTAAAGCAATGCAGCATAAAGCCCCGTCCGTGCATCCTTGATTTCCTTCGCAATCCTATATATGATATAGGTGTTGGCAGTCATCAGGACAACCGAGGCCAAACGAATGAAAAACTCACTGTCAAAAAGCAAGTTAAGGCTAAACAATTGGATTACCCAGCCCACCATGGGCGGATGGTCGAAATGGCTCCAGTCGGGATAGAGGGCGTAGGTCCAGTAATACACTTCGTCGTTGCCCAGCTCCATCCAAGCGGCCAAAACACCCCTGACTGCGGCACTGACGACCAACAGCCAAACCAACGACTTATTGACATTCCGCTCTTTGACTATCATTTTTCTTCTCTTTGCGTTTCTTGTACAGATACCAAACGAAAGCCACGAAAGCCACGGCATAGACCAACCAATAGAGCGCGGTTTGCGACCAATTGACCTGATCCAGCCGACGGTCGACAACGATGGGCGTAGGATGCCGAGTGACGGGATTCAGATAGAAATGCTGCAAGCCGTTCACGTTGATCTGCGTCCTGACGTAGGTGTCGTCGGGCTGGATGACATAATAGGCCGTGTCCACGTTTTCCACGGTCTTCAGCACCTTCCCATCCTGCCCGACGAATTTGACCTCCTTCATCTCCTTGGCAGAAACACTTACCGACAAGGTGTCTCCAAACAATTGAGCCATAGTGAGATATGGCAAACCATGGGCTTGCGCGGCTTTTTGGTCAAGGGTCATCGGGAAATGGAAAAAGTTGTCGAACTCCACAGCGTAACACAAACCTTTCTCCAATGCGCCATACACCGCTTCGGCTTTCAAGCTGGGCGTGTTGACCATGGTCAGGTTGCGGCACACCTCGCTTGTGTTGGTGACATTGTGCGTGTCGTCATTGCCGACAGCATACACCCGATGCCCGTTGGAGAGTGCCATGTCCCAGTGTTCCAATGCGCTACCAAATGGATTCACAATTTCCAAAAGACGATAGTTGCTCAACCATTTCATGTCGCCCACCTTATAGCCTTTCGTGAACGAGGCATGAGCAGGCATGACGAATCGGCTTCTTTCGCCTAACTTGTTGATGATGTGCTGCTTCATGCTGAGGTTCTGCATAAAAGGAAAGTCAGGCAAATACACCGATTCGGCACCAATGCAGATTTGGTGCGTCTTGCGGATGAGGCCATAGCCATGCTCGTAGGCGGGGATATAGTCCTCTCTTTCAGCCCCATGCTTGTTGATGCTCATATAGTCGGAAATGCCGTGATGGTCGTAGCCCAAGGCTTGATACACGCTGTCGATGGCCGCCTCGGTGCTATTGCGCCCGTTGGTCAAACCGAAAAACTTGCGAGAATGGCAATGGAAATGGTATTTCTTCCATTGCCCGGGATTCATGTCCTGATAGGGATTGTAAAGGTATTCGCCAGCGAAGGGCTTCGGCATCTTGAAGCTATAGGTGGGCACGGAAAGGTAGACATACAATACCAACAACAGCAAAGCAATGCCAATGCCAGCCATCACCTTGCAGAAGTAATATCCGAAACCGTGTTTTTTCTTCGTTTCACTCATAATGGTTTGCAAAGGAAAGAAAAAAAACGGGATTTCATGAGGTTTTCGAGAAGATTTTGAAAGATTTCTTGTCGAACGCGATTCCGATAGAAAGAATTAGCGTATCTTTGCCGCCTAATTTGAAATCATTCTTAATAGCGACTGCGAGACTACGGGAGTGCGAGACTTTTGGGGGCTCAATGAAGCCCACCGAAGTCCAGAAGTCCAGAAGTCCAGAAGTCAAAAAGGCAGGATCATGGATCAGAATCCGAACGAAAATATCATCAGCGAAGTCACAAGCAAGGAGTATGAATACGGCTTCGTGACCGACATCGAGACCGATTTCGCGCCGAAAGGCTTGAACGAGGACATCATCCGCCTCATCTCGAAGAAAAAAGAGGAACCCGAATGGCTGTTGGAGTTCCGCCTGAAGGCGTTCCGCCATTGGCAGACCTTGAAACAACCCAATTGGGCGCACCTCGACCTTCCAGAAATTGATTATCAGGACATTATCTATTACGCCGCGCCGCGCAAACGCCAAGAAAAGCAGAGTCTCGACGAGGTGGACCCCGAATTGTTGGCCACTTTCGACAAACTCGGCATCTCCTTAGACGAGCAGAAAAAGCTCTCGGGCGTGGCCGTCGATGCGGTGATGGACTCGACCTCGGTGAAGACGACCTTCCAGGAGACCCTCTCGAAACACGGCGTCATTTTCATGTCGTTTAGCGAGGCGGTGAAGCAACATCCCGACTTGGTGAAGAAATATCTCGGCAAGGTGGTGCCTTACACCGACAATTTCTTTGCAGCCTTGAATTCGGCGGTCTTCAGCGACGGATCGTTCTGCTACATTCCCAAAGGCGTGCGTTGCCCTTTGGAACTCTCCACCTATTTCCGCATCAACGCGGCCAACACGGGCCAGTTTGAACGCACCCTCATCGTGGCTGACGAAGGGGCGTATGTGAGCTATATGGAAGGCTGCACGGCACCGCAACGCGACGAAAACCAACTCCATGCCGCCATCGTCGAAATCATTGCCGAGACCGATGCCGAAGTGAAATACAGCACAGTACAGAACTGGTATCCGGGCGACAAGGAAGGCAAGGGCGGTGTCTACAACCTTGTCACCAAGCGCGGCCTCTGCCGCGGCGACCGCTCCAAAATCTCTTGGACCCAAGTTGAGACGGGTTCGGCCGTCACGTGGAAATACCCGGGCTGCGTGCTGCTGGGCGATAACTCGGTGGGCGAGTTCTACTCCGTTGCCGTGACCAACAACTACCAGCAAGCCGACACTGGCACGAAGATGATCCATTTGGGCAAAAACACCCACAGCACAATTATAAGTAAAGGTATATCCGCCGGCCACAGCCAAAACGGCTATCGTGGCCTCGTGAAAGTGGCTGCCAAGGCTGAAAACGCCCGCAATTATTCGCAGTGCGACTCCTTATTATTAGGCGACCAATGCGGCGCACACACTTGGCCTTACGTTGAGTGCGGCAACGACAGCAGCATTCTCGAACACGAAGCCACGACCTCGAAAATCAGCGAGGACCAACTCTTCTACTGCCAACAGCGCGGCATCCCGACAGAGAAAGCCATCGGACTGATTGTCAATGGCTATGCCAAGGACGTGTTGAACAAACTGCCGATGGAATTTGCGGTTGAAGCACAAAAACTATTGTCAATCACGCTGGAAGGCAGCGTAGGATGACCTGCTTCGCGGCACTGCAAGGCGTTGCGAGCAAAGCGTGGCAAAGCCGTCCAGAAATCCAATGAATTGCTTCGCTCCGTTGCTCTTCGCTCGCAATGACGCAAAGCGACAACAAATAAAGACAACAAATAAATGAAGGAAACCCGTTCAAATAACACACCGTTTTGGTTGCTACTCATCGGTATCGTGCTGATGCTGGTGGGGCGGAACCTGTTCGTGGAAGGCATGTTCCTTGACGGGGTGACCTACGCCAGCATTTCGCGCAACATGGCGGAAGGGCTTGGGACGTTTTGGAATCCGTATTACACCCTCACAATGGACGAGGTTTTCCATTCGCACCCTCCTTTGGCATTTGGGCTTGAAGCATTGGCTTTCATGGCTTTGGGCGACCATTTTTATGTTGAGAGGGTTTATTCCTTGGTCACTCTCATCGTCTCTGCCTCACTTATCGTCGCCATCTGGAAGCGCACGACAAACAGGCCGCAACAGGCATGGTTGCCATTGCTGTTTTGGGTTGCCATGCCACTCGTATCATGGTGCGCCTCGAACAACATGCTCGAAAACACGATGACGGTTTTTGTGCTGCTCTCAGTTTGGCTGATGCTGTTGAGCTACCTGAAAAACAGCAAGATATGGCTTTTTTTGGCAGGAATCGCACTGCTTTTGGCGTTCATGTCGAAAGGCGTCACGGGATTGTTCCCACTGGTATTCCCTGTGGTTTATTGCGCTTTCGACGAAAAACGCCATTGGCTCCAAGGCCCGATGGATGCTCTCTTCATAGTGATTGAATTGGCTGTGCTCACGGGGCTGATGTTTTTGGTGTTCCCGCCGTCCTTGCCTTATCTAAAAGACTATTTTCAAGTGCAGGTCATGGGAACGGGTCTGAACGTAGCCACGGTTGCGACACGTTTTTCCATCGTTTTCGCTTGGTTGGGACAAATGGCCATTCCGCTTGTCGTTGCCGCTATTTTGTTTATTGTCAACAAGTTTGTTTTGAAATCACCTGTCAAGACGTTCGAGTTTCCACCTGACCGGAAGTGGTTTTGGCTTTTCACGGTTTTCGGCTTGACGGGCGTTTTGCCCATCATGGTAAGCAGGAAGCAAAGCGACTTTTACATGCTTTCGGCCTTGCCGTTTTTCGCCTTGGCTTGCGGACATCTTACTCTGGCGATGGTCAATATGATGCAGCAACAAATGAAAAAAGGGCTGCGCCTTGGGCTGACGATAGGAGCGTGTTGCGTCGTTTTGACAGGTCTAATAATAAGCGTGACCCGCTTCGGAAAGTACGACCGCGACGAGCAGTTTTTAATCGCAATGAAAAAAGCATTGTTAGAAATACCTGAAAACGAAATAGTTGGCGTATCAACCGAAGGCTTTCCGAATTGGTCGTGGCACGCCTATTTCATGCGCTACGGCAAAGTCAGTCTCGACGACAAACAACCACACGAGTACAACTTTTCATATCATCCATAATCTTTAAATCTTAAATCTTAAATTTTGAATTTTGAATTTTAAATCTCGAATATATGCTACTGAATATCAAAAACCTACACGTCTCCATCGGAGGCAAGGAAATCCTGAAAGGATTGAATTTGGGCGTCAATGCTGGCGAAATCCACGCCATCATGGGCCCCAACGGAACCGGTAAAAGTACGCTTGCAGCGGCCATCACAGGGCGCGAAGGCTATGAAATCACCGAAGGCGAAATCTGGTACAAGGGCAAGAACATCGTCGGCATGTCGCCCGAAGACCGTGCCAACGAGGGCATATTCCTCAGTTTCCAGTATCCCGTTGAAATCCCTGGCGTGAGCATCCAGAATTTCATGCGCACCGCCGTCAACTCGAAGCGTGAGTATCAAGGACTTCCGCCCATGAGCACCGTTGAGTTCATGAAGTTGATGAAGGAGAAGCAGGCCATGGTGGAAATCACCGAGAAACTGCAAAACCGTTTCGTCAACGTGGGCTACAGCGGCGGCGAGAAGAAGAAAAACGAGATTTTCCAAATGGCCATGCTCGAACCCAGCCTTGCCATCCTCGACGAGACCGACTCGGGCTTGGATATCGATGCCTTACGCATTGTGGCTCATGGCGTTAACCAGCTGCACAATGCCGAAAATGCTTTCGTGGTCATCACGCACTATCAACGTTTGCTCGATTACATCGTCCCCGACTTCGTCCATGTGATGTACGACGGACGCATCGTCAAGACGGGCGGCAAGAACCTCGCCCTCGAACTCGAAGAAAA
>ODAI011114634.1_pt1 | contig 11501 bp, 8 predicted proteins | sample 1539321 | NCBI WGS metagenome assembly ODAI01 (sample SAMN02144231, study PRJEB22623) | gut metagenome | biome: sheep rumen | host: Ovis aries | place: New Zealand
GGGGCCGAAGTTGCTCTCGATGGCGTGGCCCTGTGTGGCGTTGGCACTGGTGTTCACCGGCGTCCACTCGTCGTCTGTACCCTGTGAGCCGTAGTCGAGGTACTGCACCTCGAAGAGGCTCTCGTCGTTGTTCTCGTAGGCAGCACCCTCGCGGAAGTTGTCGCCGTAGTTGGCCATCAGCTTGTAGGTGCCGTACTGTCCGCCGATGATGGCTTTCAGCACGTCGAGGGCCTCGCTGTACTTGTGGCGCTGCATCAGCGTGCGGGCATAGAAACCGGCAGCAGCACCCGAGGTGGCACGGCCGTTGGCCCACTCGCCGCCCTCGTCACGCGTGGGCAGCAGCGTCATGGCCTCCTTGAAGTCGCTCTCCACCAGGTCCAGCACTCGGTCGTACTGTGCGAATCCGTTCGTCTCGCCTTCCTCGTGGTTGGGCACGTTCAGCGACGTCAGTGAAGAGTAGAGGTTGTAGTCGGTGATGATCAGCGGGTTCTGATAGTAGGCGGCCAGCGTGTAGTACGACAGTCCGCGCAGGAAGAGCGCCTGACCCTTGATGCGTTTCATCTTGTTGTTCAGCGTCTCGGTGTCGACATTCTCAAACTTGGAGGTGACGAAGTTGCACACCTTGATGGTGTAGTACCAGTCGCGCCACGACCACTGGCCTATCTCGTCGGTGAATGGAGCGTCGAGGTCGTCGAAAGGCATGTACCACACCTGCGAGGAGTTCCACACTTCGTCGCCGCGCACGAGGTCGAGCGTATAGCCCACACGGGCGAAGGTGCCCTCCATGCGGATATGATTGTAGCATGCGATGATGCTCTCCTCCAACTCGTCGGCCTGCGCACCGAAGATGTCGGTGGTCTGCTGGTTCGGGTTGGCGACATCCAACTTGCCCTCACACGCTGTCAGCGTGGCCATTCCCAGAAGGGCTGCGAGGGAAATATTATGTAGTTTCATATTTTTCGCGTTTTCTATTGTTTCTATTATTCTGTTTTACGGTAACGGCTTAGAACGAGAAGTTCAGACCGAACATGTAGCTGCGTGCACTGGGATAAGAGCAGTAGTTGTAGCCCGGTGTAAAGGTGCCGGGATAGTAGTCTACGTTGTAGCCCTTATACTTGGTGAAGGTGTGGAGGTTCTGTGCCGAGATGTAGATGCGTACACCGCTGACGTAGTTGCCAAACCACTTGTTGGGCAGGTTGCAGCCCAGCTCGATGTTGGCAATCTTCCAGTAGGCGGCGTTCTGAATCTTGCGGTCGCTGAAGTAGTCGTTCCACGGGGCGCCCGGAGCCGTCTCGTAGGTGCGGGGCACGCTGGAGATGTAGGTCAGCCCGTCAGCCGACCAGCGGTTGGCGTCGAGGATGGCAACGTCCTTGTTGCCCGGTCCGTAGCACGAGTTCAGTGCGTTGTAGATGTGGTCGGCCACGTGGTAGCCTAATGCACCGAAGGTAGAGATTGACAGGTCGAACATCTTGTACTCCAGGTGAGCGCTCAGACCGAAGTTGACCTTCGGCATACCGCTGCCCAGCACGACGCGGTCGGCAGCAGTAATCGTACCGTCGCCGTTGACGTCTTGGTAGTAGCAGTCGCCAATCTGTGCGTTCGGCTGGAAGTACTCGGCGCCCTTCGACTTGGCGTAGGCGTTAAGTTCGTCCATATCCATCTGCGTGCGGATGATACCTTTATATATATAGCCGTAGAACTGGCCCAGCTCCTGACCCTCGTAGGTCATGTAGTCGCCGTCGTTGCGGTAGCCCGTATCGTTGGCCAGCGACGTCACCTTGTTCTTGATGGTGCTCAGGTTGGCAGCCCCCTGCCACTTCAGCGGGTGGTCGTTGTTACGATAGGTAGCCGAGAACTCGAAACCGGTGTTCTCCATCGTTGCGGCGTTCATGGTCACGGTGGTGTTCGACACACCGGCATTGGCCGGAACGGCAACTTGCGTCAGCAGGTCCTTCGACTTATTCTTAAACCACTCGGCGGTGAACTCCAGTCGGTTGTTGAACATGGCCAGGTCGATACCGACGCTCGTGGTGATCTTCTTCTCCCACGAAATCTCCGTATTGACGAAGGTCGACACGGCAGAGCCGGTGACGGCCTGGTTGCCGAACGAGTAGGTCATGTTGTTACGGGCCATGGTGGCCTGATATTGGTAGTTGCCGATGTTCTCGTTACCCAGCTCACCATATCCGGCGCGCACCTTGAACATGTTCACGATGTCGCGGTTGATGGGGAAGAACTTCTCCTTGTCGAAGCGCCAGCCAAGCGAAATGGAGGGGAAGGTGCCCCAGTGGCGGCCCGGCGACAGGCGCGAGCTACCGTCGCGACGGACAACGGCCGACAGGAGGTACTTGCCGTCGTAGTCGTAGATGAGACGACCGATGTACGAGGCCAGCACGTGCTTGTCCTCATACGAGTTGGCGTCCTTGGCAGCAGCGTTCTGAATCTGCAGGTAGTAAGGCTCCGTGAAGTTGGTACCCCAGGCCGACAGGTTGTTGGTGTTCTCCTCCTCGTAGGTCATACCGACCACCAGGTTGAGGTGGTGCTTGCCAAACTGGCCGTCGTAGTTCAGCGTGTTCTCGACCAAGGCATCTGAGTAGGTGCGGCGAGCCTTCTCCAGGCGCTCGTTCTCCTTGAGCAGAGCCACACGCGGACCCTGAATCCAGGCGGGAATCCACGTCTTGTCGATGCAGTGCGTCTTGCTGTACGAGAGGTTCAGCTTGTAGCTCAGCTTGTGGTTCTTGCTCTCCACGCCCAGCATGCTGAGCAGGTCGACGTCGGCCGAACCGGTGAGCAGGATGCGGTCCACCAGTGTGTTGCGCTCCAGCAGGTTGTTGGTCAGCAGCGGGTTGGTGGCCGAGATGTCGCCGTGGATGGCGTTATAGCCCACGCCGTAGCCATAGGCGTCGTAGTTCAGGTTCTGAGCCATCGGCACGATGTCGTCGAGCACCCATGTCGACTCGTCGTAAGCCTTGATGGTGGGCTGCATGGTCACGGTGCCGAGCAGCACGTTGGGCAGGTTGCCGTACAGACCCTGGATGTACTCGTTGTGGTTGGATATGGAGGTGTTGTCCTGGTCGGAGTGCGAGTAGACCACGCTGGTGCGGAACTTGATGAACTTGGTGTCCATCGTGTTGTTCAGACGGGCGGTGAAACGCTGGTAGTTAGGACCCTGACCCTCCAGTGTACCCTTCTGCTGGAAGTAGTCCAGACCGAGGTTGTAGGTGTTGTTGGCACCGCCACCGCTCAGGTTGACGTTGTGGTTCTGGCGGATACCGGTCTTGAATACCTCCTTGAACCAGTCGGTGTTGGTGTTGTCCTGGAAGTGGTAGCGACCGTCGGCTCCGAGGCTGTAGCCGCCGTAGAGCGCCTTGCCCGAGTTGGTCAGCGCCGTACCGATGTACTGGCTGTACTGGTCGGCGTTCATCACGTCGTAGACGTCGCTCTGTATCTTGTCGATACCGAAGTATCCCTTGTAGTCGACCTTCAGCGGCTGGTCCTTCTTACCACCCTTCGTGGTGATGATGACCACACCGTTAGCAGCACGCGAACCGTAGATGGCACCGGCCGAGGCGTCCTTCAACACCTGAATGGTCTCGATGTCGTTAGGCGAGAAGTCGCGGATAGAGGTGCCCATGGGCACACCGTCGATGACGTACAGTGGGGAAGTGTCGCCGAAAGAGCCGACACCACGGATGCGCACCATCGGGTCGGCACCGGGCTGACCGTCGGAGGTGATCTGCACACCGGCCACCTTACCTTCGAGCATCGAACTGATGTTGTTGTGCGACACGCGCTTCAGCTCGTCGGCGTTTACTACGGCCACCGAACCCGTCAGGTCGGCCTTCTTCTGCGTACCGTAACCGATAACTACCACCTGGTCGAGCAGCTGCGAGTCGGACTCCATCTGGATGGTGCCCAGTGCAGCGCGCCCGCGCACGGCCACCTCGCGGTCCTTGTAGCCCACGTAGCTCAGCGTCAGCACGGCGTTGGCCGGAACGTCCATCGTGAAGTTACCGTCGAAGTCAGTGACGGCACCCGTCGTGGCGCCCTTCACTTTCACCGTGGCGCCAATGAGCGGCTGACCGTCCTGGTCAACAACCTGACCACTGACCTTGACGGTCTGTTGGGTCACTGATGCCATCGCAGGCAGCGGACAGACCGAAAGGCCCGTCAGTGTACCCATTGACAGCATCGCAGAGAATAAAAAGTCTTTTCTCATTGCTAATTGTTTTAGTTAATAATATTTTATAATGTAGTGTGTTCGTAAATTAGTAGTTTGCTCATCCCATTCTCATGGGATAGCACGTGCAAAGATAAAAAGAATTTCTGAATAAACAAAGAAATTGCGACAAAAGTTCAGAAAAATTGGCAAATTTACACTTTTTCCCGACGATTTCCCTATTTCCTGCCGTGAGTAGCCTACTTATTTTCGTGAGTGGCCTACTTATCTTCGTGAGTGGCCTACTTATTCTGCTGAGTAGCCTTCTCATAGGTGTGGGTTATAGGTGTGGCTTTTATATATAATAGTATAACAAAAAAATAAGTGTCCTACGCGTCCTATCCGCCCAAACAGCGTGGACACGTAGGACACATAATTTTCCGTTTCCCTATGTATATACGCGCGCGCACATGTATATATTGCTATAAAAACTTTTTAACCCACACTTTCCACACTTCCCACACCCAGCCCACCCCCAACCCCTCCCAAAGGGAGGGGAGCTGTTTACCTTCAAGGGTTAAAGGTGCAGCAGAACTGTTCAGCCTCCCCTCCCTTTGGGAGGGGTTGGGGGTGGGCTGAGTGTGGGAAGTGTGGGAAGTGTGGGTTCCTTTTCCCTTTTTCCCTATTCTATACACGCGCGCACGCGAAATATTGTTGTTTGCACTTTTCACCTGCCCCTTCTGCCCCTTCTGCCCATAAAGACCCACCCCCAACCCCTCCGGAACGGGAGGGGAGTCTAATAGTTCTGATGCCACCTTTGTTGCTAACCAAACTACCCTCCCGTTCGGGAGTGGTTGGGGTGGGGCTTAGCTGGCAGAAGGGTCAGAAGGGGCAGGTCTTTTCACTATAACCTACTATATATACGCGCGCATGGCGGTTGGCTTATGATAAAAATATTTCCCAGTAAGACAATAGAAAGTTTTTCGATGGCATTTTGTACCCCTAACGCAACTTTTCTCGAACTCTTTCCTAAGAGACCTTGATAAGATATGGGCTCTTAGGGAATGCATCCCAGACCCAACAAAGCCCACGTATAGTAAATAGCAAATCGGTATTATTCTCAGGCATGCCCCTACGGTAGTGGGGGTATGGCCTCTATGTCTTCTTTCTTTTTCTCTATTATTCCTACTTGATAGTAGGTTAAAACGGTTATTTCAATATATTTTGCAAGCCAACCTAAACTTTTATTCACTACTATACTTATTTTTTCTGACTAACGTAATATTTATATTAAAAGAACTAATACTATGAAAAGACAATTCAGAGATTTGCGTGACGATACCAAGATGCGTATCTCACAGAGCTTGAAGGGTCGCAGTTTTAGCGACAGCCACAAACAAGCCATCAGTGACGCAATGCGTCAGTATTGGGCAACTATACCATATCGCCCAAGTGAAAATAACGAGAGTAATGACCAAAACGATGAAACGAGTATGTAGCAGACCTATCCAACTCGATGCACTGACTATCTGCTATGAGGTCGTGCATCCTTACTACTATGAACAACTAAGCACCCTTGACTATGGCGATTGCCTTGATATGGACGAGTTCAGACTATATAGGACAGAGGGCAGATACTTCGATAACGTTTATACCATTCGATTGGATAACGGCACACATGATATTGAGTGGGGCTATTTGAAGTTCAACCTTGCACGAGGTGACGAACAGAGCAACACCCATACCAGCGGAAATCGCAAGATTTGGTTCAGCCTCAACAATGAAACACTCTACTCAAAGGACACCTATTTTCTGACCTACATTGAGCAGAGACTTGGGCTGGAGTTCCACAACGTGACGAGCCTTGACCTCGCACTTGACACACCATTCAGCGTTAGTCCACTTGTCAAAGCATACCTGCACAACAAAGACGTGACAACTATCTTGAACGGCAAACGCATCATTGACAGAGACGAGGACAGACCAGAAATCTCGTACACGTTTAGCGGTAGCCTCAACAAGCAAGACAAGTACAAGACGGTGAACATCAAACAACGCAACGCCATTAAGGACAAGAGCAAAGGCATAACGGTACTAACATACGACAAGGCTGCAGAGATTGGCAACGCCTCTGATAAGCAGTATATATTAGAGCACTACGGCAATCCTAAGAGGCTCTACCGTACTGAGGTGCATCTGAACGCAGAGGACATCAAGAACTATGTCGAGCGTATAGGCATCCAATACACACCTCTCATTTTGTTCGATGAGGCTGTTCTTGAAGGTATGTTCTTTCATTACCTTGGGAGCGTAATACGGTTCCAAAGCCGCAAGGTCGATGCCAGTTGGGAGCACCTCTTAGGACGCTCGTAGGATTATAACAACCACCCCTACCGATAGAGCCTCAACGAGTCTATACCTTATTATATATAAGGAGAAACGTGTCAATTTAAAAATGTATCAATGTAATCAATAAATCATATCGAGAACATTGATACATTTGTATTAATCTAACTTAAAAGATTAAATGTGGTCTATTCCTTTTTTGACATTCTCAATCCATCTTGGAAAAAAGCAGTTTTCTTCACACATTTTGTAGAATTTACTAAGCATACCCATTTTTTCCATTTCATCGATAGTGCCAAGTTTTAAAACCACCTCATCACCTAACTCTTTGTGAGTTTCAATTGACTTTTCAATAAACTTTTTCTCCTCTTCAGTAAAGACATTTGCTGCCATTACTTTTTCCATTAAGTTTTCTTTACTTGTGTAACCCATGATGTTTTTGTTTTTTAAGTTAATTACTAATTGCAAACTGGCCGAATCGATTGTTTGAAATAGCACCTACCTGTACTTAAATCTTCTCCATTTTGCAAATTGATGTCCAAATCTTTGTAACCATAAGTATATGGTGTGTTACAAGTATTACCAGACCAAAGACTTGTATGTTTGCCTAAATAAGAAGTACCCGTGCCATCTGAAACTCCTGCATAAGGAAAGAATAATTCATTTCCATTAAGTCCTTTGGCAATACTTCCTTTAATTCCTTCTAATACAATGTTATGAGTCCATGTACATTTTTCTTTTAATTCTTTTAGTTCTTCAATTGTAGGAAGCCTCCATGTTCCACCCCATTTTACATGTGCAAGGTCATATTGTGTTCCACAAATATTTTCCCCATCAACCCAATGATAATCGTTATTGTTGGTGGAAGTCTTTAACCCTGTTGGGTCGCCAGCACCATATAAACCTCCATAATCAGCTATTTTTGATGCTCCTACGTTCCAACTTGCCCATTTCACACTGAGACCTAAGTCAATAGCATCCGCCACACGTCCGAAACCTTCTATTTCTCGATTGGGCTCACTACCTTCTTCCATTGGTGGAACGTCAAATCCATTCGATATGCTGTTGTAGACATAGTACTTGCTTTTCTCAAAGTTCAGATTGCCCGTAAAGATTTTGAACTCTGCATCATCAGTGTATTTGCCCAAGATGTATGCATCATTCTTCTTTGCCACATCATAGAGAGTGTTGTTATTTACAAAAGCATACTTATAGGTATTAAACGTAAAGAACGAAGCAAAGGCAGAGCCGTTGAAGTTCTGCAAGGTCTGAATCTTCTCATTGTTGAATATCAGTAAGGAACAATCATATTTTGCATGAAGGGTAATAACGTTGCTTGTTATGCTTATCTCAATCTGTTCATCAAAAGTAAACGAACACTTTTCTTGTATGTTATCTCCATCAGCAGTTGATTTTCCAACGACTCTATAGGTGCCAGTACGGAGGGTCAACAAGTCGTGACTATTCCACTTTCCTTTGAAGGTGTACACTACGCCACTACTGACCTCCGTTAGAGTCAGTTCAAACGATGGTGCTACCAAATCACCTGTTTTTATTTTCTGATAGAATTCATCAAACACTTCTGCATTTGTTTTAGCTCCACGTGTCATCACATCACCAGTTGAGGTGTCTAACGTATAGACAAAATACACCCTCGCTTCATTGGAAGTTGATGGAGTTTCATTATTAGCATCATCGCCACCACAAGAAACGAAACACACTCCAAAGACGCTCATTACAAGCATCATTAATTTTGATAATAGTTTCCTCATACGTTTTAGATTTAAATTATTAATATCAATTAGCCCTTTAGTCGAATTAAGACAGAATAAGAAGACGTGGACTATTCGCTCTATCTGATTCTGAGGTCTTCGACTACCTATCACTCAAATACGGAAATAAGCCCACGCCAAGCGTGAGCATCGCTTTCATTCCGATGAGTGATTTTTGAAAGTGTCGAAGTTTCAGAATCGCAGAATTAAGCAGACGCTTCTTTTCTATATGTCATTTATCTGTTCTATGTCATAGGCAAATGTTTTTAAGTTCGACTGCAAAGATAATGAAAATAACTTATACTACAAAGAAATCTTTCATTTTTTGTTCAATAGTCTATCAAGTTCCTCTCTGCTGTTGAATTGATATACTCGTTCACCTATCCTTATGAACCCCTCAACATCATCAATAGGTTCAAATAGGCTTTTTAGTGATACTCCCAGAGCGATGGCAATCTTTTGAATCGTATCGAGGCGAGCGTTACCATTCAATGCCCTCGTTAGGGATGCTGGGTCAATACCCATATCCGATGCAAGGTCTTTCATCTGTTTACCTTGCTCCTTGCATAACCTCCTTACATTGTCTGCCAATATCTTACTCATACGTGAAATTTTGGAGCAAAATTAGTCATAATTGTCTTAAAATACAAATTATTTTAGAATTATTAGCAAAATAAATCAATTATTACTTGCAGGGTTCTTGACTTTTTTGTACCTTTGCAAAAGAAATAATTAACGCATACATCAAATATGAATAGGATTTGCATTTTTGCCAGAGTGAGTACCAACGTTCAAGACTATGAGCGTCAAGTGAATGAACTTACTACCCTCGCCCAGCGTAATAGTTGGAGCGTTGAGGCTGTTTTCTGTGAGAAGGTGAGCGGAGCCAAGAAGAACGCAGACCGCAAGGAACTGAGCCGTATGGTAGACTACGTGCAAGCCCATAATATAAATAAGGTGGCTGTGACAGAACTCAGTAGGCTGGGACGTGACACACTGCAAGTGCTCGAAGTTATCGAGCTGTTCAACAAGTTAGGCATCAGCCTCTACATCCAGAACTACAACATCGAGACACTGACCGAGAGCGGAGAGGTCAACCCTAAGAGTCAGTTTCTCATCACCATCTTGGCAGAGGTAGCACGTATGGAGCGTAAGACTATCCGTGAAAGGGTAGAGAGCGGTTACAAGAACTACAGAGCCAATGGCGGCAAGGTCGGACGCAAGGAGGGCTATCGCAAAAGCGAGTCAGATATGCGTCAGCAGTATGCCGAAGAAATACGCCTATTGCGTAAGGGTATCAGCCTCCGAAATATCAGCAAAATCACGGGTACGAGCGTCAACACAATACGTAAGTGCCAAATCTTTCTTTAAAATTTATTAACAGAAATTTGGAATTGTGAAATATTTTTTATATCTTTGCAATGAACGTTCAACTCAGCTGAGCACAAAAAAAGAGGAGGTGAAAGCCCTCCAGACCCTAAGTGTAGGGTGAAAATAAGTGCCATTTTAGGCACACGTTAAATCTAATAGGTAGTGATTACATTAGAACAATGCAAGAAAATATTAAACAAAGGAGAGCAAAAGCATAGCGAAGAAGAGATTAGATTAATAAGAGAATACCTATACTTTATAGGTCAAATAGAGATAGACAATAGCCAGAACTAAAATTTACAAATATGAATGTAATACTTTACTGCAGAGTAAGCACAGATGAGCAAACAGAAGGATGCTCGTTAGACGTGCAAGAGAGATTCTTGAGAGCCTATTGCGCTAATAACAAACTAACCATTGTTGGTGAAGAACAACCTTATAAGGAAGACTATTCAGCCAAACACTATGACCTTAGAAGACCCAAGTTGAAGCAACTCTATAATTATTGCAGGAAGCATCGCCACGAGGTTGACAAGGTTCTATTCCTGCGTTGGGATAGGTTTACACGTAACCAAGAGTTCGCCTTTACTTACAAGCGTAAGTTTTATGACGAGTTAGGCATTGAAATCAACGCTATAGAGTCACCTATCGACTTCAAAGGCACTGAGTGGTCAATGTTACTTGGAATGTACTGCGGTGCTGCACACACTGAGGACGAGAAGATTTCTCGCAGAACCAAGGACGGCATACACGGCACACTTCTTAATGGCAAGTGCTCCAACAAAGCCCCACGAGGGTACGTTAACAAAAGAGACGAGAAGGGAGAATCGTACGTTGATATTGACGAGCCACAAGCAAGAACCATACGCCAAGTGTTCCAAGAGGTTGCCAAAGGTGTTGAGGCTCCCAACAATATTAGGCGTAGACTCTGCCCTAACATTCAAAAGGATGCGTTTTATAGGATGCTACGTAACATTTTCTATATAGGGCTAATCAGAGTTCCTGCCTACAAGGATGACCCTGAGCAGATAGTCAGAGGGCAACACCAAGCCATCATCGATGCAGACACCTTCGACAAGGTGAAAGACATACTCAGCGGCAAGCGCAAACACGAGCCTAAACTGAGCAAGGCAATAGACCCAGACCTCTATCTCCGCAAATACATAGTGTGCCCTATTTGCGGGTACTCCTTAACAGGTGCAACAAGCAAAGGTGCTGCTGGTGGCAGATACAAGTACTACAACTGTTGCCACGATGGTAAGCATCTACGCAGATCTGCCGACTACGTGAACGACAAGTTCGCTGATTGGGTAGGAGGATTAAAGCCTAACAAGGAGGTGTTAGACCTCTATACTGAGGTTCTGCAAGACCTACGAGGCGAACACAAGCAAGACGTTCAAAGGGAGGTTGAGGCTCTGCGTAAGGAGACAGAAAAGGTTAATGAGAGGCTTGCAAAGGCTGATGAAAAGTTCTTAGAAGGTATTCTAAATGACGATAACTACAACCGCATTACTGAGAACTGCGAGAAACAAATCCAAGAACTTCAAGGACGCATAGAACTTCTACAGAGCGATACCAAAGGAGTGAAAGAAAAGATAGAGTACTCTGTGAATATCATCGCAAATTTAGGATTATTTATGAAAAATGCGCCAGTTAAGACGAAGTGTAAGATACTGAGTTCGATGTTTCCGCAAAAAATCGAGTTTGATGGAGAAAAATATCGGGTCAGCGGATTTACCCGGTTGGTAAGACTTGAGCTAATCAAGAAAAAAGTGTAGCCAGCCTGTACATGAAGAACCTGATGTCTCCAACCCCTCTGAACTGTGTTCTGAAAGCCTTGATTTTGGCATTGA
>ODAI011271291.1_pt1 | contig 11501 bp, 9 predicted proteins | sample 1539321 | NCBI WGS metagenome assembly ODAI01 (sample SAMN02144231, study PRJEB22623) | gut metagenome | biome: sheep rumen | host: Ovis aries | place: New Zealand
TAAGGCTGTCGAGGGTGCACGCTATACGGTTCCCTGCACGATCAATCCCGAGGGAATGGACGATCTGCTGACCGTTCGTTTCCGTGTCGGCGCCGTATTCAAAGACTCATATGTGAGTGTCTATTTTGACGACGAGCGCGTGATGCACAAGAAGAAGAGGATCATGGCTCCCGGCGAGATGGAGCAGGTCATCCTTCAGAAGAAGAAGATCGCAGAAAAGCCGGATCTGAAGACCATCACCATCAAGATCGAAGCAGAATAAGGGTAGGAGGCAGAATATGGAAAAGAGAAATCTTACATGTATCGGCTGCCCCATGGGCTGCCAGATCACAGTTGAGTTCGAGGGCGAGGAAGTCTTCAGCGTAGCAGGCAATACCTGCGCGATCGGTGACAAATATGCCCGTCAGGAAGTCACACATCCGGAGCGCACAGTCACGTCCACAGTCGTGGTAGTAGGCGGCGCCAAGGAGAGGACCAGTGTCAAGACGAATGCCAACATTCCGAAGGACAAGATTTTCCAGTGCATGGATGAGATCAACAAAGTCCGCGCACAGGCTCCCTTGAAGATCGGTGACGTCGTCGTCAAAGACGTATGCGGCACCGGTGTGGATGTCGTCGTGACGAAGAATTGCGAGATCGCTTAATACAGCGGAGTTTATAAGGCTGCCGCATCAGAAAATGATGAATTTCTGGTGCGGCAGCCTTTTTATGTGCAATGAAGAAAAACAGCCCCGGAATTCAATGTTTGCCTTCCGGGCCTATCATTCCCTTTTCACTGCATCTGACAAATGTTATAATCGGAGCATCGGGGATTGCGCAAGAAATACCCGTGACAGAATGGGAGGAGCGATATGGAAAAGCTGAAGTTTAATTTCGAAGTGTTTTATGGCGGAGCCGCAAGGATCTACCAGATTCTGATCAATTGTTCTTTGCCGGCTATGGTTTTCGGTGTACTGGAGATCGCGATCGTCAATTCAGGAGGCATGACACAGTTTGCATCTTATCCGACATGGCTCAAGATGCTGTTTATGCTCGTTAACGTGTGTTATGTTGTGCCGGCACTGTTTGTTTTTCCTACAGCCTGGATGCTTCGGTCCTTTAAGAAGAGCTCCCTGAAGAACTGCTATGTTCTTGCCGGGAAGAAATCCGTGGAATATCACAAAGTCTCTGATATTACACCCGGAGAAATGAAAGAGAATGTGTACAAGGCGACACAGATCAAGAAAGTGGAGGAGACCAAAAGCAAATATATCGTGAAAGGCAATATTCAGGAGACGACAACCGGCAATGTGAGTTCAGAGCTTGAGATTCCCAAAGCCTTTGACCGGATGGAGCTGATCGCGAGAGCGGCGAGATACAGATAAAGAGTGAATCGTGTTTTTGGTAAGATTTTCGCAAGAGATGATCGCAAGGGGGTTTCGCAAGGGATTTTCGCAAGGGATTTTTGCTGGGAGGGCGACGGTCAATGGAAAAGAAAGTGTTTACGCTCGACGATTGGGATGCACCTGTCTATATCAACGCAGAAGAACTCCGATATGCGCTGGTGCACATGAATCTGGAAAACAAGGTGATCTACGGGTTCAGGCTTCTTGATTATTCCGAGGTGCAGCTGCCTGAATGGGAGAATCCGGAGGAAGACGTCATGATCCCGGCTTTTGCGGCGCTGTCGAGTCCGCTGATCATACTGTTCACAGACGGCACAAGGCTGGAGATGTTCATGCAGGACCAATCGGTCTTCAGGCTGTCCGTCAACAGGATCCCTCTCGAAGCGATCCGGGAAGAGGTGACACACAGCACGCTGGACCGCCTCTTTTCGAAGGTCCTCGGCACATCGATCGTCTTCATCGAAGTGCAGGTGACAGAGGACTATCCCGAGATCGCAGAAGGATTTGAGGAGAAGTTCAGTAAACAATCGGAGTTCATTGACTCCGTCCTGTTCTGCCTGGAAACAGGGGACGCGCTGGAACTCTATTCCTGGGGCAAGGACGGAGAGGTGGATCTCCTGAATGAAAACGGGGAGATCGCCATGATCAATATGAAAGACTTTTTAGAGTGATGCTCCGAATTCCGGACCGATATGGAGTCTGGTGGCGATCCAGTAGGCGCCCATCGACTGTCCCGGCTGTTCTGTGACGTCATCGCTCAGATAAGCGCTCAGATGAGGTGAGAGCAATGCGGCATCCCAGGATTTGGCAAGCTCTACGGTCTTATACTCGATCTCGGCATACCAGAACTCCGTGGGAAGGCCTTCATCCACATGGTTGACTTCTAACTTGCTTCCGTCCGGCAGCTGATAGGTGCGGCGGACTTTGGGGATCAGCGGAAGGCCGATCAGATCCTCGAGATCTTTGAATTTATCTTCCGTGATGCTCATCTCGATTTCCTTGCGGACAAGGCCGGCACCGGATTTGAAACAGAGAACATATTCGGTTTCTCCGCCGGCCATCGCCTCTTCGCGTATGCGGACTGTGGGGCGGACGCTGATGTAACCCTGCCGCATTTTCTGTTCATATAACATTGGATAGTCCAGCTGCTCGGGAAGCCATCCGTCCACCATCCATTTTCTTTCTATTTCCATCATAACCTCCATCTTGAAGAAATCGTCCTGATGCATCAGTCAAAAGAGCGCAGACGTTTAATGTCTATGCTGTCGCTATTATACAACACGGCCTATTCAAAGCAAAGCGGATTCAATAAGTATGAAGAAGTATAACCGGGAAAGACTCGCACTCCTCGACAGCCTTCGGGGATTGACACTGATCAGCATGATTTTATACCACGCCTCCTGGGACGCGGTGTACCTGGCCGGGGCAGACTGGCCATGGTACCTGAGCCGAGCAGGTTATATATGGCAGCAGAGTATCTGCTGGACTTTCATTCTGCTCTCAGGATTTTGCGTGCCCTTTTCCTCCAGACTTTTGAAAAGAGGCCTGGAAGTGTTCGGCGCGGGAGCGCTGGTAATGCTCGTTACCAATTTGGTCCTGCCCGAAGATCGCGTGATCTTCGGCGTACTGACACTGATCGGGTCCTGTATGCTGCTACTGGCGCCCGTAAAGGATGCGATCGGGCGCAGGCTCAGCCGCAGAAGGGCGGCGGCAGCAGCGCTGCTCACTTCAGCATTGCTTTTTATTCTTTTCAGGGACATCAATTCAGGTGTGATCGGGAACGGCATGCTCTGCAGGATTTTTCCGCAGATTCCGTTTTGGGGAGTCACCGTGCCGTCGTTTATTTATCGAAATCTTCTGACGGCTTATCTGGGATTTCCGCCGATGGGGTTTTACTCAACGGACTATTTTTCGCTGCTGCCCTGGTGCTTTTTGTATTTTTGCGGCTATGCGCTGCATATCCTGTGCAGAGAGTGCGGCGCCTTTCAGTCACAAGTCTTTAGGGCGGATTGCAAACCCTTATCGTTTTTGGGCAGAAACTCGCTGCTGATCTATCTTTTGCATCAGCCTGTGCTTTACCTGTTCGTACTCCTTTATAATGCACTGCAGTAAATCCGGAAGGGGCGATTCTTGAGAAACGCCGCCGGATAGTGTATAGTAGGCATATCTGAAGGTAAAGAATTTGTAAAGTCGATGACTGAGAGCATATATGGATATAAGGGAAAACAGCTTTTGGTACAAGCTAAAAGAGAAGCTGGTTCCCATTCTGCTGGTTATTGCAGTTGCTGTACTTGTCTGGATCGCGTTTGGAAACAAGATTCCCGGTCTGATTCCGCTTTTAAAAGAGGGGGACAGTCAAAAGATCGCGGATTATCTCGCACAGGAGAGAGGAATCAAAGGGGTAATTGCGGTCATTTTGCTGCAGATGATCCAAGTGGTGAGCATAGTGATGCCCGGAATGGCGATCCAGGTGGCGGCAGGTCTGATCTACGGATGGCTGTGGGGCTTTTTGATGTGCTATTTCGGGTTTATACTCTCCAATCTGCTGGTCTTTATGTTCGCAAGGAGAATGGGCAGCAGCCGTCTGAAGGACGTATCGATGGGCAGGACAAGCCAATGGTTGATGGAAAGGCTAAACAGCACGAAACCGCAGTTCATGGTCGTGATCGCCAATATGATCCCGGCGATCCCGAACGGAGTGATCCCGTTTATTGCAGCCAAGACAAGTATCACAGTGAAAGAATACGTGATCGCGGTGGCTATGGGGAGCTGGCTGCAGATCCTGACGTCCTGCATGGCGGGGCAGTTCATCATTCAGGGAAAATGGATGTTCACAGGCCTTGCGATCGCATTCCAATGTCTGGTGATCGTGATCATACTGCTTAAGAGAGACTGGTTTATCAGCCGCATTGACTAAATTGGATTGACAGCTTGCTAAGGAGTAAAACGTGGCGGAACAGAGAAAGGATATCGGAAAAGCGCTTGCCGAGAGTCTCAAACAACTGATACTGACATCTTCTTTTGATAAGATCACCATCAAACAGATTGCGGACGGCGCCGGCGTGATCAGAGTCACATTCTATAATCATTATCAGGACAAATATGATCTCCTGAGTCATATCATCCGCACAGAGATCCTGGAACCGGTCGGGATCCTTCTCAAAAATGATATGTACAAAGAGGCGCTGACGCTGATCTTCACGAATCTGAAAAAAGACAGTGCGTTTTATCAGAAAGCCGTCAGGATCGAGGGGCAGAATTCATTTGAGGAGATCACGGAGGAGTGTATTTACAATCTGCTGCTGGATCTGTTCAGCGAGAGGAGCAGCGGAAGACCGCATGCCGGGCATCCGTGGCTGACCGTGGATTCGCTGGCGAGGTATTACGCGAGATCCATGAACTACGTGGTGATCTACTGGATCAGATCCGGAATGACGGTGCCGCCGGAGGAAGTGGCGACCGTGTATGAGTATATCGTGACAAGATCGCTGTGGGATATATTAGAAGAATTATGACGAGATCACTGAGGGATGTGCCGGAAGAATTGTGACAAGGCAGACCGGGGTGACTGTCTTGAAGAAGATATACAAATTGCGCGTTTTGTATATTTAAACTGAACAGAGGAGGGGGATTGAATGTTCTATAATTCAATCCCCTTTTTTATACTCTTTTCATGAAAGAAAACTTGAAAAAACAAGTCAGAAGGCAACGCTGCAGACAAGACGGCGAAGCAGTTTTCATAGATGGGAGGAGTGAATAATCGAATATGAAAAGTTTTGGTGATGTAGTGGTCAAAATCAGACATCTGATCCTGATCATTGCCCTGGTGCTTATAATTCCTGCCGTATGGGGATATTTACACACGAGAGTCAACTATGACATTCTCACATACCTGCCGGACAGCATCGAGACGATCCAGGGACAGAATATCCTGATTGATGAATTCGGGACCGGAGCGATCACAATGCTGATCGTGGAGGACAAGAGCGACAGAGAGATCGTGGCACTTGAGGAGAAGATCCGTCAGGTCGAACATGTCAAAAAAGTGCTGTGGTACGATAGTTTCGCGGACATCACAGTTCCCAAGGAAATGCTTCCGGAGAAGATCCGGGACACCTTCCTCAAAGGCAACGCGACGCTGCTGGCGATCACGTACGACTCCTCCACTTCTTCAGATGAGACTATGGATGCAGTGGCCGGGATCCGGGAAGTGCTGGACAGCGGTTGTTATCTTCAGGGCATGTCTGCCGTTATTACAGATACCAAGGATCTGGCGGAATCGGAGGAACCGGTCTACGTGGCACTGGCAGTTTTGCTGGCGTCGATCATTCTGGCGCTGAGCATGGATACATATCTGGCTCCTGTGTTTTTCCTTCTTTCAATCGGGATTGCGATAATATACAATCTGGGTTCCAATTATTTTTTCGGTGAAGTATCATATATTACAAAAGCGCTGGCTGCAGTCCTGCAGCTTGGCGTCACTATGGATTATTCCATCTTTTTGTGGCACAGCTTCAAGGAAAATGAGAAGAAGTTCGATCGATCTGCGGATGCAATGGCTTCGGCGATCAATGAAACACTAAAGTCTGTGGTGGGATCCTCAGTGACCACGATCGCCGGATTTGCCGCACTGTGCTTCATGACCTTCCGATTCGGCCTTGATGTCGGCATCGTCATGATGAAGGGCGTTGCACTCGGTGTCATTTGCTGTGTCACGATCCTTCCCGCCATGATCCTGATGTTTGACAAGCTGATCGAAAAGACAAGACACAGGCCTTTCCTTCCCACATTCGAGAGAATCCCTGCGTTTGTACAAAAGCACTACAAGGCAGTCTTTATTGTCTTTCTGCTTGCCTGGATCCCCGCTGTATACGGCTATACGCACATCGATGTATATTACGACATCATCCAGACACTTCCCAAGGATCTTCCGTCCATGATCGCAAACCAGAGGATGGAAGATACCTTCAGCATGAACAATACACTGATGATCCTGGCAGATGAGAACCTGGAAGCCAAAGACGGCGATCAGATGTCCAAGGAGATCAAAAATGTGGAAGGCGTCAAGAGTGTTATTTCTGTGGACAGCTTCATGGGCGAGGGAATTCCCAGAGAACTGCTCCCCGAAGAGGCAGTGAATGTGCTGTACGGAGGCGGATATCAATTGATGCTGGTGGCCAGTGAATATGTCACGGCCACGGAGGAAATGAACCATCAGATCGACACGATCAATGAGATCATTCACCGATATGATGAGAAGGCAATGCTGATCGGAGATGCGCCCTGTACCAAGGACCTGATCACGATCTCAAATCACGACTTTACAGTCGTCAACTGGGCATCCATCGGCATTATAGCAGCAATCATCCTGTTCGTGTTTATGTCACTGAGTCTGCCCTTCCTTCTGGTCGCAGTGATCGAGTGTGCTATTTTCATCAATATGTCACTGGCCTTTTACACCGGAACTTCGCTGCCGTTCATCGCTTCGATCGTCATCGGAACGATCCAGCTGGGTTCCACGGTGGACTATGCGATCCTGATGACCAGCCGCTATCAGGTGGAGAGAGCCGCCGGGCGCGGCAAAAAGGAAGCCGTGCTGATCGCGCACAAGACTTCGATCCAGAGTATCTTCGTCAGTGCGATGTCTTTCTTTGCTTCGACATTCGGCGTGGGAGTGTATTCCGGAATTTCCGTCATCTCCTCGCTTTGTATGCTGATGGCTAGAGGCGCACTGATCAGCATGGTGATCGTTGTATTTGCACTGCCTTCCGTCCTGCTTCTGTTCGATCCGATCATCGTCAGGACCAGCCGGGGATTTATGAGTAAAAATAAAGAAGAGATTCGGAGCGGCCGTGAGACAGGGCTGTCCCATTCCATGTAATATGTAATAAAAGGAGATCAGCAATGAAGAGAAAACAAGTTCTTGCCCTTTTGATCGCCGCGGCGATCACAGCGAGCATGGCTGCACCGGCCTATGCGGCAGTGACAGTGCCCGCAAACGGGATCATATATCAAAACAGTGAGGAAGCAGGAGAGATCACGGAAGCGGATCTGGCGGCGGCACTGAGCGCAGCGGCAAAGAACAGCTCAGGTACGGAAGTACAGGGAGCCGAAAAAGAAGAGACGGTCTATGTTTTTACAGATGCAAACGGAAACCTGAAGAGTATGACGGTCTCAAACTGGCTCAAGAACAGGGACGGGTCGTCAGAACTCTATGACAGGTCGATCCTGAAAAATATTGAGAATGTAAAAGGTGACGAATCTTTCACGCAGAACGGAGAAGAGCTGGTCTGGAATGCCGGCGGAAATGATATCTATTATCAGGGAACGACGGATCAGCAGCCCCCGGTCACACAGAAGATCACATATTTCCTGGAAGGAACGGAGGTCACTCCCGAGGAGCTGGCCGGTAAGACCGGCAAGGTCAAGATCCGCATCGAATATGAAAATACAGAGGCGTATGAGGACGTCTATGTGCCTTTTACGACCATGACAGGCATTATCTTCTCCAATGACAATGTGAAAAATGTGGAAGTGGACAACGGCTCTGTCATCTCGGAGGGAAAGAACACCGTTGTTGTGGGCATGGCTTTCCCCGGACTCTCCGACAGTCTGCAGGTGGTAAAGGACGATGCTGACCATCTGCTCAAAGAAACGGAAGCGGGAGAGGATTCCCGGGAAAAACTGCAGGACCTGAATATCCCGGATTCAGTGGAGATCACAATGGACGCCGTGGACTTCAAGATGAGTACCTGCATGACCATGGTCTTCTCAGGGCTTCTGGAAGATGAGGACGATGACTCCGTCAGCTTATTGAAAGATATGGACGAAAAGATCGCGGATCTCGAGAAGGACGGAAACGACCTGGCGGACGGTGCAGGCGAGCTTTCGGATGGTATTGAAGAGGCGGCGAGCGGTTCAAGCGAGCTCTCCGACGGCGCGGGTGAACTGGCAGATGGCATCAGTGAATATACAGACGGCGTCTCAAAGGTCAATGACGGCGCCTCTCAGATCAACGACGGCGCCGACAAACTTGTGAAGGGTCTTCCTGCTCTGACCAAAGGACTGAAAGACTACACCGGCGGCGTGGCCAAGATCAACACCGGCGCGGGTGATCTTAAGGACGGTATTTCCCAGTATACAGGCGGTGTCTCGCAGATCAGCGAGGGAGCAGGAAAGCTTCAGGAGGGAACCAAACAGCTGAGCAGCAGCCTTCCGGATCTCGAAAGCGGGATCAAGAGTTATACGGACGGCGTGCAGTCTGTAGACGACGGTTTGGGCCAGCTGGTGGAGAACCTTCCCGACTTTACGAGCGGCACTTCTTTGCTCAGCGGCGGACTGGAAAAGTTTGGAACAGCTGTGAACGATCTCTCCTCAGGCCTTGTGCTGCTGCATAACGGAACGCAGCAGCTGGCAGACAGTTCCGAGGGAATTAACAGCGGCGTCAAGCAGCTTGCTGACGGCGCGAAGGATCTGAGCGAAGGGCTGACACAGTATACAGGAGGTGTTGCAGAGGCAAAAAATGGAACCGCTGCGATGCTCGACCCGGAAAAAGGAATACCTGCTCTTGAAGCCGGAGCTTCCTCATTGGCCGGCGCGGTAAAAAGCTATACGTCGTCAGTCAAAACTGCTGCAGAGAAGGTCAAGAGCGGCGCTGACGCGATCACGGGGGGGCTGAGTGACGCAAAGGATTCTCTTGACAGTCTTGACAGTGCAGAAACGAAGATAGGAGATCTGAAAGATACCGCTGACAGAGTCGCCGGCGGAATATCAGATGCAAAGCAGGAGATCGATGACAGTATCTCTGCTCTGGACGGAATTGCCGGTATGGAAGAGTTGACGACTGATTCTTCCCTGGTCGAAAGCGCCGGTGATGCCGGACTGGAAGCCGCAGGAAGTATCGAAAGCGAACATTTCAAGGTCGATCTCGATGTTTACGATGCCGTTTATAGCAGTCTTCCGGATACGATGTCGCCTGAAGAGAAGGATCAGGCAGCATCTGCCGCACAGGAGGCTGTTCAGGGAGATGTATCCGATCAACTTGAGAACGAGATTAACGATAAGCTGGATGGGATGGCTGAAGATGCAAACAATGCGATCGAAACTGCCGCAGGAGTTTCTGCAGCAGATGCTGCCCAGAGTCATGTAGATAAGGCAAATGAAGAACTTAAGTCGGCCAAAACTACGGCATCCGATTCCGTGAAGAGTTTGGGGGATGTTTCCAAGGACCTCTCGGATCGGTCTGAAGATGCGGATTCCGTAAGCAGCGGGATCGATGAGGCCAAGAACACCGTGCATGCGCTCAGAGAGAATGTGGGCCAGGTAGTCGACGGAGCAGAGACGGTTTCCACAGGAGCGACAAAGCTGGGGACCGCGGCAAAATCCCTTGCGCAGGCCAGCGGAGATCTGGCAGACAATGCGGACGGCCTTGCCGGCGGACTCGGCCAGCTGGGAAAAAGCGTCAGCGCACTGGATGCGGGACTTGAAAAACTGACTGAAAATTCAGACTCACTCACAACCGGTGCAGCGCAGCTCAGCGCAGGCCTCTCTCATGAGCCGCAGGGTGAAGGTGAACAGCCCGGGCTGCTGCAAGCCCTGGATGCCTATACCGGGGGAGTCGGACAGATCAATGACGCCGCGGAGAAGCTTAAGGAGGGCGCAAATACGCTGAGTGGAAGTACAGCAGCGCTCATTGAAGGATCAAAGAGCGTGGATGCCGGCGCCAAGGATCTTGCAGATGCAGCTTCGAAGATCAAAGGCGGAACGGGCGCACTTACTGAAAACAGTCAGGCGATCAATGACGGCATCAGTGCTTTGGCAGCAGGAGCTGCCGAACTGGGCAGCGGAATCGATGCGCTCGCATCCGGTGCAAGCACCCTTGACAGCAGCGGAAGTGAACTGGTAAAAGGAGCCTCTGAGCTCAAGAAAGGGACAGCAGCGCTCGCTGCAAACAATAAGACACTCAATGACGGTGCGGGACAGCTTGCCGCAGGAGCTTCGAAACTGAGCAGCGGGATCGGTGAACTGGCGCAGGGCACAGAGACACTGGATGAAAACGGCGGCAAGCTTAATGACGGCGCGTCACAGCTGAGTGAAGGCGCAGCAAAACTTGCAGACGGTATGTCCCAGATCTCCTCCGGCGCTGTGGAATTAAAAGACGGATGCGTGAAGCTCAATGAAGAAGGTGTGAAGAAGCTTTCCGAGCTCTACAAGACGGATGTGAAGTCGATCGAAAAGAGAATCGATATGATCCGTGATGCTGCGAAGTCTTATAAGACATTCAGCGGTACCGCAAATCCGGATGAGACGAGAGTTAAGTTCATTTACAAGACAGACAGTATCGAGAAGAAAGACTGAGTGTAACGTTCGATGATTTTCTAAACGCTATTTCTGATAAGAAAAGCGGAAGATAAGCAAAACGGAAAAGAAGCATAAAAAAGGGGCTGCCGATTTCGGGCAGCCCCTTTTGGTCATTAGCGCTATGATCGCTCAAGCAGATGTTCCGTCGGCGGGATCAGCTGAAAATAGGTTTGATCGCTGCGGACAGCTCATCCTTTTCTGCCTGCGCTTCATCGAGATCTTTGCCGAGGGTGGTGTAGTAAGCCTTGATCTTGGGCTCTGTGCCGGAAGGTCTGACCATGACCTTGGCGCCGTCTTCGAGTACGAAGGACAGAACGTTGGCCTTGGGAAGACCTGTGGTCTCAGGCTTAGCATAGTCCGTAACGGAAGCGACAGCCTTGGTTCCGAATGCAGCCGGAGGGTTCTCTCTCAGACCCTTCATGATGCCTGCCATCTTGTCCATGCCGGAGAGGCCGGGGAACTCGACGGTGTCGATCTTGTTGAGGTAGCGGCCGTACTGTGCATAGAGCTCTTCCAGTCGCTGCTTGATGCTGGAACCGATGCTGCGATAATAAGCAGCCATCTCGCAGATGAGCATGGAGCCGATGATCGCATCTTTGTCACGGACATAAGGTCCTGCCAGATAGCCGTAGCTCTCTTCGAAACCGAAGATGAAGCGGTCCACTTCGCCGGCAGCTTCAAGCTGGGCGATCTGGTCGCCGATCCACTTGAATCCGGTCAGGGTCTGACGGAGCTCTACGCAGTAGTGCTCAGCGA
>ODAI011713440.1_pt1 | contig 11501 bp, 8 predicted proteins | sample 1539321 | NCBI WGS metagenome assembly ODAI01 (sample SAMN02144231, study PRJEB22623) | gut metagenome | biome: sheep rumen | host: Ovis aries | place: New Zealand
CTCCTTCGGCTTTCTGGGCTTTGAGGAAATCGCGGTCGATGAAATCTTTGGCATCGAGTTTGGTGATCCAGCCTAACCCTGCTTCTAATGGGGAGGTGGTGTCGTCGATGTCGTGGCCGTAGAGGCAGTACCATTTCTCCAGACGGAGGCTGTCCCGGGCGCCTAAACCGATAGGAGCCAGACCGAACGGTTTGCCTACTTCGAAGAGGGCGTCCCAGATCTGTTTGCCGTATTCAGCGGGGAAATAGAGTTCGAATCCTCCTGCGCCGGTGTAGCCGGTATTGGATAGGATCACGCCTTGTACGCCGGCGAAACTCCATTCGCGGAAAGCGTAGTAGTCGATCGACTTCAAATCCGCGTCGGTCAGCAGTTGCAGCAGTTCGGTCGCTTTCGGACCCTGTACCGCCAACTGACCATAACGCTCGGAGGCGTTCTCCAAGGATACAGATTCCCATTGGGGATGCTGCTCTTTAATTTTATTGACCCAGAGCCAATCTTTGTCGATGTTGCCGGCATTGACCACCATCAGATATTTGGTGGTCGAATATTTGTAGATGATCAGGTCGTCCACGATGCCGCCTTTGCCGTTCGGCATGCAGGTGTACTGTGCTTTGCCGGCGGCGATGGTGCTCAGGTCGTTGGTCGTGATATACTGCAAGAATTCCAATGCTTTCTCGCCTTTTACCCAGAACTCGCCCATGTGGCTCACATCGAACACGCCTACGCCCTCGCGGACGATCATGTGCTCGGCGTTAATGCCGGTGGGGTACTGGATAGGCATGTTGAAGCCTGCAAACTCTGCCATTTTTGCGCCGAGCGCAATGTGAATGTCGGTAAACGGTGTGGTTTTTAACATATATATACAATTTAACAATTTAACGTTTTAACAGTTTAACAGTTTAACAGCTTAACGTTTTAACAATTTAACGTTTTAACGTTGCGCAGCAACCCTCTTAACGATCTCAAGGACGACCTCTTCGGCGGCCTTGAGACTCGGAACGGGCAGATATTCGTACCGGCTGTGGAAGTTCTCTCCTCCGGCAAAGATGTTGGGGCAGGGGAGTCCTTCGAAACTGAGTCGTGCACCGTCTGTTCCGCCGCGGATCGGTTTGACCACAGGTGTTATTCCTACCGATTTCATCGCCTCTTCCGCCAGCTCGATGATGTGCATCACCGGCTCTATTTTCTCGCGCATGTTATAATATTGATCGCGTATCTCGATCTCCGCGGTGCCTTCTCCGTACTCGGTGTTGATCTTGCGCACCAGGTGCTCCAACTCGCGTTTGCGGTATTCGAAGAGGGTGCGGTCATGGTCGCGGATGATGTAACTGAGGGTCGTTTCTTCCACGGTACCGTTCATGCCGATCAGGTGATAGAAGCCCTCGTAGCCCTGCGTGTGCTCCGGGGTCTGGAAGCGCGGCAGCATCACGGCTATCTGGTATGCAATACGCATTGAGTTGCGCATCTTGTGGTATGCCGTACCGGGGTGAACGTTCAGACCATGTACTTTGATCTTAGCCGATGCGGCGTTGAAGTTCTCGTATTCCAATTCGCCTATGGCACCTCCGTCCATGGTGTATGCCCATTGGCAGCCGAACTTGGCTACATCGAAATGGTCCGCCCCGCAACCGATCTCTTCGTCCGGCGTGAAGCCCACACGGATCTTGCCGTGCTTGATCTCCGGGTGTTGGATGAGGTACTCCATGGCGGTCACAATCTCCGCAATGCCGGCTTTGTCGTCGGCACCGAGAAGGGTCTTGTTATCGGTCACGATCACGTCCTGTCCCGCATAACGAGGGTCGATGAAATCGCGCTCTTCCGCCTTTACAATGGAGGGTTTGATGTTCCTGCCGCTCGCATCCGGGGATGTGTCCATATGCGCAATAAACCCGACCACCGGCAACTCCTTTGCCCCTTGTCCGTTCGCCTCCAAGGTAGCCATGATATACCCGTTTTCATCGAGAGAAACATCGGTCATGCCGATACTTTTCAGTTCCTCCGCCAAATAGCGTGCAAACTCCATCTGCCCGGGGGTAGAAGGGGTCATTCCGGTGTTCTCATCACTTGTCGTGCAAAACGACACATATTTCAAAAAACGATCTACTATATCCATATGTTATTTTCCGCTGAATGTTCCTAATAATGTACTTAATGCGCCGGCGTATTGAGCGGCTGTATTGGCATAAGAAGCGGCTTGGCTAACCGTGTTTTGTGCTGTTTGCGTAGCCTGAGCCTTGGCGTTCTGGATTGTTTCGCTGTTTTTTACCATGTCAACGAGACTGTTCGTTACGGTCTGTACATTGTCCCGGCTGACCAGACCCAGTGACGATGCAATCATTCCTTTGCCGAAATCCGTCAGGTAATCCTTGTTTTTGTAGTTGTCTTTCAACCCCTCGCAGTTGGCTAACAGCGTAACGGTGTTGAGAATGTTTTGCATGTTTTTGTAGTCGTACTTGTTGCCGTCGGCTTTGTACTGCGCATAGATAGCCTGCAGAGCGCTACCTGCTCCCTGACCTGCGCTGATAGCGGTATTCGCCGTTTCCACCGTAGATACGGGGGCCGTTTGGGCGGTTTGGCTACTCGGTGCACTGTTTTTCATCATTCCGCAGCCTGTCATCATCAGCACTGCAATCAGCATAATAGATTTTCTCATAATACTATATTCATTTTATTTATGTCGTTGTTTACGTATGCCAGGATATTGTCCGTCACGTTCTCGCACATAGCGATGCGTCCTTCCCATGTGCCGGTGCCGGTATGCGGGCTCAGTACCACGTTCGGCAGATGCAAAAGTGCCGATGAAATCGCGGGTTCATGCTCATACACATCCATTGCCGCACCGGCGATGATACCGCTTTGCAGTGCTTCCACCAGCGCCGCTTCATCCACGTGCGCGCCGCGCGCAGTATTGATAAGGTACGCGCTGCGTTTCATCATGCCGAACTCCGGCTTGCCGATCAAATGATGCACCTCCGGCGTATAGGGTAGGTTCAGACTCACAAAATCGCTGTCCTGCAGCAGGGTCTGAAAATCCACATACCCGGCATGGTATTTTTCTTCGATTTCATCGGACAAACGGTGCCTGTTATGATAGATAATCCGCATGCCGGAAGCCAAAGCGCGTCTGGCGAGTGCCTGTCCGATGCGACCCATACCGATGATTCCGAGCGTTTTGCCGTATAGCGAGTGACTCAAATGCCGCATCACTCCGAACTCTACCGGCTGACATCTCTCCCCCTCTGAGAGGGGGTAGGGAGGTGTTCTCATCTCCCTGTCAAACTCACTCACCCTTCTCGCTACGTCGATCATCAGCGCAAAAGCCAACTCCGCCGTCGGCTCGATCACCGGCTGTGGAGTGTTCGTCACGCGGATACCGCGTGCTTGGCAGGCGGATAATTCGATATTGTTATACCCTGCGCCGAAATTGGCAATGAGTTGCAGACGAGGCATTGACTCAATCAATGCCCGTGGCACTTGGCAGTCGAATGTGCTCACTAACACTTCACCTTCTTGCCAATTCTCCTCGCCGATCATACACATCACTAAGCCCTCTCCGTTCGTAGAGTGCTTAAAATAGGTTTCTAATCGGCGAAAACCCTCTGACGGTAGTTGTGTGGTAAAAACGATGCGCATTAGACTTAATTTCAAAAATTCGGATGATTATACATCCATTTCTTTAATTATCTGTTTTAAGAAGTTATCGCTGACATTCTCCATTTCTGCTTTATCGTAGATGTAAAGCAAAGCAATAATCATCTTTTCTACATCCACATTCACATTCATCGTGATAACTCGTGCTCCTCCTGACTTTCCACGCCCTTTGGAAGAAATGGTCATGCGTACTTTGCGTATTCCATTCCCTAAATCTACTCCTTGCCATGGATCAGCTTTCAAACTATCAAGAAAAAGAAGCAAATCCTTTTTGAAAGAAGGATAATGTTTAGCTAACTTTTTAGCCTGTCTCTCGAAATCAGGAGATGGTCGAAAATCGTACGTCATATCACTCTTCCTCAATTACAATTCGTTGAGCAGGTCGTCCATTGGGCGAAACTCCATTTTGCCTTCTCGGAATGCTTTGGCATGTTTCATGGCTGTACGAAACTCGTTTTCAAACTGACGTTTCTTTCTACTATGTGTAGTAGGCGTTGGAGTAATTGTAAACACACCTAATGATTGAATGTAATCCATAGCTAATCTTGCGGCTTTATTTCGAGGGTTGTATGTTAAAGTAGTTGTCATAATAACCTCCTTGTTACAAATTCGCTGCAAATTTACTGCTTTTTTTTGATATATGCAAGAAAAATTGCAATTTTGAGTCATTTTGAACAAAAATACCAAAAATATTTGCATATCTCCCAAAAAAGCAGTACCTTTGTAGCGAATTCACAAAAAACATATACCATGAAACGAATCTTTTCTGTACTTATTGTTCTTTCGCTTGTAATCCTTCCCTTGACGGGTTCCAGATTTGAACCCGCTCCCCGTGACGACGGGATGTTTCGCAATTTCTTCTACAACGAGAAACAGCGTCAGATTTTCTACCACGTTGCCAAACCCGAAGGTGTGACCGTGTACCGGTGCGCCAATGCCCGGTCGAAGACGATTGTGACGTTGCCCTATGGTGCTTTGTTGTCCGTTCATTGGTCTGACCCGCATGGGTGGACCTATGTCTCCTGTCCTGATTATGCACATTCGGTCACCTATAACGGCTATGTTCCATCTACCGCTATACGCAAAATTGACAAAGTTCAGATTTCTAACCCCAAGGGAGCGCGTGCAGAGGAAGTTATGGACGGATTCCGAAACAGGAAAGCGAAGGAGATTTTGCCCCAAGGAAAACAATTTGAAGTCTCGCAGGAGGCTACCAATTGGGGCTATATCAAAATAAAACACAGAATGCAGAACTATAGAGACGTAGCTATTGTCAGAATGTCTGATGTCAAACCGGTTCTAACTTCGCCCATTGCGCTCAAAAGCAAAGGACTGCCTACTTATATCGTTCGGGAAAAACGAACAGCTCCGCTACTTTTCCCTGTGGAGAAAAAGATCGGAACCGAGTATGTCATCACCGGCTTTGATCCCATCGGCTATCTCCAGCCGGGCACGCAGATGATGTTGCGCAAGAAACAAATCGAATCCGCCAAATCGCTGATTACCATTGAAACGCTCAATATGGACACCATCGCAGTGGGAATGGTGCCCAAAACCGCCTTGAAAATGGAAGACGGAGCGATGATCAAAAGATGGATATGGAATGCGCAAAGCGGAATAGCCAATTTTAGTTTATCTTCTCCCAAATCGTCCAAACCGACTCCTTCGCGTGAGTTGGTGTCGGAGAAAGTGAAAGAGGAACATTTTAACTTCCTCTCTAATCTCCGTATCTATTTTGACAAGAAAACCAATAATCCTAAAGTGTCAAATTGGGAAAAATACAAATGGCATATGTGGGGTATACTTATTTGGGCACTGATTGCTTATGTCCTTTTGATCGTGATTTCCAATTATCCCGGCGGAGTAGTAGATACGCTTTATTTCTGTTGGTCCTTCATCCCTCCCTACATCTATCTGAAAACTAATCCTCATAGCCTTTGGTTTTCTGACCCTGCTTGTGTGGGGTGGACGTGGGCTTTTGTCGGATTGCTGTTTTTCATTGCCCTGTCGGCTTGGTTCTGGACTAACTTCAAGCGTTTCGGACTGCGTTTTAACGGCACTAACTGGTTCACAAAACTACTGGGAATTGCTTTCGGATGGGGCTGCGGATATATCATGGTGTTGGTTTTGTTGGCTACTTTTGATCAGGATTTGGCATTGCTCTCGCTGGCTGTTTTGTTCTCCTGGTTTGGTCGTGTACCTACACCGTCTTCGCAATCCACAGATGGGCAACTCATCGACGAACATGGTCATGTCATTGACGGACATTTTGATTCCGGTGACCCGAACCGTTTCTTTGGAAATGACGGACGCACATACGAAAAAGATTTCGGAGATGGTAACTTTCATCCGGTTTAATTGTGCAGACACCCCGATCGAAGTGATATCATTAGACCTCGAACAAGCAAAAATCGCTCACCCGGGCGATTTTTTGCATTTTTATTTGCGTATATGCAAAAATTGTTGTACCTTTGCACGTCCCTATTACTTCCCGCCTTACCGATGAGTTCGGAAGGAATGTCGATGACCACCATTTAGGGGTGAACATCGGCAGAAACAAATAATCAGCGACCTTTTCTGGTCGCTTTTTTTATGCCATTTTGGTTCATTTTTCTTGCAATTTTCATTAAGTCACAACAGGTCACAAATAAGTCACATCTGTGACTTCGTTTTCCACTTAAAACCCGTACCTTTGCACCGCTTTTCGGCGGAGAGCCTCCGCAGGCAGATAGCCTTACGGTGTGTGTTTGCTCGACCAAAGCCCCGAGAAGCGGAACAATGGCAAGATCCGATTTATACAACACCCCCAGAAAAAAAGACACAAGCCAAAACTTCAAAAAACTCAAAAGAGAAAAGAGAAAATGCGTAGTTATACCGGTGATTATTATTTTAATAATTATTTAAAAGAAATAGCAAAAAGAAAGATGGCTGTAGAATCTTTAGATAGTGCCCTTGCCAAACGCGATTCATTCGCCTACATGTGGGATTTGCTTGCGCCCCGGAAAGAGTTCAGGGAGCAGTATTATCCGTGCATGCGTATTTGGAACAAATTGTCGCACCGTGCCCAGCAGCGGATGTATTGGTTTATCCGCGAAAAAAAGCGCCGTGGCGAAAAAATCTACGACAACCCCTTGTATGCGCTGACATACATCACGCCGCACCCTTCCAACTGCAACGGCAGGCAGGACCTTGACGACATTTTCAAAAAATGCAAACTCGTCTCTGCCTATTATAACGGTTCCTTTGGTATCTACCCCAAGAACGTTGCTGACTATTTTGAAATGACAAACATCACCCCTCTTAATTAACATCCGCCCCCTATCCCCCTTCGTCCATTAGGTCGGGATTTGATCCCGACATCCCATATCGGCGTCCGTTAATATAAACTGGGCGATGCTATCGTCCGGCACAAAAAAATCTTTAATTTATAATTTTCTAAACCTTATGGCAAAAGTAGTATGGAGTGCCGGTATTGATCATGTGTCCGGCGCATTAGCCAAACCGGGTTCCAACCCGCAACACAGCTGTGAGCGTATGTTGCTCGCGACCCACCGTGTAGCCACGACCTGTAGCAACGACTGCAACCGTTTGTACATGCAGAAAAAGGCGAAACGCGCCACGCCGATCACCGCAGACGAGCTCAAAGCGAAAGCGCGCTTTACCGCCGTTGAGGCGAAGGTTCGTGCGCGTAAGAACGACCTGAGCCACATGTCCGAGGACCAAGTCAACTTCGCGGAGCAGAAGAACCGTGCCGATGGTTGCAAAACCATGCGCAAGTACCTCTGGAAGATCTGTGGACAGGAGTACGACGCGGAGCACGCGTAAGACAAAAAGCGTCCTTCGGGGCGCTTTTTGTTGATTGTTGGAAAATCGTTTGACATAGTTTGACTTTGTTTGACATTGTTTGACATTGTTTGACATAGTTTGACTTTGTTTGACACTGTTAACTATTTCAAACGAAGCGAAGCTTCTTCAAACTACTTCAAACTACTTTCAAACAAACAAAATGGACATTGTTAACCACTTCAAACGAAGCGAAGCTTCTTCAAACTACTTCAAACTACTTTCAAACAAACAAAATGGACATTGTTAACTATTTCAAACGAAGCGAAGCTTCATCAAACCACTTCAAACAACTTTCAAACAAGCAAAAAAGCGTCCTTCGGGGCGCTTTTTATTTAACTCTTGCGCCTTGGGCATTATAGATAGCGCCATCGGGCATGAGAATGTACAGGATATTATCTATCATGACCTTATATGGAGCATCTGAAACATCTGTGCGGATGTCCTCTATAGCTTCGGTGTTCTTTATCGGGGTGTTGCAGTCAATGACCGTTGCTCCCAAGGGATAGATGCTCTCATCCAAACGGTAACAGGTTGAGGCGGTGACGCCTTCTATATCCTTGGTCTGGAGACCTGAACCATTGTTCCAGATGATATTGACATTCCGGATAGACGGATCGAAAGTATAGCTCCACCATCCCTGTGCATCCTTGCTGACGGCAGCACCGGGCCATGCGCCGCAAGGCTGTGTCTCGCCACTGCCTGTCCAAGCAAAGAGATAAACCGTCTCCCATTCGCACGGATAGAGCCGCACGGTGACAGGCGGTTGTTGTGCGCCGTTTCTATCTACGATATTGGATCGTCCTGTAAGTGCAGCTTTCCGAGCTGCCGGCACGCGGCGTGCCGGTGCCGAAGCAGACTGCTCAGACAACACGTATTCTACCACGTAATACGGCTCGGCGTCAACCGGTGCCTGATCCGTATAGGAAGTGGCGGAAGCTGCCACGGAAGCAATCTGTGTGAGTGCAGAAGCCGAAGAACCTCTTAGGATATTATAGGTCACGACATCAGCTCCCTCATACGCGTTCCAGATAAGGTTGTACGTGCCTTCTTGTACGCCGCGATTGATAGTGGCATGCACCGTCTTATGGATAGCACTCTCGGCTGTATAACCGCCTCCTTCCAGCACTCCTTGAACACGATAGCGGTCTGCCTTCTGCGAAGCATCGGATTGCGTGTCGATATAGGCTCCCTGTGTCGTGGGAACGACTGCTACTTCGGCAAACTGATTGAGGACGTTCGTCTCTTTGAGGATTCGTACATTAGTGAAGAACGATGGATCTGCGCTGAAGTTAATGATGTTATGCGCGTTCTCGTCCACCGTTACCAGTGTTATGACGGGTAATACGGCGTCGTTAACGAAACTTACCGTAGTGCTGAACCATGCTTCGCAGCCGTTGGCGTTAATTACTTTGAGAGAGAGAGTAACCGTCTCTTCGGAGAGCGATGTTCTGCCTTCATCCTCGTGCGCTGTGATTTGCAGTCCGTCTGTAGTGAGGCGTTTATCCATAATATACCGGTTGGCGGTAGATACATCCATGCCCTCCTCTGTCACTTGTCTTTGGATGTCATTACCGATTTGTGCGTACCATTCGTAATGGGTTACATTGGAGGGAACGACAGCCGCAGCGGGCTCTTCCATTACCAGCATAGCAGGAACAGTCACATCCATCTCCTCCGGATTATCAATCGTGATAGTACGGCTATAGGTGACGTCATCTACAGTAATAGTAACATGCTTCTCACCGCCGGTGGACCATACCACAGTGTAAGGACCGAAGCCCGTTCCGCCGGTTACTGTACCTCCGTCGAAGTCCCAGACCGGTGTATTCTCGGATTCCAGACCCTGATAAGAAACGATCACCTCCGTGTTCGCACACGCAGTAGCCACCGCCTCTATCGGGTTCCCGCGGGTGTATTTGGCATGGATGGTTGCCGTGAAGTCGGAGAAGCGTTGTTGCATATCGAGCGCCTGTACGGCTATCTCATATACACCGGTAGAGAGGTAAGCGGCAGGAATGAAGAACTGCGTAGCGTTGATATACGTGTAGCCGGAAAGCGGCATTGTACCGTTGTTACCACCGTTCTGCGGGGAGATCAGATAGGTGTCGCTACCCTGCTTGCGGACGCTCAGGTTGTACCGCATCAATGCTGCCGGCGTGTGATCGTCCACTGCATCGTTCCATTGGATAAGCAGACCGTTCTCAGTCGTGGTTGCCACTAATCCCATAGGCGCAGCAGGAGCGACATCGGTAGGGAGTGTAATTTTAAGCGTAGAGGGGTACCCACTGCCTTGTACCTGACTGCCTGTGGAGAGGATCAACTCACCTGCTGCGAGTTGTGCCAGATGGGACGCACCTAACGGAGCGCCAAAGGGATCGGTCCCTAAATTATCAAGCAAGAAACCATAGTTCTCTACCCCATTGGCATCCATGAGCCATACATAGAGTCCGTACGCATACCTATTGTTGGACAAACCTATCTTCTGATTCTGAACTTGGTAGGCTACATCCGGATAGCCGTTTGCATCTATATCCGCAATGATAAAAGATTGTCCGAGATTGAGACCACCGAATCCCATGTACGCATCCAATAATTCCTCATGCGGCAGTTCTTCAGGAGCTGAGAACGACTCATTATGGTTGTTCCACATTACAGATAGAACATTGGTGTTATTGACCACACAGAGCAAATCAATATATCCGTCACCGTTGAAATCAACCATTTTCTCAACCGAGAATTTCCCTTGTATAGCCTGTGCAAACGGAATGGTCTGTATGGCAAAAATCCCTTCCCCGCGGGCGAATGCTACCTGTAGTCCTGAATTATTGGCATAAGCCAGATCGGTGTATCCATCTCGGTCAAAATCGGCCTTATAGCCATATAGTCGGGCACCGGTTATAAAGTCATACATCGCACTATTCGCCGGAATGGTGATATACGAGCCATCCTCTTGTTCAACGAGTAGTTGATCGCCGGAAGCGGATTCCTTGAATACCTCATAACGTCCATTATGCGTAAAGTCCTCATGCAGGTTTATATATGAATTAACCAGATCAGTGTTTGCCGTCTCCTCGTCGTAGCCGAAGATATACGCTACGTTGCTGTCATCCACACGGTCAGAGAGGGTGTTGGCATTCGCTGCATGAGCCAGGTATGCATAGATATCGTCGCCACTATGCGACTCATGCAACAGGAGATCCGCGTGTCCGTCTCGGTTATAGTCATACCACATGGAAGAGGCGGAATAGCCGGAGGTTAGGAAATTGGTGTTCCAGAGACCTTGTGCCTGCTCCGTGAAATTACCGGTAGACGTTCCTACAAGCACCGCGTTCTTGCCTAACACGTCTGCACGGCCGTCGTAGTTGAAGTCGCCGGTTGCATCATAGAATAGTTCACTTGCTACTAACCGGGCATCAGTAGCAACGGTGTAAACAGGCAGTACTCGTACCACTTGCGATGCGCTCGCCGATTTGCCATTGGGGGCATGGATGGTATGGGTAATCGTCTTGTTTCCGCCGGTGGGGAACGACACCTCTATTTGTGCGCCGTTCTTTACAGTAGCCACTCCGTCGCCATAAGTCCATTCCTGCGTGTATTCATCCGACAGAGCAGTCGCATAAATAATCAGATTTTCGTTGAGGCGCAAGAATTTGCTGTTGAGGGTAAACTCTGCCGGCAGTTTCTCATGAGCAATAGTTGCCTCCGCCGACCACGCCGAGCCTTTATGCTGGGCATCGATTGCCTGCACGGCTACATAGATAGTACCCGGTGCGTACGAATTGAGATTGATTGTGTAGGAATGCGCACGTCCCATGTTTCCATCTAAGAAGTTGCGGCGGCTTCCATCTGCATTCGCATGCGGACGGAGAATATCCATCGCACCGCTCGCAGTACCGATACGGAGGGCATAAGTCAGGTCGCAAGCCATGGTATGGTCATCGCTGCCGTCGCCCCATGTGATGGTCAGCAGGCTGTCGTGGTATTGGAGCGTAGGAGCCGCAGGA
>ODAI012554770.1_pt1 | contig 11501 bp, 11 predicted proteins | sample 1539321 | NCBI WGS metagenome assembly ODAI01 (sample SAMN02144231, study PRJEB22623) | gut metagenome | biome: sheep rumen | host: Ovis aries | place: New Zealand
GAATGTGCAAGCATCGTCATGGCGGAGATGAAGGTATTGTCGAACTTATTGGAAAGCATATCATCAACAAAGGTCTTATCGATCTTTATCTCATCTACGGGGAGCTCCTTGAGATAATTGAAGGACGAATAGCCCGAGCCGAAGTCGTCAAGGGCTGTCCTTATATTATGCTCGTGCAAAAGCTCAATATTCCTTCGGCATGAAGCCATATTATTAAGTAACGATGTCTCCGTAAGCTCGATAAGGATATTGCCGGGAGAAAGCTTATGCTTCTTCAATCCTGCAACGACCCTGTCAACATAGTCGTCTGTTACAAGATCATCCGCAGTGGCATTAACATGAACATAAAAATCCTTTGGCGCTCCCTTAGAGATCCATTCCGAGCACTGACGCATCGCCTCATCGAGGATCCACTGTCCGACGGCAGCCATCTGGTCAGACAACTCCAAAGCCGCTACGACCTTCTCGGGGTTCTCAGGCTCACCGGTAGGCTTCATCCAGCGCAAAAGCGCCTCAGCGCCTTTAAGAACGCCGGTCTTGGCATCGGTCAGAGGCTGATAGTAGAGCATGAAATTCTCAAAGCCGTTCCTGATATCGGATGTAATCGTCATCTGAAAATCGAGCTTCTCTCTAAGATCGTTCCTGTCGGCCGGAGAGAAGGATGCATATCTGAGATTCTTATTCTCCTTGACCTTATGCAGTGTGATCTCAGCCTGACTTATAAGCTCCTCGGCATTTCTTCCTTCCGGATAATATGCGGCGGATGCGCTCAGAGCAAGATAGAACTTACCGTGATCTGTTACAAGCGGACTTGCAGACTCCTCGATCAGCTTCTTCATATAATCATTGACCTTGATCTGCGTAGCTCCAGGCCACAAAACGGCAAATGTATCAGTTCCGATATGGAAAAGCTTGGCACCGTTGGGAAGTCCCGCCTTAAGGAAAGATGCAAGATTAAGAAGGATCTTATCACTTGTATTCATTCCGTATCGGTCCTTAAACTCGTGGAAATCATTTATATCCACAATGATGACAGCAGCGTTGGTAACTGTTCTCTCTCTTATGACCACCTGGATATCGCGAAGAAGTCTCTGCCTCGTGGGAAGCCCCGTAAGTTCATGCGACGATCCGGCCTTCTCATAGTGCTCCTTCACTTCATTCATCCGGGAAAGATTGAGAATGCATCCCGACAGAATACGTGTAAGTGTATTCCTGTTCTCGAATGACTTTCCGCGGATCGCAACCCATGAAGACTTGTCATCACCGGAGCGGACTCTCACTTCCACGGCAAAGACGGTTCCCGTCTCCTGCATGGACCTGTTAAGAACGGTCCTGAAACGAGGTCTGTCCTGAGGTATGACTCTTAAAGCGAGCTCTTCCACAAAATCGCCTTCGACCATGGTCGGATAATCGGGAATTATCTTTCTTATATTCTCGGTTATCGTGGTCGTATTCCGATTAAGATCATATGTGAAGAATGCCGCATCAACGCCCTCCATCATATTCTGTCTCAGGAAACTGTCATTAACAAAATCCGTCACATCCGTGAATATGCCAGATACATAACGCCCTTCACTTCCGTAATCGGAGAAGCCGTCGGTACGAAGATATATCTCCCCTCTGCCCGGAGCCAGAAATCTGACCTGGAGACTGCTGTCGAAGGAGTGATTCTCAACGAAAGAATATATAGCATTATGCAGGATCTCTGAATCTTCGGGATGAATGAATCTTCTGTAACTCGACGAAAAATCCTTCATCACCGGGGAATCCAGATCGAATTCTTCAACAAATTTATAGCTGACGTAGCAAACATCGCTCTTCACATCATAGATGAAGATATAGGAATTGATACCGGGACCGAAGAGCTCTTCATAGGCTCGTCCCTTTATATCGGGTGTCAGATCCTTAATAACGGCGAAGATGCACTTTGATTTACCGACCAGACCCGTCATCATATCGATCCTGATGGTATGGATCTCGGAATCAAAGCCGATAAGTTTATGCGTAAGGCTCACAATGCTGTCCTTATGCTCCATAAGCTCTCCGATGCAGGCATCATACTTGGACATCATCTCACGGCGCTCATCGTCCGGAATACTCTGATAGAACTGCGACAGATACATAAACCCGCCAGCAGCAATACCGAGAAGATCTGTCATTTGGTCGGAGAAGCATACCTCCTTCTCCCACGGATCGATCACTGCGACGGAATAAAACAATCCGTCGAGAAGCGGACGGAACTCCTTTAAAGCGAGTCCCTCAGCATATAAAAGAAGATTCTCTCTCGAGATCTTTTCACCGTTGGAATCGTTCATCCAAGCACACTCCCGTTTAAACCGTCAATTATGATTTTAACAGATTCAAGACAAGGGAGTACATATCTTTTTTGGATTCTCCTGTAATCTGGGATAACTCCGAGGCAATTCTTTTTACCGGCATCCCGGATTCGCGAAGTCTTTTGACCTCGCTTGCGATAAATTCTTCACTGACCTGCGCCTTTTCTTTCTTTAAAGGCTCCAGGCATACGACATATTCGCCTCTCGGCTCATTATTTTCAAAGTAGGTCTTAGCCTCGCTTACGCTCATGCGCAAGACCTCCTCATATTTCTTGGTAAGCTCACGGCACAAAGATATCCTCGAATCATTAAAGCCCGCTTCCATAAGCTCATCGATAAGCTTTTTTATCCTGTGCGGAGCCTCGTAAAGAACGATCGTCTCCTGATAATCCTTAAGAGCAGCGATCCTCTTTTTCCTGTCCGAACCCGAATTGGGAAGAAAACCTTCAAAGTGATAGTAACGAGTGGAAAGCCCGCTCATGACAAGCGCAGTTACGGCAGCCACGGGGCCGGGAACCACGGTAAAATCGACATTCTCCTCAATACAAAGCTTAACGAGATCCTCACCGGGATCGCTTACGGCCGGCATTCCCGCATCAGAAACCTGAGCCACATCGAAGCCCTGCTTTAAAAGCGAGATTATATCAGGACCCTTGGAGGCCTTGTTGTGCTCGTGATAAGAGATAAGCCTCCTGTCTTCGATGCCCAAATTTTTAAGAAGGATACCAGTAACTCTCGTATCCTCGCATGCGATATAGTCAACGGAAGAAAGGATCTCCCGAGCTCTCGATGATATATCGCCCATATTACCGATCGGTGTTCCTACCAGATAAAGCAATCCTCTTGCTCCTTCTCATATATATCTTTAAGTCTTGATGTGATGAAAACCTTTCCGGTCTCGCCATCCCTCTCATTTAATATCAAAGGCGGCATAATCTCAAGATTAGTCTTCGTATTGGTCTTCTTACCGGCAACAAGGACCATCTCGGCATTTTTATCAGAAAAAGGGTGAACACTCATAAATCTTATCGGCTTGATCCCGTTAGCCCCCATAAGCTCGATAAGCTCATCCGTCCGAGAAGAAGTCATAACCAAGGTCATGATCCCTCCGGAAGGAACAAGTCTCGAAGCACCGGCTTTAATAAAATCGCTCAGAGTGCCGTTAATCTCGCATCGGCCTGTCCTTGACGATACGGGTCCTGTTCGTTCCGTAAAAAAAGGCGGATTCATAAATACCGCATCGTACTGTTTGTCCCTTATCTCCTTCGGAAGATCTCTGACATCGCCCTTATAAGCCGTGATACTTCCTTCAAGCCCGTTTAAGGCAATATTATCCTTAAGTACATCGAATGCGTCCGCATCTATCTCAACGGAATCGATCAAGGTCTTAGGTCTTCTGCCGTAAAGAAGAAACGAACAGGCCCCGCAATTGGCGCCTAACTCGAGAGCACGCACTCCCTCGTCCTTTATCGCACAAGCCGTAAACCATGAAAGCAGTACGGTGTCCGTACCGAATCTGAAGCCGTCCTTAAGCTGTTTCATATGAAGACCCCTTCTTCCGAGATCTACCGATGTCAGTTCCTTTTTACTCATAGGCTAATTATAGCAATAAAAAACCGAAGGACTCAGCCTTCGGTCATTTCTGATTTCCGATTAACTGATCTTACTCCTCAGAAATCGCGGAAACGGGGCAAACACTCTCGCATGCACCACATGAAATACATACATCAGCACTGATGTTGTACTGTGTATCGCCTGCCTCTATTGCTGATACGGGACAACCGTCCGCACATGTTCCGCATGAAATACAGGAATCTGAAATTACATATGCCATGTTAGATTACCTCCTAGCTTTAATTGCATCACTATTATCACACAAAAAACGCAAAAAAGCTAAATACAGGCAATGTTCACAAAAGATTTAAAATTACTCTTCATCCGGGAAGAAGTCGTCGCCGGAATCATTCTCCTTATCGTCATGATAATCACTCTTGGCATTATTCATATCGTGGTTTAAAGGCTCAAGCCCCGCCCAGTCATAAACCTCGGACGTAAATGACTCTCCGTCGGTAAACTTGACTGTTACCTTCTCTTCGATATAGTTGACATCCGCAACGACACCGAGACCGTCGGGCGTCCTGATCTTTCTTCCCTGCTTGGGAAGTCTCTTTCTCGCGTCAGCGTATGCCTCCTTTTCGAACTGGAGGCAGCACATAAGTCTCCCGCAAGCTCCGTTAAGCTTACCGGGATTAAGCGACATACCCTGATCGCGTGCCGTCCTTAAAGTAACGGGAGCAAACTTATCGAGGAAGGTGCAACAGCAAAGCTCCCTGCCGCACATACCTATACCGCCGACAAGCTTAGCCTGATCTCTCGATCCTATCTGGCGAAGCTCTATCCTCGCACGGAAGGACGAAACGAGATCCTTTACAAGCTCTCGAAAGTCAACTCTGTTATCCGAAGTAAAGAAGAAAGTCACCTTCTTGCCGTCGAACGTGAAGACCGCATCTATCAGGTTCATATCGAGATTATGCTTGTCGATAAGCTCAAGGCAAAGATCGTAAGCTTCCTTCTCCTTCTCCTTCTTGATCTGACCGCGCTCTATCTCCTTAGATGTGGCAAGTCTTAAGACAGGCTCGATATCATCCTTTAAGAAGGATTCGTCAATATCTATGGGCACACCCACGACCTGTCCGAGATCAAGACCTCCGGCAGTCTGTGCCATAACGTAATCGCCGTTTTTAAGATCCATACCTTCGCATGTGTATTTGGTAGCCTTTCCGCCTTCACGGAAACTCAGATTAACTGTTCTTTTCATTTCTTAACTCCTTAAATATGCCAAGCAGCATATTACAACAATTTGCTTCAAATGTAACATTCACCTTCGCTCCCTTGATAAACTCCATAACGGCATTCTCGGCATTGCTGATATTAACAAGCGTCACACCTTTATTCTCAGAGACAAATCTGATTATCTCATCCTTCTTATCGGAGTTCTTTATCTCCCCGGGGTCGGGAACGGCAATCGCAGAAGCGATATCCCCCAAGGTCCAGATAAGAAGCAGTAAAAGCTCATCTATCTTATCATTATTCTTTTCAAAGTACTGATACTCATCATAAAGAATATCAGTAAACTTCAGATTCGGCAGTCTCATTACAAGATTGAATATATAATCTCTTTCCTCGATGAAATCAGCATCGTTAAGAAGCGCTAAGGCCTTCCCGGGGATCCTTGAAGAGAACGAGGAAATAAACCTCAGCCTGTCATCGGATTCATCGACGGCACCGTTCTTCCTAAGGATCTCGATCAATTGTTCATCGGTATAAGAATTGAAATTAAGCTCCGTAACGCGCGACAGGATAGTCGGAAGGAGCCTTGATGTATCCGAGCAAAGAAGTATATACACAAGATGAGACGACGGCTCCTCCAGAGACTTGAGCATCAGATTCTGACAGTCAGAGCTCGTCTTATCGGCATTTATAACAATGACCTTATAGTCTGAGATCTGGGGCTTTACCTCAGCATCTCTTACGACCTCACGAAGATCTGCGATCCTTATATTCTTCCTTCCGTCCGTGGGTTCCACTTCAATGAAATCCGGATGCGTACCGGCTTCAATATACTTACACGAAGGACATACGCCGCAGGCACCGTCAGCCTTACGATCCTTACATAAAACAGCTTTGGCAGTCTCACGCGCGAAAAGGTGCTTTCCGATCCCTTCAGGTCCGGAAAACAGTAACGAACAGGAGCCGGCATTTGCCGTAATGCTCTTAAGTCTCGACTTTACAGCCTCCTGTCCGGTTAACGAATCAAATCCCATATCTGCTTTCTTATCTCTTGATATATCGCATCAACAGGTTGTGATGCATCAATGATCTTAATCCTGTCCTGCTCTTTGGCAAGCTCGAGATAGCCTTCCCTTACCATCTGCTGATAAGAAAGCCCCTGCATCTCAATCCGGTCTTCTTCGCCTGCATCCCTTAAAGCTCTTCTTTTGAAAGCTGTCTCGGGATCGATATCCAGAAGCACGGTAAGGTCAGGAGATACCCCGGCCGTAGCCTTAAGATTCAGAAAATCCGTAAGATCCCGACCCATCTTATTCGCATATCCCTGATATGCGGAGGTTGAATCATAGAATCTGTCACAGATTACATTCTTACCGCTCTCAAGCGCCGGAATGATAACTTCCTCCGTGATCTGGGCTCTCGCCGCCTCAAAAAGAAGAAGCTCGGCCATCCTTGTCATGGAATCGTTCTTCTTATCGAGAAGGATAGTTCTTATCTTCTCTCCTACAGGAGTTCCGCCCGGCTCTCTTACCTCAATGAATTCGATGCCTTCCTTAAGAAAATTCTCCTTAAGAAGACCTAACTGTGTACTCTTGCCGCAGCCGTCTATTCCTTCAAATGTAATGAATATTCCCTTACTCATTCAAGCTTTATCGTATGGATCTCGGCAATGTCGATCCAGATCTCTTTCTCTATTCTGTCGTTATCAGCCTTGATATCGGCGAGAGTCTCCTCCGCAGGCTTGATAACCTTGGGAGCGATCTCCGTATTTCTTCTCTTGGGCTTGTTCGTGCGATTCTTATAATCGCCGTTACGTCCTGAATTCTCATTCTTATTCTGATAATGTTCAGACCTCTTATCACCTTTATTGTCGCGTCTTTGATAATTGCGCCTGTTGTCGTTATTCCCCTTATCTGAATGAACATTGCCGTTACCGGAAGCGTTTTCCTGACGATTGCCGCCCTCTCTCGGTTCACGGGAGCCGTTATTCCTGTTACGGTTCCTGTTACGGTTTCTGTAATTACGGTTACGGTTCTGACCGTTACCCTGATTTCTATTCTCAGAAGGAACTGAAGCAGCGTTATTCTCAGCCATCTTTAATCTCCTTTAGTTAATCAATTAGAAATTGTACCATAAAGTCTGACCGACTTACCATCGGGAATCACCCCGTCATAAAGACCGATCTCCTTCAACGGAACAAGTACAAAAGCCCTCTCATACATACGGGGATGAGGGAGAATAAGCTCTTTTGTATCCATACGGATCCCGTCCATAAGAAGCAGGTCGAGATCTATCGTTCGCGGCCCGTTTTTAATGGTGCGTACTCTGTGGAGCTTGTTTTCGATGCCCTGAAGAAAATGAAGAAGCTCCAGAGGCTCAAGATAAGTACTGATAAGGAGGCACCCGTTTAAAAAGTCATCCTGATCGGCGTAACCGACGGGCTCCGTCTCGTATAAGGATGAGACCTTAAGTATATCAATCGCGGGATTTGCCCCGATAAGGCTCAGAGCTTCCCTTATAATATCCTCCCGGTCCCCCATATTGCCTCCGAAGCCGATTACGGCATCGCGTCTTCTGACGTTGATCTTCGTCTCCATGCATTCAAAGTCACCGGCAACCGGAGCGTCGGGCTTTCTTACAAGGACGGAAACCTCATTTACAAGATCATATTCCGAGATCACGGCCCTTCCTATCTCAAAAGCCAGATGCTCTATAAGATTAAATCTTGATTCGGATACAATCCTTTTTACCTTCTCGAAGACTTCGGCATAATTGACGGTTCCCTCAAGCTCGTCAGTCAAAGCCCCCGGGATCGACCTCATCATCATATCTACATCTATAACGAAATACTGACCGTTCTTCTTCTCTTCCGGAAGACAGCCGGTATATCCGTATAATTTCATTCTCTTAAGACTTATCCTGTTCATGTTCCTCTTTCCAGCGCTTCCATAGCCTTCAATGCCGCGTAAGTCTGCTTAACATTATGCACCCTTACCGCATAAGCTCCGGCTCTTACTCCGTAAACAGCCATCGCCACAGAAGCCCCGTCCCTTTCATCGGCTCTTGTAGTGCCGTTATAAAACAGCGATGTTACTCTCTTTCTCGACACACCGAGAAGAACCGGGTATCCCCATCTGAGCCTTATCTCGGAAATCGCGGATATCAGATGCATATCTTCATCTCTGGTAGTACCGAATCCCACACCCGGATCGAGGATTATCTTATCTTCGCCGATACCGGCTTCCCTGGCTCTCATTATGCTTTGAGCAAACACGCCGTGATAGTCATTCGAATAAGGAACAAGCCCGTTACGCATGATTATAATTCCGGCCCCTGCTTTGGAGACGGTATCCGCCATCTTCTGATCCCCCATAAGACCGGAGATATCATTGATTATGTCCGCGCCCGCGTCCAAGGCTCTCGCAGCCGTGCCTGATCTGAATGTATCGACCGATATGACACAATCAGGCCTTTCCTTCTTTAATCTACCGATAACGGGAACGATCCTTGAAATCTCCTCGTCCTCAGGAACATCTTCGAATCCGGGTCGGGTCGACATGCCTCCGATATCGATTACATCCGCCCCGTCGCCGATCATACTACGAGCGTGTCTTAAGGCGGCATCAGGGTCGGTATAATTGCCCCCGTCCGAGAACGAATCCGGTGTTACATTAAGTATGCCGTAGATCTGATAGCTTTTATTCTCGATCATACATTCCTGGGACGGTTAATGAGAGCCAAAGCTTCGTTTCTTGTACGTATATCGGATCTGCATCCGCCTCTCATAGCAGAGGTGACGGTCTTGGATCCGGGCTTTCTTATTCCTCTCATAGTCATGCAAAGATGCTCGGCTTCGATCACGACGCACACAGCCTTGGCACCGACCGCATTCTCGATGGTATCGGCGATCTCGCTTGTAAGTCTCTCCTGTATCTGAGGCTTACGCGAAAGAGTATCCACAATCCTTGCAACCTTTGAAAGGCCTAATATCTTACCGTTATTCGGGATATATACGACATGACACTTGCCGTGGAACGGAAGAAGGTGATGCTCGCACATCGAGTAGAACGGAATATCGCCGATGAGTATCATCTCGTCATTTCCTTCTTCAGTAAACACCTTGATATCCTTATTGATATCGCGGTGAATACCCGAGAATATCTCGGCATACATTCTTGCCACTCTTACGGGAGTCTCCTTAACGCCTTCGCGCTCGGGGTCTTCTCCTACAGCTTTCAGGATAGTTCTTACGGCATCCTCTATTGCCGGAAGATCCATATTCTGTCTGCTTTCCTCCGGGATAGTCATATCTGAATCATAATCGTACACAGTCAATTTCTCCCTGCATTTATTTTTCTGTATTCAAGAGGAGTCATTCCCATAAGCTTCTTAAAGGCAACGTTAAACCTTTGCGGGCTCGAGAAGCCGGCCTGTGAAGCGATTCCCGACACCTTGATCTCGTCATTCTCGAGAAGTTCGCACGCCTTTTCTATCCTCTTCTTCATAAGATAGGACATCGGACTTACTCCGATCTCATCGCGAAAAGCTCTTGTAAAATATCCCTGGCTCAAGAATACATATGAGGCAGCCTGAGCCACGGTAATACCTCGCTCATAGTTCTCGTCAATATAATCTCTGGCGATAAGAACAAGCTCTCTTGCTTTGCCGTTACGTACTCTGAGGCTCTCCTCCCACTCCCTTTTCAATGCTCTCGAGAGCGTGAGCATAAGCTCTACGGTCAGAACCTCCATCATAAGATCCTTATTGACGTTATTCTCCTTCTTCTCATCGCATATACGCTCAAGAAGGATACCGATACTTTTCTTATAGGTTCCTGAAAGAACGATAAAGGACTGGTTATTGTAGCTTCCCTTAGCATCCTCTTCGCTTCCCGCGAATTCGAGGAAGCTCTCGAGAGAAGGCTGCGCCGTACCCGGATTATTCGGCTTCGAGAAACCGAAGTAGAGCACCATGGTATCTGCGGTCTTTGATATTACGCGCACCTTATGCGCGGTGTTCGGCTTGATTATTAAAGTTGTATTCTTCTCAAGAACGAGGCTCGTATTTTCAAATATGAACTCAACCTTTCCGTTTCTTAAGTAGAACATCTCATGAAATGAATGGACACTCATCGAGGAAGAAGCTTCCTTCTTCTCCATTATCTGCTCGAGCCCTTCAAAAACAACGGGCATGGAGCCGTTGTCATTCTTCATGCTCTCTTCAAGTGCCGGCAGAAGCTTATCAAACATCAGGTATGCTCCTTACATAAATCTTATATTATCGACATATATCTCGCCGTTCTTTGACGAATCGGCTATAGTGAACTTCAATGTATCGAGTGTAATATCTCCTTCTCCGGCCCACTCGATCTCAAGAGTCTGCCAGTTTAAGGATTGCTTGATCTCGGCTATACCGAAGCCCTCGACGCGAAGCTCCTTTTTTACAGTATCCGGGTTAAACACATCGATCTTAATCTTGTGTTTGCCTCTTATTACCTGAGGACCCATCAAAGACACGTAATCAAGATTAGGCTCAAATCCGTAAAGCGAGTTTTCCGTCTCATATCTTATATGAAGCGAAGCACTTCCTTCGGACTTGTTCATATTATCAGATGAGATGACTCCGTTGCCTTTAAATGTGCGGAAAACCTTAAGGACTTCAAAGTCATCTCCCCATTCCTTCATACCTATAAGCTCAAGATCGTCACAGCTCGCGAAGAACAGCGACGGCGCATAGAATGCGGGAAGCCTGTCAAATCTGAAAGGCATAACGGGAAGATCGTTAAGATTCTTAAATGTCGCGTCATGCGGGAACGGCGAGAAGCCGTATGTAACGCTTACAGGTTCATCGATCTCATCCGACCAGACCATTACGCGAACACCGTGAAGTATCCTCGCCTTGGCAGGATAGAAGATCCTGTTCTCGCCGCAGACGGCAAAGCCTCTGAGCTCCGTCTGGCCTTCTGCAAGCCTCAAGCCGTCGGCAAGATTATCGAACTCGAGTATCAGCTTATTTCCTGTCTTCTCGACTCCGATACATTCGGGACAGGACTTAGGCATCTTGGGAGTTACATGAAGACCTAACGCTATAACGGCAAGTCGTACTCCGAGCGTAAATGTCTTTGTCTTATCGGGAAGCAGAAGATCGTGAAGACTTATAATGCCGCTCGGCATATTAAGCTTGCCCGTAAACTCGCGAACATCCTCATTAAACTCAAGAACCTTATAAGGGAACTCCTTATCCACGCACTTGGGATGCATGGCAACAAAAAGGAACGACGGCATAAGACTGTCATCATAAACTTCCTTAGGCTCGAATGTCTGGGATAAGGTCCCGAGAAGCCCCATCAGGAGAAGATCGTATCTGCCGAACATC
>ODAI010407332.1_pt1 | contig 11500 bp, 9 predicted proteins | sample 1539321 | NCBI WGS metagenome assembly ODAI01 (sample SAMN02144231, study PRJEB22623) | gut metagenome | biome: sheep rumen | host: Ovis aries | place: New Zealand
CAGTATATCAAGTGTGACGTGGCTACCATCTGCATCGGCATGGCAGCGAGCATGGGCGCATTTCTTCTTGCGGGCGGCGCTAAGGGAAAGAGACAGGCACTGCCGAACGCGGAGATCATGATCCATCAGCCGTCAGGCGGTACGAGAGGCCAGGCATCCGATATCAGAATTGAAGCGGACCATATCCTGAAGATCAAGAAGCGGCTTAACGAAGAGCTTGCAGCCAATACGAACCAGCCGATCGAAGTGATCGAGAGAGATACTGACCGCGATAACTGGATGTCAGCTGATGAAGCTGTAGCTTACGGACTGATTGACAGCGTTGTCAGAAATCGATAATGAGTAACACTAAGACTCCTGTCAGCTATGCGTGCAGGAGTCTTTTTTGAAAAAGGAGATCAAATGGCAGGAAAAATGACAAGCAAAGTTCGCTGCAGCTTCTGCGGCAAGACTGAGAATCAGGTCAGAAAGCTGATTTCCGGTCCGGCAGGTATTTATATCTGCGATGAGTGCATTGAAATCTGTTCGGAGATCATCGCCGAGGAGGATGAGCTTCTCCGCGAGGAGCCGGCGGAAAATATGGGAATTAACCTTAAAAAGCCGGAGGAGATCAAGGCCTTTCTGGATGAATATGTTATCGGGCAGGATGATGCGAAGAAGATCCTTTCTGTCGCGGTCTACAACCATTATAAGAGGCTGCAGGCTCCGAAGAATCTCGGCGTTGAGCTGGCTAAGTCCAACATAATGCTGCTGGGTCCGACAGGATGCGGTAAGACTTTGCTCGCGCAGACACTCGCCCAGATCCTGAACGTGCCCTTTGCCATTGCCGACGCGACCACGCTGACTGAGGCGGGTTATGTCGGTGAGGACGTTGAGAACATTCTTCTCCGTCTGATCCAGGCAGCTGACTTTGATATCAAGCGCGCGGAGAAAGGTATCATCTATATTGACGAGATCGACAAGATCGGCAGAAAGTCCGAAAACGCGTCCATCACCCGAGATGTTTCAGGTGAGGGTGTGCAGCAGGCTCTCCTGAAGATCATCGAGGGCACGGTCGCTTCTGTTCCGCCGCAGGGCGGACGCAAGCATCCGCATCAGGAGATGATCCAGATGGATACATCTAATATCCTTTTCATCTGCGGAGGAGCTTTTGTCGGTATTGAGAAGCAGATCGCAAAGCGCATGGAGAAGAAGTCGATCGGCTTCGGCGCTGAGATCAAACAGGCATCTAAGGACAAGAATGTCGGTGAGATACTGAAGGAAGTCATGCCTGAAGATTTTGTCAAGTTCGGTCTCATTCCCGAGCTCATCGGCCGTATTCCGGTCGTCACGTCGCTCGATAACCTGGATGAGGAAGCTCTTATCCGTATTCTCAGGGAGCCGAAGAATGCTCTCATCAAGCAGTATACCGCTCTCTTCGAGATGGATGGGGCGAAACTTACGATCGAGGACGATGCTCTTAATGAGATCGCCCATCTCGCCGTCGTCAGAAAGACCGGCGCGAGAGGCCTGCGCGCGATCATGGAAAAAACTGTCACGGATGCCATGTACCATGTGCCGTCGGACAGCTCGATCGTCGAGTGCATCATCACAAAAGAGTCCGTCGACGGGAAAGCCCCGATGACGTACGTGCACCGCGAGGAAGCAGGTAAAGTCGCGGCTCATGAGGACGGAACTGAAGGAGCCGCTGCAGAACTAAAGAACGCAGAGTAAAATATCTGACGATCGCCGGGGCCGGAGATTCTAAATGAGGCCGGCAAAGGCGAATGATCGGAGTGACTGAAAAAGGTGGATTACCATTTGAAAAATATAGGATCAGATATCATGTATCTTCCGGCAGTGCCCCTTCGGGGGACCAGCATCCTGCCGGGAATGATCGTACATTTTGATGTGAGCCGCGACAGATCGCGAGCATCCCTCGAGAGGGCGATGAGAGATGACCAGAGAGTATTTCTGGTCACACAGCACGACCCGAATTTGGAAGATCCGGACATCAATGACGTATGGGATGTCGGCGTGATCGCATTTGTAAAGCAGGTCAACCGCCTGCCGAGAAATATGGTTCGCGTTCTCGTTGAAGGGATGGAGAGAGCGGTCGTGGGCTCATTTGAAAAGACTGAAGATTACATTCTCGCTGGGGTAAATCCCACCGGGAATGAGTCCACGGACATGTTCCCGGCTTCCATGAAGGAAGCCATGCTTCGAAGCATAAAGGATCTCTTTACTTCATATTTTACGCAGGACCATAATATCAGCCGCGATGTAGCGGTGCAGATCATGGAATCGGATGATCTTGAGTATGTGCTCAGCCAGATCGCTATCAATATGCCCCTGCCCTATGAAAAGCGGCAGATCATTCTTGAGGCGATTTCCATGGAGGAGCAGTATGAAGCCCTCGGTATTCTGCTTACCAATGAGACCGAGGTTATGGCGATCCGCAAGGAACTGCAGGAGAAAATCAGAGAGCGCGTCGACCAGAATCAGAAGGAGTACCTGCTGCGCGAGCAGCTCAAGGTGATCCGCGAGGAACTCGGTGAGGACACGACGCTGAGCGATATTGACAACTTCAGGGAGGCTACAAAGAAGCTAAAAGCTCCAAAGGAAGTCAAGGATAAGCTTTACGAGGAGATCAAACGCTTCCAGAACCTTCCCGGCCAGTCTCCGGAGAGTGCTGTTCTCCGGGGATACATTGAGACCCTTCTCGCCCTTCCCTGGGATAAAGCCAGCAGGGACCGCCATGACCTTGTCCGCGCGAAGCAGATCCTCGATCGCGACCACTACGGGCTGACCAAGGTCAAGGAGAGAGTTCTCGAATTCCTGGCAGTGAGACAGCTGACCGGCAACGGGGCGGGACCGATCCTCTGCCTTGTGGGACCTCCGGGTACCGGCAAGACATCGATCGGACACTCTATTGCGGAAGCTCTGAATAAGAAATACATAAGGCTGTCTCTCGGCGGCGTTCGCGATGAGGCTGAGATCCGCGGCCACAGGCGCACGTATGTCGGGGCTATGCCGGGAAGAATCGTGAGCGGGCTCAAAAAAGCGGGCGTTCGCAACCCTCTTATGATGCTCGATGAGATCGATAAGGTCAGCAGCGACTATAAGGGAGATACAGCATCGGCACTGCTCGAGGTCCTGGACTCTGAACAGAACAGCCACTTTGAGGACCATTACGTTGAGATACCCGTAGACCTTTCGGATGTTCTGTTTATCGCGACGGCCAATGATCTGCAGACAATTCCACGGCCGCTTCTCGACAGAATGGAAGTGATCGAGATTACTTCCTACACCGAGAATGAGAAGCTTCATATAGCTAAGGATCATCTGATCCCCAAGCAGATCGAAAAGAACGGCCTGAAAAAGCGCCAGCTGGTCATCACGGATGAAGCGATCGCCGATATTATTGCCAAATACACGCGCGAGGCGGGCGTGCGCTCCCTTGAGCGGGAAATCGCCGAGATTTGCAGAAAATCAGCCCGCAGGATCCTCGAGGAAGGGAAAAAGAAGATCACGGTCAGTCCGGAGAATCTCGAGGAATTCCTCGGATACGAGCGCTACAGTATTAATCCGGTCAACGATGAGGATGAGGTGGGTATTGTCAGAGGCCTTGCCTGGACTTCCGTCGGCGGCGTAACGCTCCAGGTAGAGGTGAATATAATGCCCGGCAAGGGCGAGTTCAAGCTCACCGGTCAGATCGGTGACGTCATGAAGGAATCTGCTGAGGCGGGCATAAGCTATATCCGCTCCATCGCGGCTGCTTACGGCATCCCGGAAGATTTCTTCCGCAACAATGACATTCACATCCACATTCCGGAAGGCGCAGTTCCTAAGGACGGCCCGTCCGCGGGCGTTACTATGGCGACAGCTATCCTCTCCGCGATCACGGGACGCAAAGTCCGCGCGGATGTGGCAATGACCGGCGAGATCACCCTCCGGGGCCGTGTGCTCCCGATCGGGGGACTCAAGGAGAAGCTGCTGGCTGCCAAGAAAGCAGGAATCAGGACAGTCTTGGTGCCGGAGAAGAACCGGAACGACATGAAGGAAGTGGATGCCGAGATCACGGACGGTCTTGAGATCGTATACGCGTCCACGATGGAGGACGTGCTGGGCACTGCCCTCGTCTCCTGATCTGTTACTCGGGGTGAGACCTGAGGAATCAATATGTCAGCGGGCACTGCCCGCTGATCTGTGAGGTAAATACATGTCAAAAATCAGAAGTGTGACGCTCGAGACGGTCATCGGTGTGACGAGTACGGTGCCGGAGAAAGATCGGATCGAGGTGGCATTTGCGGGAAAATCCAATGTCGGAAAGAGTTCCCTCATCAACACGCTCATTCAGAGAAAATCTCTGGCAAGGACGTCGAGCCAGCCGGGCAAAACGCAGACGATCAATTATTACCACGTTAACGAGGGGACGCCGGTCAGTGATACACAGCTCACGGAGCCGTTCGCTCCGGACTGTTATCTGGTCGACCTCCCGGGTTACGGGTATGCCAATGCCGGTGTCGAGGTGAAAGCAAAATGGGGAAAAATGATCGAGCGCTACTTAAGACAGTCGAAAATGCTGCGCGCGGTCTTTCTCCTGGTCGATATCCGCCATGCACCTTCCGCAAATGACAAGCTCATGCACAAATGGATCGTTGAGAATGCCATGGAGCCGGTCATTATCGCGACCAAGAAGGATAAACTCAAGAAAGCACAGGTGCAGAAGGCTCTGAATACGATCCGAAGGGAACTCGGTACAGCGCCCGGCACACCGGTCATCGCCTTCTCCGCGGAGACCAGAGAGGGCCGGGAGGAAATCTGGGACATTATCAGAAATCTGGAAACGCAGACATAATGAGAAGCAGGAGAAGAGCATGGGAATTATTAAAGCTGTAAAACTGTGCTTTGATTATATGAAATACGGCGAGGATGACAGCAAGATAGAGAAAGTCCGGGCAATTGATGACGTGACCCTTGACATTAAGAAGGGGGACTTCATCGCGATCCTCGGGCACAACGGTTCCGGCAAATCCACTTTGGCCAAGCATATGAACGCGCTGCTCGTGCCCACGGAGGGGACGATGTGGGTCGATGAGATCGATACCTCCGGGGAGGAGGAGATCTGGAAAATCCGACAGAAAGCGGGGATGGTCTTCCAGAATCCGGACAACCAGATCATCGGAACGGTGGTCGAGGAGGACGTCGGGTTCGGGCCGGAGAATATCGGTGTGCCGACAGATGAGATCTGGTCGAGGGTGGATGACAGTCTGTCAAGGGTCGGCATGCTGAAGCACCGCAAGAAGTCGCCCAACAGGCTCTCGGGCGGTCAGAAGCAGAGAGTCGCGATCGCCGGCGTCATAGCCATGCGGCCGGAGTGCATCGTCATGGATGAACCGACAGCCATGCTGGATCCGACCGGACGAAAGGATGTGCTTCGGACTGTCCACGAGCTCAACGAGAAGCTTGGCATAACGGTCATCCTCATCACGCATTACATGGAGGAAGTCATTGGCGCTGACCACGTATTTGTAATGGATTCCGGACATATTGTGATGCAGGGTACGCCGCGGGAGATTTTTACCGAGGTCGACAAGCTCAAGAAGTACAGGCTGGATGTTCCTCAGGTCACAGAACTGGCCTATGAGCTCAGAAAGAGCGGAATTGATATACCGGCGGGCATTTTGACGAGAGAGGAACTGGTGGAGGCACTGGTATAAAAATATGCAGTTAGAGCTAAAAAATGTTTCTTATACATACGGAAAGGGCACGGTCTTCGAAGTCAATGCACTTTCAAATATCGATCTTGCGATTGAGGAAGGCCAGTTCATAGGCATCATCGGCCATACCGGGAGCGGCAAGTCGACGCTGATTCAGCACTTCAACGCCCTCATGGAGCCTACGGAAGGCAAAGTACTGTTCGAGGGAGAGGATATCTGGGGAGAAAAGTATGACAGGAGAGCTCTGCGCTCGAAAGTCGGTCTTGTTTTCCAGTATCCGGAACATCAGCTCTTCGAGACAGATGTTCTCACGGACGTCGCTTTCGGCCCGAAGAATCAGGGCCTCTCCAAAGAGGAGGCGGAAGCAAGGGCCAGGGAAGCTCTGGTTCAGGTTGGTTTTCCTGAGAAGTTCTACGGGCACTCTCCGTTTGAGCTGTCCGGCGGACAGAAGAGAAGAGTAGCCATCGCCGGTGTTCTGGCAATGAATCCGAAAGTCCTCATTCTTGATGAGCCGACAGCAGGACTTGACCCGAAAGGGAGAGATGAAATACTGGATCAGATCAGCTATCTGCACGATCAGCGCGGAATAACTATCATCCTTGTCTCGCACAGTATGGAGGATGTGGCAAGGTATGCGGATCGCCTGATCGTTGTGAACGATGGCAGGATCCCGTATGACGGTACACCGAGGGAGGTCTTTGCTCACTACAAAGAACTCGAGAAAATCGGGCTTGCAGCTCCGCAGATCACCTACATCATGCACGATCTGGCAGCCAAAGGGCTACCTGTGGACGTACAGGCCACAACGATCGAGGAGGCAAAGAAGAGCATTCTTGAAGCCCTGGCCGGAAAGGGGGCAAAGAGATGAGAAATATTACGATCGGACAGTACTATCCGGCGGATTCGATTCTCCACAGGCTGGATCCCCGGGTCAAATTTCTCGGCACGCTGGTCTTCATTATCTCTCTTTTCCTGATCAAAGGCGTGGCGGGCTATGTGTTCGTCACTATCGTTCTCGCGACCCTTGTAAGGCTCTCGAAAGTTCCGTTCGGCATGATGCTGAAGGGAATGAAGGCAATTATTTTCATTTTGATTATCACAGTCATTTTCAACATGCTGTTCACGCCGGGCGAGGCAATTTTTACGATCTGGCGGCTGACCGTCACCAGAGAAGGTGTCGCGCAGGCTTTCAGAATGGCGATCCGTCTGTCCTATCTCATCATCGGATCCTCGATCATGACGCTGACGACGACACCGAACCAGCTCACCGACGCAATGGAGAATCTGTTCAGCCCCCTCAAGGTGCTCAAGGTTCCGGTCCACGAGATATCCATGATGATGTCGATAGCGCTCCGCTTTATTCCGATCCTGATGGAGGAAACGGATAAGATCATGAAGGCACAGATCGCCCGCGGCGCGGATTTTGAATCCGGAAACCTGATAAAGCGCGTGACCAATATGATACCTCTTCTGGTTCCTCTTTTCGTCTCTGCTTTCCAGCGGGCCAATGATCTTGCCATGGCTATGGAAGCACGCTGCTATCACGGCGGAGAGGGAAGGACCCAGATGAAGCCGCTCCGGTATGAAAAGAGGGACCATATTGCCTACTTCCTGATGCTGATCTTCACGGCGGCAGCGATCTGCTTCCGCGTATTCGGCGGACGATGGATCTGAGTGGGTTCTTTGCTGTAAGACCGGCATGCCCCGCGCGTTGGCGAGCAGAATGTTGTTTCACCTACAATTTTCAGAAGCGGGGTTTCCCTTCTTAGATAAAGGATCAAATAATTATGCGTGTTAAACTCATTGTCGCCTATGACGGGACAAACTATCACGGCTATCAGAGCCAGACGAACGGCGTGGCTGTGCAGGATGTTCTCGAGGATGCGATCGAGCATCTCTTCGGGGAGCGCATTCGCACAATGGGGGCCAGCCGGACGGACGCGGGGGTCCATGCCCTCGGCAATGTCGCGTGTTTTGACGTGGAGTCGAGGATCGATCCGACGAAGATCGCATTTGCTCTGAACGCGAGACTGCCCGAGGATATACGGATCATGGACTCATGTAAGGTGCCGGATTCATTTCACCCGAGATTTCAGGATACCGTCAAGACCTACGAGTACCACGTGATCAACCGGAAGTTTCCGGACCCTCTGACCCGCAATACGGAAATGCACTATTATTATCCGCTCGATGCGGACAGTATGAACACTGCCGCGGAGATGCTGGTCGGGGAACATGATTTTGCGTCGTTCGCGGCCGCCGGATATTCGTCGAATACGACGGTGAGAACTATTTACGATGCCGGCGTGACGAGGACCGGTGACAGAGTCACGTTAAAAATCACCGGGAACGGTTTTTTATATAATATGGTGAGGATCATCGCCGGGACTCTCCTCGAAATAGGCGGAGGCAAGTATCCGCCGGAGCATATGAAGGAGGTCCTTGAGGCTAAGAATCGGAGTGCGGCCGGTCCCACCGCGATTGCGAAAGGTCTTGTTCTCTGTGAGATCCGGTATCCTGAATATGAGATTAAGGCTGCCTGCTTAACGAATAACAGCTGAGACGAGCGAGACTTGAATTCATAAAACCGGCGCAAACATCATCTTCATCGAAAAACGCAGGTCCTACCCTGCGAGCCAAAAAAGCAACTGCTTTTTGGTCTCTCAGTCGGACCTGCAATGTTTTTCTCACGAAGATGGATGCTTTGCGCCGGCTCTTGAAATTCCATGGGACAGCTCGTCTGAACTGTGATATAAAGATGATTGCAGATTTATTATTTTATCTTGCGCTTATAACTGTCAAAAGGTAAAATTATTATGTCTTGCATCGTGTATGTAATGACGGCGCAAGCCGTCATTTGCATTTTGGCATCTATTTTGGAGAGGAGCTACTTGAAAGATGGCTAAAGATCAGATCAGCAGAAGAGACTTTATTAAGGGTATTGCAGCCGGTGCCGCGGGTATGGTCGCGCTTGGCGCAATCGAGTTTGCCGATTCGGCAACAAAGGGATCGGGTTCGGCGAGCGTTGCCGCAGGCAGCGATGTAGTGGCCAGTGGCCTTACGTTTACACCCGGTACTTATACCGCTACAGAGCAGGGTCTCGCAAGCCCTGTAACTGTCACAATGACGTTCGATGAGACTATGATCACGGATGTTTCAATCGATTGCGCAGGTGAGACACCGGATATCGGCGCCGTAATCGGTCCCGAGATGGCACAGAAAATTGTCAGCGCACAGAGCGCGGATGTCGATGCAGTGTCGGGAGCCACGATCACATCGGATGCAATCCGCAAGGCGGCTGTTAACTGTATTTCTCAGGCGGCAGGTCAGGAGATCACTCTCGGAGCCCATGAAGAGAAGGCTAACGAGTGGCTCGGCGAAGCCCCGGAAATCGACGAAGCCAGCATCACAGAGACGATCGATACAGAATGCCTTATTGTGGGTCTTGGAACCGGTGGCTGGATTGCAGCTCTGACTGCAGCAGAAGAAGGTCTTAAGACTCTGGTCATTGAAAAGAAAGAGACCCCGACAACAATTCGTGAGGATATCGGTTCTATCGATTCCAAGATCCAGCAGGAAGAGATCCAGAAAATGCCGGAGCTTGCTATCGACAAGATGGAAGCTCTGCAGGAACTCGTCCGCTACAGCGGCGGCTACATTGACAGCGATCTGGTCAAAGTGTGGATCAATGAGTCCGGACCTATGGTCGACTGGCTGACAGGTATCTTTGAGGGCAGCGGTAAGTATTATATGAGCCTTGAAGGTGGTGTCGGAAATATTAATGATCCCGGCCGTGACAAAGCTTACGCGACAGGCCACAGCCCGCATAAGAAGGATGAGTACGCCAGCGACGATACAGTCACGATCAACAGCATTTTCATGGAGCATATCGAGTCCTACGGCAATACCGAATTCCGCTACAGCCTGCCGCTCATCAAGCTCGAGCAGGACGCGGACGGCAAGGTCACAGGCGCTATCGCTCAGGATGCAACAGATAATCACTTTGTCCGCATCAACGCATCCAAGGGCGTTCTCGTGTGTTCCGGCGGCTACGCAACGAACACAGCTATGATGAAGGCTCTTCAGCCGATGACTCTCGACATGAAGGTCGTCTACACACTCGGATCCACCGGCGACGGTTCCGGAATCAAGGCTATGCTGTGGGCAGGCGCGGCGCTCGACCCGACACACTGCTCCATGATGTTCAACCGCTGCTGTGTAAAGCCGGATGAGACCGCCGGTTATGAGACAGTAGGAAAGTGGTTCTGGTTCGGCGAGCAGCCCTTCCTCAAGGTCAATCTGAATGGAAAGCGCTTCTGCAACGAGTCAGGCCCGTACGAATTCATGCTTCATTCCATGGAGATGCAGCCGTATCATACGTATGTAGACGTATTTGACGCCAACAATGAGAAATACTGCGAACAGTTCGACGAAGTCGGCTGCTGCCGTCTGTTCCCGTTCCCGAACGGCGCACTCTCCAACATGCCGTATTCGTTCGTGTGGGGCAAGATCGAGGAGCTCATCGAGGCCGGCTATGTCCAGAAGGCCGATACTCTTGAAGAGCTGGCTGAGAAGCTGAATATCCCGGCTGACAACTTTGTAGCCACCGTCAACCGCTACAACGAGCTCTGTGCCAAGGGCGTTGATGAGGATTACGGCAAGGAAGCTCACCGCATGACTCCGGTCGATACACCGCCGTACTATGGTGTTCGTACCTGCGCATGGCATCTGACCACTCTGAACGGCTGCCGTATCAACACAGATATGCAGGTCATCAAGGAAGATGGCGAGCCGATCGAAGGCCTCTACGCTACAGGCGACTGCTCGGGCGGCTTCTTCTCACAGACCTACCCGAACCTTATGACGGGTCTTGCCTGCGGCAGAACGATGACATTTGCCCACAAGGCGATCAAGAATATCGCGGCGAAATAATAAACATTTCGCTTGACACAAAAATAGGATTTGACTATAATAAACCGTGCGGCATTCCCAAGCCGCACGATTTTTTACGCCCATTCGGCCAAAGCTTTGAAAAAGGCGGAGGGAATGAGAGGTAAAAACGCAGGCAACGCTCCGGTGAAGAGAAGGTAATCGGAATCGGGGTTGTCTGCAGGCACAAAAGCGCCCGCGGGGGCAGGCTTTTGTGAGGCAGAGTTCATATTCAATGCCCCGGATTGACAGGCTGCCATAAACGTATGCATTGGACACGGAATGCATTCGTTTGAATGAGTACCGTGACCAAAGGTTTTCATTTTGACAAAATCAGGAGGAACATCCATGAGCACATTTATGGCTAAACCGACAGAAGTCGAGCGTAAGTGGTACGTAGTCGACGCTGACGGCGTTACACTTGGCCGTCTGGCTGCAGAAGTTGCCAGCATTCTTAAAGGCAAGAAGAAACCGATCTACACACCGCATGTTGACACAGGTGATTATGTGATCGTAGTCAATGCAGACAAAGTTAAAGTTACAGGCAAGAAGCTTGACCAGAAAGTTTATTTCTCTCATTCCGAGTATGTCGGCGGCGTAAAGGAGATCACACTCCGCGAGCAGCTTAGAAAGCATCCGGAAAGAGTTGTTGAGCACGCAGTTAAGGGCATGCTTCCGAAGGGCGCTCTTGGCAAGCAGATGTACATGAAGCTTCGCGTTTATGCAGGTCCGGAGCATGAGCATGCAGCTCAGAAGCCGGAAGTGCTGAAATTCTGATAGGAGGATACAACGTTGGCAGCAGAAAAATTTTATGGTACAGGTAGAAGAAAAAGCTCTGTAGCTAGAGTATACCTCACACAGGGAACAGG
>ODAI011148932.1_pt1 | contig 11500 bp, 8 predicted proteins | sample 1539321 | NCBI WGS metagenome assembly ODAI01 (sample SAMN02144231, study PRJEB22623) | gut metagenome | biome: sheep rumen | host: Ovis aries | place: New Zealand
GCGGGGATGGAGAACACCACGATCGCCGCTGTTCCCCGCTATGCCAACGTCATCCGCTTTGTCAACTGCCATGCGCTCACGCTCGAAGATTTCACCGCGGGTCACACCACCGAGCCGGGCTTTTGCTCGGGCGGCGTGCTGCGCCTGGAATCCTGCGGCGATGTATCCGTCACCGGCTGCGGTCTCTTCGGCTGCGGCACCGTCGGCGTCGACGCGGTGGGCTGCACGGATCTGACGGTCAGCAACTCGCGCATCTATGAGTGCAGCTATAACGCCGTCTCTGTGAGACAGTGCCGGAACGTCCTTGTGGAGAACTGCGAGATCGACAGCCACGGTGTCCGTCCCGGTCAGGGCGAGGCCATGTCTCTCTTCACGGCCGAATACACCGAGGGCTTTTCCGTCCACGGCTGCGAGATCCACGACAACGCCGTGCAGTACCTGCTGAGTGCCAGATACTCGAAGAACGCGCTTTTCCTCTCGAACGATGTGCACGATAACCGCATTGCCTCCAGCATGTTTACCTTTGACCAGTACGCCGCGGTGGTCGACGGCTGCCGCTTTGAGACCAATGATTTCCGCTTCTGGGTGCCGGACCACCGCTTCGACCCGATCGACGTCAACGGTGAGCCGCTGGAGGAGGCCGAGCTCAACGAGATGATGCTGCGCGACATCGACCCGGATATTGCCGTGACGCCTGTCGCGGTTGAGAAAGCGGCGGAAGTGCGGCCGGGTGAATCGATTGTCGTCACGACCGTCGATGAATTCCTCAAGGCCATCGGCCCGGACCGCACCATTATGCTCGACGGCGAGCTGTTCGACCTCTCCACGGCCGCTAATTACGGCTCGACCGGCGGGGAATACTACTTCTGGCAGGAGAGCTTCGACGGCCCTCAGCTCGTGATCCAGAATGCGAACGGTCTGAGCATCGGCGCAGTCAACGCCGATAACACGGCCACCACGCTCGCGGCGGTCCCGCGCTATGCCAACGTCATCGCCTTCCGTGACTGCGAGAATCTGCACCTCTTCGGCTTCACGGCCGGACACACGAAGGAGCCGGGCAGCTGCTCCGGCGGCGTGCTGTGGTTCCAGAACTGCCACAAGGTCACCGTCGATCAGATGCGCCTGTACGGCTGCGGCATCCTCGGCCTGCAGACCAGCCAGTGCTCCCACTTCCTTATCAAGCAGACGGAGATCTATGAGTGCTCGCAGGGAGCGGGACAGTTCTTCCAGACCGACGGCATCGCGTTTGAAAACTGCGATATCCATGACGTGCCGAATCCGGCCCTGATTTTCAATGAATGCGGCGACAAAACCTGGAACTGGGAAGCGCTCTCCGGCCTCAACAGCGCGTATGATGTCAACGACGGGGCGCTGTCCGAGCACCCGAATGTCGTCGGCCCTACCGATGTAGAAGCGGAATTTCACGGCGGTGTGGAGGAAATGATCAACCCCTTCGCGAATGAAGCGCCGATGCTTTTCAAGGACACCTTCCCCGCTGGTGAGGACTTCGCCAAGACGGTGCAGCAGGCCATCGTCAGCGATGACTGGGCCGCACTGGCGGACAGGATGGAATTCCCCCTGCAGTTCTTCACAGATCATTACAGCTTTGTGATCCACGACCGTGAGGAGTATCTGAGCATGGCAGCGGACGGCTACTTTATGAATGAGCTCTTTACAGACACCTTCCGTTTCCGCGAGCGGATCGCCGAGGCGGACACCGCATCCTATGCCGCCTGTGTTTTCGGCAACAGCTGCCTGGATTATATGATCGCCTTCACGGTGACCGGAACTGAGCCCACCGTGGAGAATATCAAAATCACAGCGATTTCCGTCAAAGAACCGTTCTGGCCCGGGTATTACCCCTATGTACAGGTCACCCCGGAGCCGTGACAGCGATCTGAATAGTGAACGCTGAAAACGGCAGCATTCCGTAGGGGCTGGCGCCCTCGACAGCCCGTGCGGGGCCGAGGGAAGAGTAAAACAATCTCCGGCGATAAACGGACAAAACTGTCCGCCGTCGCCGGAGATATCTATTGTCCGTTTTTGCGCTGGTCCCCGGAGGCATCTGGGGATGCCTCCCGCGGCGGGGGCGTGATGTTCAATGCTGCATCTCGTAAGGAGCGATCCCCAGATCGCTCCGTGCAAACTGTGTGACCAACGCGGAGGCATCTGGGGATGCCTCCGGCGGGGCGTGATGTTCAATGCTGCATCTCGTAGGGAGCGATCCCCAGATCGCTCCGTGCAAACTGTGTGACCAACGCGGAGGCATCTGGGGATGCCTCCCTACGACGCGGTGCTGTTCGATGCTATATCTCGTAGGGAGCGATCCCTTGATCGCTCCGCGGTCTTTTTCGCAGGACCGGGAAAGGCATTCGCGGCAAGGCGGCCTGCCTCCCTACGCGGAAGTTCATGTTTCGGAAACCGTGATCCCGAGCGGGACGGCGCGCTCCATCTCGCTGTTGTCTTTGGGATCGCGGTCAGAGAGTTTCAGACTGTGCACATTTTGCAGCAGGATCTGCGCCGAGCCGCCGCCGTCCAGATTGACGGCGTTGACCATGCCCAGATCCGTGCAGATCTCGCCGAGCTCCGAGAGCGAAGCGCCGCGGCTGTCGCGGCCTTTCTCATACCGCAGCTTGCCGGCGCCCTCGGCCCAGAGCAGCAGGGGGAGTCCATCCGCGTCCGCGCCGAGCGCGATCCGGGCCGCGCGCTTCTTTTTGAAATTCAGCGGATAGAGACTCGGCGGGTAGGGGATACGCTGAAGGGGGTTGAGGATATTATAGAAGGGGGAGATAAAGCCCGTTGTCTTTTCACCCTGGCGGACGATACTGTTGCCCGCCTGGATGCCGAAGCGCACGTCCTCCATGCCGTGGTAGACGACCGCGTCGCCGGGGGCGGCGGGGCAGGGCTCCGTCGGGCGCAGCACGAAGCCGGAGGCGGGGATCGGCGTGGCGCCGCCATAGTGCACGGCGGCGACGTGATCGCCGATAATGACAAGCTCCTGTCCCGGCCGGCGCGGGGTTTTTCTGCGCGCTGGCCTGGTGTAGATCTCGGCATCCCGACCGGGGTGAATCCGTCTCCCGCGGATCTCAAGGCTGAGCTCTTCGAACGCCGGCACGCGGACGCTGATTTCCCCGTCTTTCTTTACAAGCAGCGCCTCCCGGTGATACAGCGGGGGAGCAAGGATCACGCCGTCCTTGACACAAAGCCCAAAGGGGGTGCCCACATGGTCGTAGGCCGTGGCGCAGTCAAAGCAGTCTAAAATGAAGAAGGAGGCGTTGACCTTCAGCGCGGCCGTTTCCTCGGAGCCGGACATCGGCCCGAGTGCGCGGCCGACCGGAATGATCTTCGTAAACGGCAGACGACCGCTGACGATCTGCACACAGTGCCTGACTTCGAGCTCCCGCCACAGCGCCTCGGCAATCTCACTGGAAAACGAGGGCTTGCCGCTGATGAACTGTACGCCCTCCTCCAGCGCGGCCGCGGCGGCCGTGAGGGGGTCGGCCAGCGCGCCGTATGTCTTCGACACGGTGGGCAGGCGTGTCGCGCAGTCCTCCGGCAGCGAGAAGAGTACCATCTGTCCGAAAATCCACGGGCAGGCGGGGACAAGATAGGTCCGGTAGATGTTGGCGATCTGCTCCAGCACCGGCCCGGTATGGCGCGGCCGGAAAAAGTGTAGGGAATCCCAGCTGTCCGGGCGCACAAGCTGCACCCGCTGGATTTCACCGTTTGAATAAGTAAAGGTTTTTAGCTGACTGTTCATACGTTTTCACCGATGAATCATAGTCTGTTATAATGGTTTACATAATTTCTTCATTCGCTATACAAGTATACTGTATCAGAAATACCGCTCGGATTCAATGGAGAGTTTGTCTGCCATACTATTCCGGCTGAAAAAGCAAAAAATGAAATCGGGTATTTACTTTCCGCGAAATCTTTGCTATAATATCCGCCGAACGCTGAATGCGCGTATGCGGCTGTAGCTCAGCTGGATAGAGTGCCAGACTCCGACTCTGGAGGTCGTGGGTTCGAATCCCGTCAGCCGTACCAAAACAGGGCCCGCCGAAAGGCGGGCCCTGTTCTGGTACGGCTGACGGGTAGGGCGAAGGGGATCGAACACCTACCGCCTGTGAGCGTCCCTTTTCGGCGCTTTTTGTTCCTCCTTACTTGCTGGGCGAAAGCCCAGCGTCGCTCGTTGGGCGCAAAAATCGCTCGAAAAGTGCCAGCTCACAGGTGCTTCGCAGTGTTAACGGAGCGGATTTTTGACGAGACAAGGAAAACGCCGCAGGGAATACGCCTGTATTTTCAAGGCGTTTGACGCAGTATCGGCGGAAATCCGCCCGTTAAAACCGGCAGGGGTTCGATCCCCTTCGCCCTAAGAAGCCACGCCGCGCGCAGCGCGGTACGTGGCGCCCGAGCGCCGGCGGGTGCATCGGAGGCCAACCGCCGCCGGCGGCTCGTGGGCCGGAGACGTTCGAATCCCGTCCTTTTCTGACCCGCCTTGTGCGGGTCGATGTCTTTTGAGTAGGCTGACGGTTAATTAAATGTTTCAAAAAAAGTATCCCCCCGGGGGGCTTGTGAAGCCTCGACCGGGGGAGTATTATTTCACCATGAAAATGCAAAACGATCTCGATAAAAACAGAAGAAAAAACGCGGCTGCGCTCGTGCTGCTGGTGATGGCGGTGCTGGCGCTGGCTTTTGTATGCCTGTTTGTGGGTTCTTCTCATATGACGATTGCAGAGTGCTTTGCCGCACTCGCCAAAAAGGGCAGCGCCGCGCAGGTGCGAATTATATGGAACATCCGCATCCCGCGGGTGCTGGCGGCCATCATCGCCGGGGCGGGACTTTCGGTTTCCGGTCTCATCATGCAGACCAATCTGAACAATCCCATGGCCTCCCCGTCTACGCTCGGTGTCTCCAACGCGGCGGTCTTTGGCGCAAATCTCTCCATCATCGCCTTCGCGGGCGGCTTTCTGGACACGGGCAATCATCTGTCCAGCTACACGGTGGGCGCCAATCCCTATGCCACGTCGCTGATGGCCTTCCTGTTTGCCACGCTCTCGATCCTGCTGATCCTGGGGCTCTGCCGCCTGCGGGCCTTCCAGCCCGGCGTGGTGGTGCTCGCCGGCATTGCCATCGGCTCGGTCTGGACGGCGGCGACCACGATTTTGCAGTTCTATGCCACCGATGTCGGGCTCTCCGCTGCGGTGATCTGGACCTTTGGCGATCTGGGGCGGGCGACTTACCGCACCGACCTGATCATGGCGGTCGTGGTTGTGATCGGTCTCGGCTATTTCACGTGCATGAGCTGGCGCTTCAACGCCCTGCTCAGCGGTGATACGGCGGCCAAAAGCATGGGCGTGTCGGTAGATCGGCTGCGCTTTGTGTCGATGCTGCTCTCCTCGGTCATCACGGCGGTCTGCGTATCGTTTCTCGGTATCATCGGCTTTGTGGGCATTATCTGTCCGCATGTCATCAAGCGCCTGCTGGGGCAGGATCATCGCGTATCCATCCCGGCGTCGGCGCTGAGCGGCAGCATCCTGCTGCTGCTGGCCGACACGGCCTCCCGGAGCCTCGGAAAAGGCTCGGCGCTGCCGGTCGGCGCGATCACCTCGCTGCTTGGCGCGCCCTTCTTCCTCGCAATCATCTTTAGCCGGAAGGGAGGGCACGATTGATGCTGAAAATCGAAAACCTGCACTTTCGCTATGCCCGCCGCGGCCCAAAGGTACTCGACGGTGTGAATCTGCAGCTGAACGACGGCGAAATCGGGATCCTGCTGGGGAAGAACGGCTCCGGTAAGACCACGCTCTTCAAGACCATCCTCGGTATACTCAAGCCCGAGGACGGCAGTCTTTCCTTCGACGGCGAGGACCTGCTGAAAATGAACCGCCGGGAGAGGGCGCGGCGCATCGCCTATGTGCCGCAGTCGATCCACTTCGGCGCACTGAGTGTCTTTGACACGGTGCTGCTGGGGCGCGTGGCCTATTTTGGCTACAAGGCCGGAAAAGAGGACGAGGAGACTGTCTGGCGGATCCTTCGTGATATGAAGCTCGAGGACTACGCCGCGCGGAATGTGGAGCAGCTCTCCGGCGGCGAGCGGCAGAAGATCGCCATTGCCCGGGCGCTGGCCCAGGAGCCGCGGCTCCTCGTGTTCGACGAACCCACCGGGAATCTGGACATCGCCAACGAGCAGCTTATTATCGAAGAGGCCCGACGCGTTGCCAGAGAGAAGGGGATCGGCATCCTGACTTCGCTGCACGATCTCAACCAGGCGCTGGATCTGGGCGACCGCTTCTTCTTCATGCGGGACGGACAGATCCGCCACACAGGCGGAGCGGAGACCGTGACCGAGCCTGTGATTCACGAGACCTTTGATGCGCAGGTCCGCATCGTGGAAATAGAAGGCAAAAAAGTTATTTTGAACGGAGGACACTACCAATGAAAAAAACATTCGCTTTGCTTCTGGCACTGGTCATGGTGCTCGGCTTCTGCGCATTCAGCGGCGAAGCCATGGCGGAAGATGAGATCACGATCACCGACATGATCGGCCGTGAAGTGACCGTCACCCCCGGCAGCTATCAGCGCGTGGTCTGCATCGGCGCCGGCGCATTGCGCATGTACAGCTATATCGGCGATGTGAGTCTGCTGTGCGGCGTGGAGGACATTGACAATACCTCCCTTGCCGAGCGGCCCAAGATGTTCGACGCGGTGGCCCGCCCCTACATGCTGGCCTACGGCGAGAGCTTCACGTCTCTGCCCTCCTGCGGCGTGGGCGGCCCCCAGGCTCAGACGGCCGAGGCAGAAAAGATCCTTGCCTGCAATCCCGACATCGTCATCTCCGAGTATGAGGACGTGGAGAAGGAAGACGCCCTGCAGGAGCAGCTGGGCGTGCCCGTGATCACGCTGAAGTCCGGCGCCGGCGGCGTGTTCGATGACAATTTCTTCGGCACGATGCGCATGCTGGGCGTCATCTTCCAGAATGAAGAGAAGGCCGAGGCCCTTGTCAGCTTTATCGAATCCGAGCGCGCCGAGATCGAGAAGCGCACCGCCGACATTCCCGAGGAGGAGAAGCCCTCCGTTTACATCTGCGGCCTTGGCAACTGGGGTACCACCAACCATCTGATGACCGCCCCGAACTACATCGCCTTCAAGGTCGCAAACATCAAGAACGCTGTCACCGATCTGGAGACCCCCGGCATCCAGGCCATTGAAGCGGAAAAGTTCGTCGCTCTCGGGGACAACATGGACATCATCATCATGGACGCCGCGGCCGTGAAGAACATCAAGCCCCTCTTTGCCGAGGATCCCACGATGTTCGACACCTGCAAGGCCTGGCGCAGCGGCGAAGTGTATCTCGAGATGGCCTACAACGCCTATTATACCAACTATGAGATCGCCCTGATCAACACCTGGTTTATCGCCAAGACCGTCTATCCCGAGCAGTTTGCCGATATCGACCTGACTGCCAAGATCAACGAGGTCACCCAGGTATTCTTTGGGCTGGATCTGGCCGAGCAGATCGCGGCGGCTCCCGCCAGCTTCGGCGGCTATCAGCAGATCGACACCGCGACCTTCTTCAACTGAGCGATGATCAAGACAAAAGAAGTTATCGAATTCTTTGACCGTCTGGCGCCCGACTGGGATGCGGAAATGATCCGGAGCGATGCGATCATCCATACGATCCTGGATAACGCCGCTGTGAGCGAGGGCAAGGACGTCCTGGACGTGGCCTGCGGCACGGGGGTGCTGATGCCGGATTATCTGAAGCGGAAGGCCGCTTCCGTCACCGGGATCGATATTTCCCCGAAAATGGCCGAAATTGCCCGCGGCAAGTTCCCGCAGCCGGAGGTCACGATCCGCTGCGGGGATGTGGAGACAGAAGACTTCGGGAAACAGTTCGACTGTATCGTGGTCTATAACGCCTTTCCGCATTTTCCCGATCCCGAGCGGCTGATTGCGCGGCTGTCCGGCCTTCTCAAGCCCGGCGGGACGCTGACTGTGGCCCACGGCATGAGCCGGGAGAGGATCGACGCCCACCACCACGGCGCAGCCAGCCATGTCTCCAAAGGCTTAATGAGCGCGGACGAACTGGCCGCGATCTTCGGCCGGTATCTGACCGTGACGACGGTGCTGTCGGACGATCGGATGTACCAGATCGTCGGCAAAAATCAGTAAGACAAGAAGAGAAGATTCCTCACCTTCCATGGCGGCAGGCGGGGAATCTTTTTACATCAGGCAGGAAGACGTTTTTGTTGTGATCGCCGCGGGAATATGATACAATCATTCACACGGAATCGCTTTGCCGCAGACAATACAGAACGGAAGACCTGACACGATGAAAGTTATAGATAACAGACAGTTTTATAGAAAGCTGCGGGAACTGTCCCTGCCGATCGCCTTTCAGAGCCTGATGCTGGCACTGGTCGCGGCCTGCGACGCGCTGATGCTCGGCCGCGTGGCACAGGAAGAGATGACCGCGGTGTCGCTCGCATCCCAAATACAGTTTGTGCAGAACATGTTCCTGATGGCCATTACGGCGGCCGGCTCGATCCTCGGCGCGCAGTACTGGGGGAAGCGTGATACTCCCACACTGCAAAAGCTGTTTAATCTGATGCTGCGCTGGAGCGGACTTCTGTGTCTCGTCTTCTTTGCCGCCTGCGAGCTGTTCCCCAGGGCACTCATGCAGGTGTTTGCCGCCGACCCTACGCTGATCGCGATCGGCAGCGCGTATCTCCGTATTGCGGGCTGGTCGTACCTGATCACCGGGATCTCCCAGAGCTATCTCGCCGTCATGAAGGTGACGGACCATGTTCAGCCCAGCGCCTGGATCAGCTCGGGCGCTGTGGTCCTGAACGTGCTGCTCAATTCGGTTTTGATCTTCGGGCTCCTGGGCGCTCCGCGGATGGAAGCGCGCGGCGCCGCGCTGGCCACGACGATCTCGCGGATCGCGGAGCTGGGGCTTTGCCTGGCCTTCTCGGCGCGGCGGGATTTCATCCGCCCGGCCTGGCGTAGCCTTTTCAAAGGGAACCGGCAGCTGTCCCGCGATTTCCGCAAGCAGTGCCTGCCGCTGATGGGCGGCTCGCTGTTCTGGGGCGTGGGCTTTACCTCGTATACGGCGATTATGGGCCATCTCGGCGTCGATGCGGCGGCGGCCAACTCCGTATCCGCCGTGGTGCGCGATCTGATCTGCTGTGCCTGCAACGGCGTGGGCAGCGCGGCCGGGATCATGGTCGGCAACGAGCTCGGCGCCGGGCACCTGGAGCGCGGCAAGGCCACCGGCATCAAGCTGAAAAACCTGTCCTTTGTCATCGGGTTTATTTCCGCCGCGCTGGTGCTGGCGGTCACGCCGCCGGTACTGAAATTCGTGATCCTCACCGAGCAGGCGCGGAGCTATCTGCTGGGGATGATGCTGATTATGGCGGTGTATATGATCGGCCGCTGCGTCAATACGATCACGATCAACGGTGTGCTGGACGGCGGCGGGGATGCGATTTTTGATATGTACAGTCTGGCCGTGTGCATGTGGGGGATCGCGATCCCGCTGGCGCTGCTCGGCGCTTTTGTGTTTCACTGGCCGGTGCTGTGGGTCTACGCCTGCACCTGTCTCGACGAGGTGGGGAAGATCCCCTGGGTCATGCTGCGCGTCCGGAAATACAAGTGGGTGCAGAACCTGACCCGGGATCTGACATAAACGGGAAAACAGGATCAATTTGTTTTCCAAACAGTCTGTGAATCGTTAATAAAAACTGCTTATGACAAAGCATGAATAAGAGGGGTAAACGTATGACTACAGAAGAAAGAGCTGAAAAAGCGGCGTCTCTGCGCCAGGCGCATACGCATAACTGCTGCCAGGCCGTGGCGGCGGTTCTGACAGAGGAACTGCCGATTGCGCCGGAGACCGTGTACGAGCTGGCGGCGGGCTTTGCCGGCGGCATGGGCAATATGGAGGGCACCTGCGGCGCCATGGTCGGCGCGGCCATGGCGGTCGGTCTGCAGATGCAGGGCAGCCGCAGCGCGGTCGCCATGGCCCGGGCGATCCAGGAGGATTTCAAGCGCCGCTGCGGTGCGCTCTTGTGCAAGGATCTCAAGGGCGTGGGCACCGGGAAGGTGCTCTGCCCCTGTGAGGACTGTGTACGTAACGCGGTGCGCGCCTATGACGCCGTGATGGGCGAGGGAGGCAGCAAGCAATGAGCGAGACGAACAATGCCGCGATCGAAGCGGCAGTTGCCGACAACAAGGGCGAGGTCCGGGAGGACCGGCTCGAGGTCTATGTCCGCTATCAGAAAAACGCGGTCGCCTCTGCACAGCTGCGGCGCGAGATCCTGCTCGGCGCCAAGGGCGACGCGGATTACAGGACGCTGTTCCTCAAAGCGGCAAAGGCCCTGTCCCTTGTGACCGACAATGAGCTTTTTTACAATCAGATCGCTGCTGCGGTCGAGAAACGCGGCGACTGACGGGCATTGCGTGCCCCCGGCTGTTGTGATTATGACCAGAAATGCCGCCCGGCGTGTTTTCGTGCAGGAGTCACAGAACGCCCTCGCCAAAAGAGCGCCGCGGGCAGCAGATTGGTCATTAAAACTCAAACTGTTCAAATTGTTAAAGTATATTTTTCCGGTCCTGTTTATCCGACAAAAAGCAGGCGAAAACAGAAGGACACAAACGCCGGAAACGCTTGATTTTTTCTTGTTTTTTCACTATTGACAGAACTGTGACAATCGGGTAATATGGGCTCGGCTGATAGAGAATTCAGCCTGTGAATGTGAATGAATAAAAACCGGCATCTGGAATGAAACGCAAGAAAGAGAGTGAATCTATGGCAAACGAACTGGAATACCCCAGCATCCAGACCATCGAGGATCTGGAAGCGCGCATTGCCGTCATGAAGGCGGCGCAGAAGGAGTACGCAAAGTTTTCCCAGGAGCAGGTCGACGAGATCTTCCGGGCCGCGGCCATGGCTGCGAACAAGGCGAGGATCCCCCTGGCCAAGGAAGCCGTCGAAGAGACCGGCATGGGTATTGTTGAGGATAAGGTCATCAAGAATCACTATGCCGCCGAGTATATCTACAACCAGTACCGCCACACCAAGACCTGCGGCGTTATCGCCGAGGACAAGATCAACGGCACCCGGCAGATCGCCGAGCCGATCGGCCTGATCGCGGCCGTCATCCCGACCACGAACCCGACCTCGACGGCCATCTTCAAGTGCCTCGTCTGCCTGAAGACCCGCAACGCCATTCTGATCTCCCCGCACCCGCGCGCCAAGCGCAGTACGATCGACGCGGCCAAAATCGTCCTGGAGGCGGCTGTCAAGGCCGGCGCACCGAAGAACATCATCGGCTGGATCGACTTCCCGCAGCACGAGCTCAGCCACCGTCTGATGCGCGAGGCCGACTGCATCCTCGCCACCGGCGGCCCCGGTCTGGTCAATGCAGCCTATTCCTCCGGCACACCCGCGCTCGGCGTCGGCGCCGGCAACACGCCTGTCATCATCGACTCCTCCGCC
>ODAI013350004.1_pt1 | contig 11500 bp, 14 predicted proteins | sample 1539321 | NCBI WGS metagenome assembly ODAI01 (sample SAMN02144231, study PRJEB22623) | gut metagenome | biome: sheep rumen | host: Ovis aries | place: New Zealand
GATCCCAGTTGACCATGCGTGAGCCCTGATATATAAGTCCCTTGTTGTAGAGGTTTACGAATACCTCTCTCACCGCCTTTGAAAGACCTTCGTCCAAGGGGAAGCGTTCTCTCTCCCAGTCGCATGACGAGCCTATCTTTTTAAGCTGGTTTATAATTCTGCTGCCGTATTGGTGCTTCCAGTCCCAGACGCGCTCCAAAAACTTTTCGCGTCCAAGGTCATAGCGTGAAAGTCCTTCCTTTTCACGTATCTCCGCCTCAACCTTTGCCTGTGTTGCAATGCCGGCGTGGTCTGTTCCGGGTACCCAGAGAGCGTTGTAGCCCTGCATTCTCTTGTAACGGATAAGAATATCCTGCAGCGTTTCATCAAGCGCGTGTCCCATATGAAGCTGACCCGTAACGTTCGGGGGCGGGATAACGATTGTAAACGGCTTCTTTTTCTTGTCAACCTCCGCGTGGAAATATCCCTTTGTCACCCACTCGTTGTAGAGCCTGTCTTCAAACTCCTGCGGGTTATATGTCTTTGCTAAATTCTTTGCGTCTTCCATTTATTTTTACTCCTTTAATTGTTTTCAAAATCATCTTACTGTAAAAGCTACTATACAAACCACGACTGCCAAGGCAAGCGCAACGTATTTGACTCGCATTATCGCCTTTGGATCATTCTCCTTGTGAAGAATACGCTCCGCTACAAAGTCTGCCTTGAATGATAGCAGTACGGCAAAAATACCAACTACAATCAGGACTATTTTTGTGACTAACATAGTAAGTATCATCCTTTCACGCAATATTACTCCATTATACATTATTCTATCATTATTTGAATATTCTGTCAACAAAATAAGGCGATATTTATGTCTTACAGGAAATTTTCAAGACAAACATAAATCCTTTCTTTCTCACATATATATTGAGTACAAAGAGAAAGGTCGGTGGGAGAATGAAGGATTATATAGAACAGCGCGCGGTTAAGACCGCGCAGTACATAATTGAGAACGCGGCAACCGTGCGCGGCGCGGCAAGGGTGTTCAACATATCAAAATCCACGGTTCACAAGGACATTCACGAGAGACTGCAGAAAATAAATCCCGCGCTGCACAAGGAGGCGCAGCGCGTTTTAGAGCAGAATAAAGCAGAGCGTCACATACGCGGAGGCATTGCGACAAGGGAAAAATATTTGAACGAAAAACACCAAAAAACGGACTTCGGGTGAAGTCCGTTTTGTTTTATCTTATAGGAAATTACTACTTTTAAGTTGTAATTTTCTATAAGCAAAAAGGGTTCCTTATTCTTGCGCCCGCAGGCGCAGCTTCGTCAGAAGCTTTTTCACATAAATATTGTTACGGCAATCGCCGCAGCGGCGATTATAAAGACTATATGCGCCCAGAAAATTATAAGCGCCTTACCCTCGTTGCCGTTTTCCATACACTGCTTTATTACCTTGACAAGAACCAGCGCCGCGCCGCAGATTATAAGCGGTGCAAAGAAAAATCCGAGCATATGTCCGCCCTTGTCGGTGTGCGCTAAAATGAATTTCAGCACAACCGCATAATACGCAAGTCCGCATATAAGCGCAAACACGAGCAGTCCCCAAGTGTTTTGCAGGAGTTTTATAATACTTTTCTTCATAACTACCTCTTTATTCATTTCTGACGAAAAAGAAGCAAGTAGATTACCTATTTGAGAAGCGCAGTCGTATGCAGATACTTCAAGCTTCGAAAATGGGTAAGATACGTAGCTTATTTTTTGTCAAGCCTCGTCAGGCATCTCCCAGTTGTGGTATACATCCTGTACATCGTCATTGTCCTCGAGCATATCGAGAAGTCTTGTCATATTCTTAATCTGTTCCTCGCCTTCAAGCGCGGTCATTGTCTGCGGTACCATACTTACCTCGGCTGAGGAAATTTCGTACTTCTCCGCAAGCGCGTCACGGACAGTACCCATATCATTCGGTGCAGTTGTAATCTCAATCGCCTCGTCGTCAACCTCAATATCCTCCGCGCCGGCTTCAAGCGCTGCCATTGTGATTTCTTCCTCGTCTATATCGTCATTTTCTATAACAATGACACCCTTCTGGTCAAACATAAAGCTAACGCAGCCTGTCTGTCCCATATTACCGCCGTTTTTGTCAAACGCGTGGCGCACATCGGCAGCCGTTCTGTTCCTGTTGTCGGTAAGAGTGTTTACTATAACGGCAACACCGGCGGGACCGTAACCCTCGTAGGTGATGCTCTCATAGTTATCCGTATCTGTATCGCCTGCGGCCTTCTTTATTGTGCGGTTTATATTGTCGTTCGGCATATTGTTGCTTCTCGCCTTTGCAATTGCGTCTTTAAGGCTCGCGTTGTTGTCGGGGTCGGGACCGCCCGCCTTTACGGCAACTATAATCTCACGTGCGATTTTTGTAAATATCTTAGCTCTCTGAGCGTCGTTCGCGCCCTTTTTGCGCTTAATCGTACTCCATTTTGAATGTCCTGACATAATATATACTCCTTCTAATTTAGTTCATACATAGTTATTTTATCACAAAACCGACAAGTTTTCAAGTATTTAATAAAAACTCAGTTCGTTAGGGTGAAAAAGAAGCGAGCAGAGTGCCGTTTAGCAAGGCGCCGTCGTACGCGTGTACTTCAAGCCTTGATAAATGGTGCTATGCGACGCTTATTTTTTACCGGATCATATCTATTAAGTCGGATATACATTCTTCGAACATAACGCCATACCAGTGCTCCTTTTCGTGACCTATGGTGTGCTTTATACAGTCTACGGTGAAGTCAACTGCTATTTTTATCGCCTTACCCATATTAAAGCCCTTCACAAGCGCGCCGGAAAGCGTCGCGGAAAACACGTCGCCGGTGGAATGGAAATAGCCGGGGATATTGTCGCTGAAATACGAGGAAAACTCACCTGTTTCCCTATTATATGACATAACGCCCTGACTGTTATCATCAAAGCTCACGCCGGTAAGCACAACTATTTTTGAACCGAGCGCGGACAGCCTTACAAGAAGATTTTTTATGTACTCCTCGTCATAGCCTTCGCCCGCATATTCCTCATCAAGAAGCAGCGCGGCTTCTGTGAGGTTCGGCAGAATAACATCCGCCTTGCGGCAGAGCTTACGCATTTCGTGTGCAAAGTTATCATCAAAACCGGCGTAATACTTACCCTTATCGCCCATAACCGGATCAATTATTATCGGGTTTTCCTTTGTCGTGAAGCTGTCAAAAAAGTCCGACACAATCTTTATCTGTTCAAACGAGCCAAGGTAGCCCGTACAAATCGCGTCAAGCCGCAGATTGAGGCGTTTCCAGTGGGCGGCTATTTCCGGAATGTCCGAAGTAAGGTCGTGATAGGTATAGCCCTCAAAGCCGCTGCCCGTGTGCGTGGATAAAACGGCTGTCGGAATGACGCACGTTTCTATACCCATAGCTGACGTTATCGGCAGCGCAGCCGTAAGTGAGCACTTACCAAAACACGATATATCTTGAATTGAAACTATCCTTTTCATATATAAATCTCTTTTCGTAATAATCGTCCGCCCTTTAGCAATATTTAAGGGCAGATAGAACGCAAAAAATCGGTTTCCGCGCTATATGCTATGTAATTTTACATTATTTTTGTTTATATGTCAATAATTCATCTATCTATTTACAAATGAATGTTAAAATGTTATAATGAATTCAAGTATGATTTAATAAGGGAGGTTAATTATGGAAAATATAAAAGCGGCTATCAATGGCGGTAAAACAGCGCTCGGTATTGAGTTTGGCTCAACGCGTATCAAGGCTGTGCTTGTGGACGACACCAACAAGCCGATAGCGCAGGGCGACCACGAATGGGAGAACCGCCTGCTTAGCGGCGTATGGACATACACCTTAGACGACATTTGGAACGGCATACAAGACTGCTACGCAAAATTAAAGTCGGACGTTAAAAATCAGTATGGCATTGCGCTTACAACCGTCGGTGCAATCGGTATAAGCGCAATGATGCACGGTTATATGGCGTTTGACTCGGAAAAGAATTTACTTGCACCGTTCAGGACGTGGCGCAACGCTATGACGGCGGACGCGGCGGCAGAGCTTAGTAAGTTATTTGACTTCAACATTCCGCAGCGTTGGAGTATAGCGCATCTTTATCAGGCTATTTTGAACGGCGAGGAACACGTACCCTCTGTAAAATATCAGACAACTCTCGCCGGCTATGTTCACTGGATGCTCACAGGCAGCTTTGTTTTGGGCGTGGGCGAGGCTTCGGGTATGTTCCCGATTGACAGCAAGACGCGCGATTATAACAAGGGTATGCTTGAAAAGTTTAACGCCTTGGATAAGGTTAAGGCGGCAGGAATTGTTGCCGAGGATATTCTCCCCAAGGTGCTTGTCGCAGGTGAAAACGCGGGTACGCTTACGGACGAGGGTGCAAAGCTGCTTGACCCGACAGGCGATCTGACGGGCGGTATACCAATGTGTCCGCCGGAGGGTGACGCAGGTACGGGTATGGTTGCCACGAACAGCATAACAAAGCGCACAGGTAATGTTTCGGCAGGTACAAGCGTGTTTGCTATGGTCGTTTTAGACGAACCTTTAAAGAACGCATATCCCGAAATTGACGTTGTAACTACTCCCTGCGGTGATGATGTCGCTATGGTACACGTAAACACCTGCACATCAGATTTGAACGCCTGGGTAAATATTTTCCGTGAATTTGCCGACTTGACAGGTACAGAGATAAGCACAGGCGACCTTTACGGCAAACTCTACACAAAGGCGTTAGAGGGTGACAAGGATTGCGGCGGACTTCTTTCCTACAACTATTTCTCAGGCGAGAACATTACCGATATGGCTGAGGGCAGACCGCTGTTTGTACGAACACCCAATGCGAAATTCAATCTTGCAAATATGATGAGAACGCATTTGTACTCGTCAATGGCGACCTTGAAGCTCGGTATGGATATTCTCGCAAAGGAGAATGTTAAGATAGACAAGATGTTCGGCCACGGCGGATTGTTCAAGACGAAGGACGTCGGCCAGAGCTTTATGGCGGCGGCGCTTAATTCACCCGTTTCACTTATGGAAACAGCCGGCGAGGGCGGCGCGTGGGGGATCGCGGTGCTTGCCTCGTATATGGTGACAGGCAACGGTGAAACACTTACCGATTTCCTCAACAATAAGGTGTTTGCCGGCGGTGATGTTTACACACTTGAACCGAAAAAGGACGATGTTGACGGTTTTAACGCGTTCGCGGAGAAGTATAAGGCAGGTCTTGCGATTGAAAGAGCCGCAGTTGAAAATTTGAAGTAAGGAGATAAACAAATGCTTGAAGAACTTAAAAAACGCGTATATGAAGCGAATATGCTGCTTCCCAAATACGGTCTTGTGACGTTCACCTGGGGCAACGTCAGCGAAATTGACCGCGAAACGGGATATTTTGCAATAAAACCGTCGGGTGTTGAATATGATAAATTAACGCCCGAGGATATGGTTATCGTTGATTTGAACGGCAATAAAATCGAGGGCAAGTACAATCCGTCCTCCGACACGGCAACGCACGTCGAGCTTTACAAGGCGTTCCCGAATATCGGCGGCATTGTCCACACACACTCACCGTGGGCAACAAGCTGGGCGCAGGCAGGACGCGACATTCCCTGCTACGGCACAACACACGCCGATTATATCTACGGCTCTGTTCCGTGTGTTCGTAACCTCACAAAAGAAGAGATTGACGAGGGTTACGAGAAAAACACCGGCGTATTGATAGTTGACTATTTCAAGGATAAGGACTGCGAGGCCGTTCCTGCGGTACTGTGCAAGAACCACGGCCCGTTTACCTGGGGCAAGGACGCGCACGAGGCAGTTCACAACGCTGTTGTCCTTGAAGAAGTCGCAAAAATGGCTGTTCACACCGAAGCCATCAACCCGAATGTTGAACCTGCACCGCAGGTTTTACAGGATAAACATTACTACCGTAAGCACGGCGCAAACGCCTATTACGGTCAAGGTAAGTAAGCTTTTATAAAAAGAAAGGAAGATGATTATAATATGTTAAAAGCTGTTTACACAAGAACATTGGCAATTTTAAAGAAGGTACCTATTAAACTGTGGGGTCTCTCGCTCCTTAGCTGGATAATAATGCTTATAGCGGCGGCGCTCTGCACTATACCGCTTGTGGTACTGCCTGTCTTATTCGCTGTTCAGGCAGGTATGGTAGCTATCTTCTACAAGAACTACACCGACGGCGTTACTCCCGACTCAAAGCCTCTTTTCATCGCTTTCAAGGATTTTCAGACCTTTAAGCACATTGCAGGCGGTATGGGCTGGAGAGTACTCTGGATATTCCTGTGGTGTCTTATTCCCATCGCAGGTCCGTTTATCGCTGTTTATAAGTCAATACAGTATATATTCACAACGTACATACTTCTTGAGGAGCCTTCAGTAAGAGCGCTTGATGCCCTGAAGAAGTCCAAGGAATATACAAACGGCTATAAGGGTCAGATATTCCTCGGTATTGTACTTCCCTACATTGCATATTTCGTAGTGTTAGTCATATTGGCCTTACTTACAATGATACCTTATGCAGGAATTCTTTTTGCAGTCATTTACGTAATGCTTATAATAGTATTTACGTTGTTTGCACCACTGTTCTTCGGTCTTGTTGAAGCAGGCTTTTATGAGTATTGCAGACGTCCGGTCAAGCCGGTTTATTCGGCTCCCGCACCGGCTCCGGCTGCTCCTGTCGCTCCTGCAGCGCCGGCTGCACCTACAGCTCCCGAAGCACCGGCTGCACCTGCTGCACCTGCTGAAACAGTTACATCTGCTCCGTCAGCTATAACCTGTCCCACCTGCGGCAGTGAAAACAGCGCGGATAAGAAGTTCTGCAGTCATTGCGGCGCTAAATTACAGTAATTTACGGCATATAAAAAACGGCTCACTCTGAGCCGTTTTTTTTGTATGCATCAATATCCCAGATCCTCCGGAACAAGCACGATAGTAATACGTTTCGGGAAATAGTGGCAGCCTGTTACTATACTTGTCACGTTACAGACTCTCGCCGCGCTGTGACAATTTGAACACTTTATATTATCGTCCGTCGCGCACGGTGTTTTGTGCGTAATACGTCTTGCGTTCATCGGCGCGATTTTCTTTGCGCGCTTCATACCGTCCTCTAACGTGTCAACAATCTTATTTGCTCCGGCAACTATTATAACCTTCTTCGGACCGAACACAATCTGACTCGTGCGGTTGCCGGTACAGTCGATGTTTACCAGCTCACCGTTCATTGTAACGGCGTTTGTGCTTGAAATAAACACATCGGCGTGGTAGCCCTCGCGGTACTTTTCAAGCATCGCCTCAAAATTCGGTGTGTTGTAGCGGTCAATGAACTTGTATTTGTCGGAGCGGATTTCGTCAAGGATACCCGTTTCGTTGAGCGTCACGCTGCCGCCTACGGCTATTGTGCTGCCTTCCGGAATCATCTCCATAACAATCCTCTTCGCGTCCTCCTTGTCCTTTGCAACCGCCGTCGCAAACTCGTTTTCCTCCAGCACCTTTACAAGGTCTGCTATCCTTCTTTCATATGCCCATTTTTGTGTAGCGTCCATATGTATACCTCCTTAAAATTTTTACCCTATCTTTAATTGTACTATGTTTTAATAAAAAAATCCATATGCCTTTTTACAGAAAGCATACGGATTATTTTGTGTACAATTACGAAAGCGCAATATCCTTTACCGCCTCACCCGCGGCAATAAGTCCGGCAACGGCAGGCACAAACGCGGTTGAACCGGGTACGGAGCGGCGGACGGTTTGCTCGCTGCTCTCCGCGGGCTTAATAGGTTCTTCCCTTGAGTAGACAACCTTCAGCTTCTTTATACCTCGCCTGCGAAGCTCATAGCGCATTGTACGCGCCAGAGGGCAGACGGAGGTTTTATATATGTCTGTCACTTCAAATTTGGTCGGATCGAGTTTATTCCCTGCGCCCATACAGCTTATAACCGGCACATTTGCTTTATCGGCGCGCATTATAATTTCAATCTTGCCCTTTACCGTGTCAATAGCGTCTATAACATAATCGTAATTTATAAAATCAAACTCGTCCGCCGTTTCCGGCATAAAAAAGCAGTTGTGCGCGTTTATTGTCACGTTCGGATTTATTGAAAGCGCGCGTTCCTTTGCCGCGTCAACCTTGCTTTTACCAAGCGTTTCACGCGTGGCGATTATCTGACGGTTCAGGTTTGTCAGCGCAACTGTGTCATTATCAAATATATCAATCGTACCGACGCCGCTCCTTACGAGCGCTTCAAACGCGTGACCGCCCACACCGCCTATGCCGAAAACGGCAACACGCGCGTTTTTAAGCTTCTCCATACCGTCCGCGCCCAAAAGCAGCTCGGTTCTTGAAAATTCCTCAGCCATTTATTTTTCCTCTTTCGTCATAGTCATCCAGAAAATTGTACTCCCTGCCCCTGCCGTGATACGCGATTACGGTAGTAAGGTTTACATCCTGAACGCTGTTAAATATGTTCATTTCAATATATTGGCTTGTTTTCCTGAAACGCTTTACAAGCTCCTTAATTTCCGTATTTTCCTCCGGCTGCTCTGTAAACTCAATACCGTTAAACCGTGCAAACGCAAGTATGTCCTTCCTTTTAACGTTGCACATCGGACGTATGATTTCCATTGCACCGCGCGTTTCCTTTGGCATAAGCGTGGCTATTTTGCCGCCAAGGAGCATATTGGTAAGTATCGCTTCAACCGTATCGTCAAAGTGATGTCCGAGCGCGATTTTATTGCAGCCCACTGACTGCGCCTTTTTAATAAGGCTGTCTGTTAAATCTTCATCAGGCGTGAAAAAAACAAGCGGCACATTTAAAAGTTTTGCGTTCTGCTCTATTTGATTTTTGTTTTCCGCCGCCAAGCCTATATCAGCCGTTAAAAAACATAATTCAAAATGAAACTTGCCGTGACGCTGTATCTCCTGCGCGCACTTTGCCAAGACGAAGCTGTCCGCGCCGCCCGATATACAAACGGCGATTTTGTCGCCCTCGTTCATCATTTTGTACGTGTTTATCGCGCGTATAAATTTGCGCCATATACCCTTGCGGTACGTTTTTATCAGGCTGCGTTCAATTTCCTCGTATCTCTCCATCACACTGCCGCCCTTCCGGCGCACTTATCACAGTAGCCGTAAATCTCAAGTTTGTGACCGGTCACCGTAAAATCATCTATTTTGAGGTCGTGTACGGGGCATATGTCAACGTATTTCATATCGCCGCAGCCAAGGCATATCGCGTAGTGGCGGTGCTTATTATCCGCAAGCTCGTAGTAGAACTTGTCGCTGTCGCGGATTGTATTTTTCGTCACTATCCCCTTTTCCACAAGTTTTTCAGCTATTCGGTAGACGGTTGAAAGGGATATGTCGCTCGATTTTTCGTATATGTTTTCAGCCGTAAGCGGCGCGTCGGCTTTGTTAAGTATATCAATGACCTGCCTGCGCTGCGCGGTGCATTTTAAGCCGCTTTCGGTCAGTATTTTGTTTATATCCATAATAAGCCCTCCTTTCACTTCGTTCAAGGACAAATAGGATGCGAAAGAACTACGTTCTTTCACACTAAGCCCTCCTTTCGCTTTACTGTCTCCTTCTGTGCGTTACTGCCGCGGCGATTATGAGCGCGATAACGCCAATCAATACTATCGTTCCTCCCGGTCTGAGGTTTGCGTAATACGAAACGAACAAGCCGCCTATCGTGAATACCTCTGCAAAAATCACCGAAAAAATCACCGTCTGCTTATAGCTTTTACTTACCATCATAGCAGTGGCAACAGGTATAACAAGAAGCGACGAAATCATCAGTGCGCCGACAATTCTTGACGCAACCGAAACCGTCACAGCCGTAAGAAGCATAATGACAAAATTTATCCTACCCGTCTTAACACCGGCAAGCCTTGCCGCCTCCTCGTCGAACGTCACATAAAAAAGCTCCTTGTGCAGCACAAACGTGACCGCCACAACCACCGCGCCCAAAGCCAATGTAAGCCACATTTCAAAATCTGAAATCGACACGATTGAGCCGAACATAAAACTTGATAAATTTGCGCTGCCGCTTGTTATAAACCCAGACAGCACAGCCGCAAGTCCGATACCTGCCGACATCACAACAACGGTCGCAATCTCGCCGTATTCGCCGAACGTCTTGCGGAACGCTTCAATGCCCAATACCGCGAAAAGCGAAAACGCCACCGCGCCGATAATCGGGTTTACGCCTGCAACAAGTCCGAATGCTATACCGGCGAGAGCCGAGTGCGAGGTCGCGTCACCTATGGCGCTGAGCCGCTTTAAAACAATAGTCGTGCCGATAAGCGGCGCAATAAGCGCGATTATTGCCGCCGCAAGAAAGGCGCGAAGCATAAAATCATATTCAAATATATTTCCCATAATGTTTCACCGTACCGAAAAACAGCGTTTCTCACTTGTGATGGTGCTTCCTCCTTCCTGCGAATATATCGTTGACTTCCTCCAAGGTAAGGTTGTTTTTGCTCACAAATTCGCCGTTGCCATGCTCACAGAAAATCAAAAGCTTTGTGGCAACCTTGACAAGCTCAGGGGTATTGTGGTTTGTCATAATTATCGTCATACCCTGCTTGTTGAGATTGGTGAGAATATCGTTTATCGCATTTGCGTTAGCCGCGTCAACGCCGGCTGTCGGCTCGTCAAGGAGCAGCAGCTCCGGCTCGGCTATTAAAGCGCGCGCGATAAATACGCGCTGCACCTGACCGCCCGACAGCTTGCCTATCTGCCGCGTTTCAAAATCTGCCATACCGACCTGCTCCAGAGCTGCCCTTACCCTTGCCCTGTCCTCTTTTGTGTAGCGGCTTAGAAGTCTTTTTTTGCCGTAGAGGTTGGCGATAACCACCTCCCCCACCGTAGCAGGGAAGGACTTATTAAAGGCGTTTGCCTTTTGTGAAACGTACCCTACGCGGCGAATGTCCTTAAATGTATTCAAGTCCTCGCCGAAAAGCGTTATGCTGCCCTTCTGCAAGGGCAGGAGCTTTAATATCAGCTTTATAAGCGTTGATTTACCCGCGCCGTTCGCGCCGATTATTCCGAGGAAATCGCCCTTGTTTAGCGTAAACGAAACATCACGCAAAACTGCCGCGTCGGGGTATTCAAAATTTAAATTATCTATCTTTAATATTTCTTCCATTTAGTTCAGTCCTTTTTTGAGCTGTTCCAGATTTTGCTGCATTATGGTAATATAATCTCTGCCCTTGCTGTCGCCCTCAAAGGTGTAAAGTTCAAGAGTGTCAACCCCCGCTTCCTTCGCAGCCGCCTTTGCGATTTTATCACCCTCCAATGGGTCATAGAAAACTGCCTTTGCGCCGCTTTGGTGCAGCTTCTCCACAAACTCCGCCATCTGAGAGGGCGACGGATCGCTCTCGCCCGATATACCCTCTAAAGCAATTTGCTCCATACCCCAATCTTTACACATATAAGCATATGCGCCA
>ODAI011075487.1_pt1 | contig 11499 bp, 7 predicted proteins | sample 1539321 | NCBI WGS metagenome assembly ODAI01 (sample SAMN02144231, study PRJEB22623) | gut metagenome | biome: sheep rumen | host: Ovis aries | place: New Zealand
AGCTCAATGGACTCCAGCGCCATGGCGGCGCTGTGGGGCCGGTTCATGCTCTTGAGAATGCGGTCCGTGAAGGACTGCACGCCGATGGTCAGCCGGGCGATGCCGTGATCCTTCATGATGCGAATCCGCTCGGCGCCCGCCTCCCCCAGGAGGCTGTTGGGATCCAGATCCACGTTGTACTGCAGCACGCGGTCCATGTCGATGCGTTTATTCAGGAAGGTCAGGAAACGGTCCAGCTGCTTCGGCGGCATATAGGTGGGCGTGCCGCCGCCCAGCAGGATGCTCCGCGGCGCCAGCCGGTCCAGCCCCAGGCGGCGGAGATAGAGATCAAACTCCTTCTCCAGGGCCGTCAGATACCGCTCCTTTTCCTCCTCCCGGGGACCGGTCAGGCCCGGATAGTGGCAGAAGGTGCAGTGGCGCTCGCAGAAGGGAAAATGCACGTACAGATCCGTTCTTCCGTCCGCGGGCAGGGTATACCCCGCGAAAACCTCCTCCTCCGAGCTCAGAGGATACTGGGTAATCGGCGGATAATGTACCGAGGGCACAAAGTCCCCATCCTTGCACTCCAGTCCCAGGCGCTGCAGCTCCCGGAGCTGCACCACCCAGCGGTCCGCTTCCTCCAGATAGGCAGTCAGACGTTCCTCCGCCAGACTCATGATACATCCCTCCAGTTTCATACAATGATCTTTCTGTTTCTCCGGCGAAACAGCATTCATGGCAAATCAATGAAACCACGCAGCCCGGAACGGCCGCTGTCTGTTTGCTTCCTGTTTTGATTATCGTCATCCTATCATTCTCCCTTTCCATTTGTCAACCGATCGGCTGTCTTTCCGGCGGTCAAAAAGGGCAAAAAGGGATTAGATGCGGCTGATCGGCAGGGGTAGTTTTCGATCAGGTGTTGAAAAACAAGGGCTTCCAGCCCTGCCCTCTCCGAGGTCGATAGCCTTGACAGCTGCCCGCTGTTTGCTTATCATGAAGGTCAATGAACATCATGCATAATTCTATGGAAGGAGGACCGCCGCCGTGAGCGAGCAGGAGCATAAGCGTCTGGTACCCAAGACGGTCACCAGCGGCGCCTTTCTGAAGCAGATCAGCAACGTCACCCGGAACGCGCTGCCCGAGGGCATCAGCGGCGGGCTGACGCTGGAGGATGGCCTGGGCTACTGGGCCCGGCGCCATATGACCCCGGAGCAGTTTACCGCCTTCCGCGGGGAGATCACCGCCGCCAAACTGGCCGAGGCCTTCCGGGGCGGGCGGGAAAACATCTCCTTTGCCTTCGACGATCCGGAGGATCCGGAGCGGACGCACCGGCTGCAGCTGCATCTGTTTGCCGAGGAGGAAACGGGCGAGGTGCAGTGCGTCGGCAGCATCAAAAGCACAGAAAAAGCGCCATCCCCCGTCCCGGCCGCCGAGCCCTCGGAATACGCGCTGTCTGAGGCCACCAGCGCCGCGGTGCGCGGCGCCCTCGAGGATCTGCAGATCGAGATGGAGATGGAGCGGAAGGACACCCGGAAGAAGCACCGCCGGACCGTGTTCCTCACGGCGCTGCTGATGGCCGTGGCGGGCATTCTGGGCGGCGCGGCGCTGGATCAGAAGGTGGAGGACTTTTCCCGGCTCGTGGGGCAGCTCTGGCCCGCCGCCTCCGAATCGCCGCAGCCCACGGCCACGCCGGAGCCCGCTCCCGTCGCCGCGGAGGCGCCCGATCCGGTCACGGAATATATTCCCTTCCTGCAGGAGGCCACCTTCACGGCCGAGGTCATGGAAAACGGCACAGCCCGCATGAACACCGCCTCCGAAACCTATCACACGCTGACGGTCACCGCCCGCGTCGTGGAGACCCTGGGCCCGGCCGAGTTTGAAAAGCTCTACGCCCGCCAGGGGATCTCCCTCGACGGCACGGAGCACGCGGTGCATCTGTCTCTTTCCTTCTCTGCGGAGGACGGGACGGAATCCCTGATTCCCCAGGAGGCCTTCAGCATCCGGGTCACCACCCTGGACGGCGAGGAGCTGCAGGGGTATCAGCTGATGGACGCGCCGCTGGGCGGGCAGTACAACGTCACCCTTTCCGCCGGCACCGCCGCCGAGCTGTACAAGCGCTATGAGGCCACCGGAGAGGCGCAGTACCTGCGGCTGACCTGCTATGCGGAGGGCGTGCAGCACAATCTGTGCTTCGCCCTGCGCTACGAGGATCCCAACGCGGTCTCCGCCGGGCTGAAGGCCGGGGATCGCGGCCCCGAGGTGCTGGCCATGAAGGGCCGCCTGGCGGCGCTGGGCTATCTGAGCGAGCGGGCGGCCGCCTACAACCAGTATAACCAGGACACGGTGAAGGCCGTCCGGGCGGCGCAGACCGCCTTCGGGCTGGAGGCCACCGGCACGGCGGACGCCGATTTTCTGAAGGCGCTGTACAGCGCGGAGCTTCCCGCGGCGGCGCAAGAGTGAGCAAAAATGATCAGACAGCTGCAATCCTTCTGGCGCTATGCCAGGGGGCACGGACGGGGCATCTGCTGCGCGCTGCTTCTGCTGGCGGCGGACGTGGCGGTCACCACCGCCCTGCCCTGGATGATGAGTGAAATCGTGGACCGGGGCGTGCTGGCCGGCCGGCTGGATGTGATCCGCCAGGTCGGGCTGCGCATGACGCTGCTGTCCATCGGCGGCAGCGCGGTGGCGCTGCTCTTCAGCCTCGTGACCTCCATCATGGCTCAGCGCATCAGCAACGAGATGCGCCGGGATCTGATCGCGCATACCCTGAGCCTTTCCTACGGCCAGACGGACGATTTTTCCTCCGGCACCCTGCTGACCCGGATCCTTTCCGATACCCAGATTGTCACCCAGTTCGGCGCCGCCGTGCTGCAGATGCTGCTGAAGCCCGCGGCCCTGTTTGTGCTGGGCTTCGTCATGACCCTGCGCATCAGCGGGCGGTTCGCGCTGATCTTCGCCCTGGCCATTCCGCTGCAGGCCCTGCTGCTGATCCTGTTCATGAAAAAGCTCCAGCCCCTGTTTGTGCGCATTCAGCTGACGCTGGAAAAAATCAACACCCGGGTGCAGGAGACCCTGGGCAGCCTCCGGCTGATCCGGGTTTCCCTGCAGCAGGAGCAGGAGGCCCGGGCCTTCCAGGGGGACAACGGCGAGCTTCTGGGCCTGAACCTGCGCATCCAGTACCTGCTGGCCGTGATGAATCCGCTGATCATGCTGGTGATCAACGCGGTGCTCATCGCCCTGATCGCCCTGGGCGGCAGCCTGGCCCGGGGCGGACTGGCGGAGGCGGGCCAGATCATCGCCGCCATCATGTATGTGCAGCAGATCATGATGTCCCTGATGATGATCGGGCAGATCTATCAGATTGCCGGGCGCGCCGCGGTCTCCTGCGGCCGGCTGGATGAAATTCTCGCCCTCTCCCCGACCCTGCCGGAGGGCACCGAGCCCCTGCGGGAGCCGGTCCGGAGCCTGGAGGGCCGCGGCGTGACCTATCGCTACGCGCCGGGCGCGGAGGACCGGCCCCCGGCCGTGGACCGGGTGGACTTTTCCGTTCCCGCGGGCAGCTTCATCGCCCTCATCGGCCCCACGGGCAGCGGCAAGAGCACCCTGGCGGCGCTGATAGCCCGGCTTCGCGCCCCGACGGAGGGGGAGCTTCTGCTCAATGGCCGGCCCCTGACAGACTGGGAGGCCGGCTCCGTGCGGGCGCGGATCGTCCCCGTGCTGCAGGAAAACACGATGATTTCCGGCTCTCTGGCGGACAACATCCGCTTCGGCCTGAACGCGGACGAGGAGGCCGTGCGCGCCGCCGCGCGCATCGCCCAGGCGGACGGCTTCATTTCCCGCCTGCCCGCGGGATACGAAACCCCCGTGGCCCAGCAGGGCACCTCCCTCTCCGGCGGACAGAAGCAGTGCGTCGCCATCGCCCGGGCGCTGCTGCGCCGGCCCGAGGTGCTGATTCTGGACGACAGCGCCTCCGCCCTGGACACGCAGACGGAGGCCCGGCTGCGCGCCGCGATCCGGGAGGCCTTCCCGAAGATGACCCTGATCGTCGCCACCCAGCGGATTCCCACCGTGACGGACGCGGATCAGATCTGGCTGATGGAGGACGGGCGCATTTCGGCCCGGGGCACCCACGCGGAGCTGCTGGCAGCCAGCCCCCTGTACCGGGAGATGGCCGCGGCCCTGCAAAGCGGGGAGGTGGCGCCATGAACGGGATGCAGGGCGGCCCCGGCCGCCGGCCGGAAAAGACCGGCAAACGCTACTCTCTTCGGGACGGCCTCGCCCTGGCGCGCTGGATTCTCGCCCACGCGCCCCGCGCCGGACGGCGCCTGGGGCTCATTCTGCTGCTGTGCCTGCTGGTGAGCGCGTGCAACATGGCGGCCCCGCTGCTGCTGGGCCGGGCCATTGATACCCTCGGCCAGGCGGAGCTGCTGCTGCGCGCTCTCACGCTGCTGGGCCTGATCTACGCGCTGTCCGCGGCCTTCAGCCACGCTCAGGGCGTGCTGGTGTCGCGCCTGGCCCAGGAGATGGGCGCCGCCCTGCGGGAGCGGCTGTACCGCCAGACCCTGCGGCTGCCCCTGCCCTACACGGACGCGCATCCCCAGGGGGATCTGCTGTCCCGGATGACCAATGATATCGACGCGCTGACCCAGACGGTTTCCACGGTCATTCCGGGCGTGCTTTCCAGCGCGGTGACGCTGGTCGGCTGCGCGCTGCTGATGCTGCGGCTGAGCCCGGAGCTGACGGGCATGAATCTGGGCATCGGGCTGGTGATGATGCTGTGCGGCGGCGCCTATTCCCGGGTCATGTTCGGCGCGGTGCAGCGCCAGCAGAAAACCCTGGGCGAGCTGAACGCGATGGTCGCCGAGGCCATGAATCAGCGCCACAGCATCGCCGCCTACCGGAACCAGGAGGCCGTGAAGGCCGCCCTCTTCGGCAAGAGCGACGAGATGACGCGCGTCGGCATCCGCACCCAGGCCCTGGGCGCCGTCATGGAGCCGATGATGAACGTGCTGGGAAACGCCTCCTTTATCGTGACCGCCGTCTTCGGCGGCATCCAGGTCATGGGCGGCGCGATGACCATCGGCGCCGTGCAGGCCTGCCTGCTCTACGCCCGCCAGCTGCTCCGGCCGCTGACGGAAATGGGCATGCTCCTTTCCCAGGCCCAGGGCGGCCTCGCCTGCGCCGAGCGGGTGCGGGAGCTGGCCGACACGCCCGCCGAGGCGGACGCGGGCCAGGCGGCCCTGACCGGGCCGCAGGTGCGGGGTGAAATCCGCTTTGACCATGTGACCTTCTCCTATATCCGGGGCAAGCCCGTGCTGCGGGATTTCACGCTGCACATCCGTCCCCGGGAAACCGTGGCCATCGTCGGCGCCACGGGCGTGGGCAAAACCACGCTGATCAACCTGCTGCTGCGCTTCTACGAGCCGGATGCCGGCCGCGTGACGCTGGACGGCATCGATCTGGCGGACCTGCCCCGCCGCCGGCTGTACCGGAGCATCGGCGTGCTGCTGCAGGAGGGCTCCATTCTCAGCGGCACGGTGCGCCACAACATCGCCTACGGCCACGAGGAGGCCACGGAGGAGGAGATCGAGGCCGCGGCCGCCCTGGTGCGCGCGGACTCCTTCATCCGCCAGACGCCGGAGGGCTATGACACCCGCCTGAGCGCGGGCAGCTCCGGGCTGTCCGCCGGGCAGCGGCAGCTGATCTGCCTGGCCCGGGTGCCGCTGATGAACCCCCGGGTGCTGGTGCTGGACGAGGCCACCAGCTCCGTCGACGCGCACACCGAGGAGGCCGTGCAGCACGCGCTGCGGCAGGTGCGGGCGGACCGGACCTGCATCCTCATCGCCCACCGGCTGAACACCGTGCGGGACGCGGACCGGATCATCGTGCTCTCAGACGGCGGCATCGCCGAGGAGGGCACCCACGAGGAGCTGCTGCGCCGCGGCGGGCTGTATGCCCGCATGTGGCGCCATGAACCGGACAGGGAGGAAACGCCATGAACCGGAATACCCCTTCGGCCCCGCGGCTGGCGTTCGTGGATGTGGCCAAGGCGCTGCTGCTGTATCTGGTGGTCGTGGGCCACGCGGTCGGCGCGGAGGATCCCGTCTTCCGCTTCATCTTTGCCTTCCACATGCACGCCTTCTTCTTTCTCTCCGGCTTCTGCACCCGCCGGCCGACCGGGAACTTCTCCCGCTATCTGGGCCGGAAGGCGGCCTCCCTGCTGATCCCCTACGTGCTGTTCAGCCTGCTGGGGCTGGGCATCATGGAGCTGTTCCCCGCGGACTGGAAATATTATTCCGACGCTCACGATTATCTGATGCGCTATCTCTACGTGGCCCAGCCCTATGCCCTGGGCTCGGTCTGGTTTCTGCCCTGCCTGTTTGTCGCTTCGCTGATGCTCTTCTGCGTGCTGCGCAGCTGGAACGGGAAGGATGCCTGGGGCCTGGTGGCTCCGATGCTCTTCTTCGGCTGGCTGGCGGTCACGCTCTATGACTACATCGGCGCGGACCAGTATGAATGCCTGCCCTTCAAGACCGACAGCGCCCTGGCCGCGCTGCCCTTTCTGCTCCTGGGCTTCATCCTGCGGGAAAAGGGGCAGGTGGAACGCTGGAAAAACCCCTGGCTGCTGGCCGCCGCGGGCATCCTGCCGCTGATCGTCTGGTTCGCCGGGGTGCGGCATAACGGCTATGTCAATCTCTGCGGCTGCTACTTCGGCAACCGCCTTCCCTACTACGTCGCCTCGGTGGCGGGCTGCCTGTGGGCGCTGGTGCTGGGGCTGCTGCTGCGGCGCGTCCGCTTCCTGGCCTGGATCGGGCGGCATTCCCTGCCCATTTTCGCGATTCACAGCTTCTTCCTCTGGGCCTGCCAGAAGCTGCTGCTGGTGCCGGGAAGCCCGCTGCTTTCCCTGCCCGCCTTCTGCATTCCCTTCGTGATCGCGCTGCCCGCCTACGCGGCCAGCGTGCCCTTCGGCTGGGCCTGGGCCCGGTGTGAGGCGCTGCTGCGGCGCGCCTGGAAAAACAGAGCCGTCCCGGCGAAAGGAGGCGACCCGGCATGACCTTCACCAGCTACGCCTTTCTGCCCCTGCTGGCGCTGAGCGCGGGCATTCACCGCGTCCTGCCCGGCATCCGGAGCCGGAACGCCTTTCTGCTGCTGCTGAGCCTGGCCTTCTACGCCAGCTTCGGCCTGGAGCACCTGCTGTTTCTGGCCGCCTGCGTCGGCATCACCTACGGGGGCGGGCTGCTGATGGACCGCTGGACCGGGCGGAAGCGGCAGGCCGCCTTCGTCGTCGCCCTGGGGCTGAACCTGGCCCTGCTGGCGGTGTTCAAGTATGCCGCCTTCGCCGTATCCGGCCTGAACGCGGCGCTGGGCCTGCTGGGCCGGGGGCCGCTGCCCCTGCCCCGGCTGCTGCTCCCCGTCGGGCTCAGCTTCCTGGTGTTCCAGAGCAGCACCTATCTGCTGGATCTGAAGGCGGGCAGGCTCTCCGCCGAGCGGAACCTGCTGCGCTACGCGCTGTTCGTCGCCTTCTTCCCGACGCTGGTCTCCGGCCCGATTCAGCGGGCCTCCCGCTTCCTGCCCCTGCTGCGGGAGCGGAAAAACCCCTCCTTCGCCGAGGGACAGAGCGCCGCGGTGCTGTTCCTGTGGGGGCTGTTTCTGAAGATGGTCATCGCGGACCGCATCGCCATGATCACCGATCCGCTGTTCGCCGATCCCGCGGCCTGGGACGGGGCGCTGCTGCTCTGCGGCGCGCTGCTCTACGGCCTGCAGATCTACCTGGACTTCGCGGGCTACAGCTTCATGGCCATCGCCGCCGCGCGGCTCTTCGGCTTCCGCCTGGGGGAGAACTTCCATCAGCCCTATCTGGCCACCACCATCGCCGATTTCTGGCGCCGGTGGCATATCTCCCTGACCGGCTGGTTTACCGACTATGTCTATATCCCCCTGGGCGGCAACCGGAGGGGCGCCCTCCGGCGGTATCTGAACATCCTCATCGTCTTCCTGCTCAGCGGGCTCTGGCATGGGGCGAACTGGACCTTCGTGGTCTGGGGGCTGCTGCACGCGGTGTATCAGATTTTCGGCCATGTGACGCGCCCCGCCCGGCAGGCGCTGCTGCGCCATGCCGGCATTCCCTTAGACAGCGCGCTTCACCGGCTGGTGCAGCGCGGCACGCTGTATCTGCTGTCCGCCGTCGCCTGGGTTTTCTTCCGCTGTGAAAGCCTCGCCGCGGCCGGCGCCTTTCTCCGGCAGATGGTCACCGGCGCGCACCCCTCCGCCCTGCTGGGCGGTTCCCTGGCCGCCATCGGACCGGCCATGGCGGACTGGAAGCTGCTGGCCGTTTTCCTGCTGATCGCGCTGGCCGTCTCCCTGATGCGGGAAAGCGGCCTGAGCCGCTACCGCCCGGAGAGCCAGAGCGCCCTCGGCCGCAGCCTGCTGATTCTGGCCCTGTTCGCGGCGGTGCTGGTCTTCGGAGCCTATGGCGAGGGCTTCAGCGCGGCATCCTTCATCTACGCCGGCTTCTAAAGGAGGGACAAGCGCATGATCCGGAAAAGAATCCTGTCCCTGCTGTGCGCCGTGCTGACCCTGGCGGGGATGCTGGCCATCGCCTGGGTGGCCGACCGGGTGCTGATCGTCAAGCGGACGGACGGCATCGTGGATATGCAGGACTTCTATGCCCAGAAGGAAAACACGGTGGACGTGCTGCTGCTGGGCAGCAGCCACGCGGGCATGAATCTGGACGCGTCCGTCTTCTGGACGGAGCAGGGCCAGTCCGCCTTTGCCCTGTGGGGCAGCGTGCAGCCCTTCTGGAACACCTATCATTACCTGCTGGAGGCCCTGAAAACCCAGCGGCCCCGGGTCGTGCTGCTGGACGTCTACGCCGCGGGCTTCGATTTTGAGTACAGCGATCCGGCCAGGCAGGTGACCAACGTCTGCGGCATGCGCCCCTCCCGCAACAAATGGGAGGCCATTCAGGTCTCCGCCCCCCGGGAGCGGTGGATCGATCTGGCCCTGGGGCTGCCGGTCTATCATAACCGCTACGCGGAAATCACGGCGGATGATTTTCAGCACTTTCCCTGGACCCCGGGGCTCATCAACGACAAGGGCACCTATTACCGCTACGGCTTCGGCGCCTTCCCGCTGACGGACATCTCCTGGGTGCAGGACTCCGTGCCCATGCTGGAAAAGGAAGAGATCTATCTGCGGAAGATCATCGAAACCTGCCGGGACGAGCAGCTGCCCCTGGTCCTGATCCTGACCCCGACGGTGGGCCCGGAATATCTCCAGCTGATCATGAACACCGTGTCCGGGGTGGCGGCGGAATACGATCTGCCCTTCTATAATTTTAATCAGACCTGGATGGAGGTCGGCATCAACGAGGACGACTTCTGGCTGGACGGGCATCTGAACACCCTGGGCGCCCGGAAGATCTCCAGCTTCCTGGCGCAGATGCTGAAGGACCGGTATGCGCTTCCGGATCACCGGGGCGATCCGGACTATGCCAGCTGGGATGTGCACGCGGAAACGGTCCGCGCGGAATATGAAAAGCTCGTGGCAGAAGCGGAAGCGGGTCCGGAATGATTCCGGACCCGCTGATTTCTGTGTTCAGACGGCCTGCCGGGCAGGCGGTCAGGTGTTCCCCTCCAGGACGGAGGCCTCGTAGGCGTCGCAGATATCCTCCGTCGCGCCGATGTCAATCATGCGCCCGTGATCCAGCCAGAGCACGCGGTGGCAGATTTCCCGCACCTTCTCCAGGCTGTGGGACACGAAGAGCACCGTCGTGCCTCCCTGCATGAGCTCCATCATGCGGTTGAAGCTCTTGATGTGGAAGGAGGCATCGCCGACGGCCAGGATCTCGTCGAGAATCAGGATTTCCGGCTCGATCATCGTGGCCACGCTGAAGGCCAGGCGCATGAGCATGCCGGAGGAGTAGGTCTTGATGGGCATGTTGATGAAATCCCCGAGCTCGGAGAAATCCACGATTTCCTCATACTTTTCCTGCAGAAACTTCTCCGTGAAGCCCAGAATCGCGCCGTTGAGAAAGATGTTTTCCCTGCCGGAAAGCTCGTCGTCAAAGCCGCTGCCCAGCTCCAGCATGGGCGCCACGCGGCCCGCGGCCACCGCCTTGCCGCTGGTGGGCTTGTAGATGCCGGAAACCACCTTGAGCATGGTGCTCTTGCCGCTGCCGTTCCGGCCCACGATGCCCAGCACCTCTCCCCGCTCGATCTTCAGGCTCAGATCGCGCAGGGCATAGAAATCCTCATATTTCTGCTCGCCCTTCATCCTGCGGACAAACCACTCCTTCAGGTTGGTGGTGTGGTTGACGTCCATCCGGAAGCACATGGACACATGGTCGAGGGTGATAATGGGATCCAATGTTTTCTCCTCCTCGGTATTACAGGTGCAGGACGAACTGATCCTGCTTCCAGCGGAAGATCAGCAGCCCCAGCAGCAGCGGAACGAAGCTGCCCAGCGCGCAGTAGGCATAGGTGGCCGGCGTCGGCGACACCCCGCCGATGGTGATGCAGCGCATGAAATACACGATCTGATACATGGGATTCATGTGATACAGCGTGCGGTAGGCCGCCGGAATGATGGACTCCGGATAGAAGATCGGGGTCATGAAGTTCCAGATGGTCAGCAGGATGCCCCAGAGGAACTGCGTATCCCGGAAAAAAACGTTCATCGTGGCCAGGATCAGGCTGACCCCGGTGCAGAACGCGATGATGAACACCAGCACCACCGGCAACAGCAGCAGGCTCCGGTGAAAGGGCACGCCCGTGGTCAGCATGACGATGATCAGCGGAATGAAGCTGATGATCAGGTTGATGGCCGAGGAGAGCACCTTCGCCACGGGATAGATGTATTTGGGCATGTAGACCTTGGTGATCAGCGCCCGGTTGCTGACGATGGACGCCAGACCCAGGCTGGTGCTCTCGCTGAAGTAGTTGAACAGCACGATGCCGCAGAGCAGATACACCGGGAAGTACTCAATGTTCTGCCGGAAAATGGTCGAGAACACGAAGAGGTACACGAACATGGTCAGCAGCGGATTCAGGAAGCTCCAGAGCACACCCAGCAGGGAGGCCTGATACTTGATGCGGAAATCCCGCGTGACCAGGGTTTTGAGCAGATAGCGGTAGCGGGTTACGATATCGGTGATGCGCCCGGACAGGTTCATGCGCCCGGTGCGGCGCTGCTTTTCCGCCCGGAGGAGGAACAGCACCGCCAGCAGATAGAGTCCTGCCGCCGCCGGCAGCACCAGCCGCTGGGCGTTGAGCTGCAGCTCGCCGTTGGCTCCGAGCACCAGCTGGCCCTCGGCCGCCTCGCCGTTGACGCGGAAATCACCCTGGCGCTCCACCTCCACCTCCAGCTTGCCGGCGGTCATCGTGGAGCCCCGCTGGAAGCTGACTCCCGAGTCTCCCAGGTCCAGCTCCAGGGTCAGGGGCAGGGCGCGCACGTCCTCCAGGGCCGGCTCGATGCGGATCACGTTGGCCGTGTCGAAGGTCAGCGCGTCCACGGGCAGGC
>ODAI011311300.1_pt1 | contig 11499 bp, 9 predicted proteins | sample 1539321 | NCBI WGS metagenome assembly ODAI01 (sample SAMN02144231, study PRJEB22623) | gut metagenome | biome: sheep rumen | host: Ovis aries | place: New Zealand
TACATAGCAGAGGAGGACACCAGTTGCTTGTCGATGCCGGTGGTGGAAATGGCATCCTTCAGCAACTGGAGAAGGCTGACATCGACTGGAAAACAATCCACCACCTATATGTCACCCATGCCCACACCGACCATATCCTCGGTGTGGTATGGATGATGCGTATGGCTCTGCAATTTCAAAATCCCCTTAAAGTGTATAGCCACCGTAAAGTGCTGGATGTGCTTACATTCAATTGCCAGCAGCTTCTTCCTCGAAAACAATCCGACAGGATCGGTAGTGTGGTGGAAATGGTGGAAATCCATGATGGCGATATGATGATGATCGGCGACATGCAACTTCAAGCGTTCGACATCCATTCCAAAAAAGAGAAGCAATTCGGCTTCACCATGACTATGCCTGGGGGAAAACGTCTCACTTGTCTTGGTGATGAACCTTACAACGATAAAAACGAGTGCTATGCACGTGGGGCTGACTGGTTGATGAGCGAGGCTTTCTGTGTGTTTGAGGACAGAGAACGGTTCAAACCCTATGAGAAGCATCACAGCACGGCTCTCGATGCCGCTCGTCTGGCTGAGCAGCTCGGCGTGAGAAACCTCATACTCTATCACACTGAAGACAAGACCATCTCCACACGCCGGCAGCGTTATACCGCTGAAGCTCAATCGGCATACAGTGGACGGGTGATCGTGCCTGATGATTTGGATGTGATCCTTTTGGAATAGCTGCTCATGAGGCTTCCATGAAGTAATTATCTCCCTCAATAATAATCAAAAATGAAAAGCAAAACCTTGAAAATCACTATGGCAGCTTTGTGCTGCACCATGATGGTCACATCATGCACACAACCATCTGAGGTGTCAAAGTCACAGAACCTCACTGTCGGCAACCCCTACCTGCCCCTGTGGGAGCATATTCCTGATGGTGAGCCATACGTATTTGATGATCCTGACCAGCCCGGGAAGCAACGAGTTTATATCTACGGCTCTCACGATAGCAGGATCACTGATTACTGTGGACGTGAACTCGTGGTATGGTCGGCTCCCGTCGAGGACCTGACCCAATGGCGTTATGATGGGGAAATCCTGAAAGTTGACAAAAACGCTGACGGGGAACCCTTCGATACTGCTCAGACAGCTGATGTGCTTTTCGCTCCCGATGTGGCCGTGACGACCGATGCAAACGGCAAGAAAACTTACTATCTCTATCCCAACGACCAGAATGGCGGACGCAACAGCCTTATCGCCAAAAGTGACCGGCCCAATGGTCCCTTTGAGGTGTGCAACTGGAGCAAGAACGATCCCAATCAATGTGATGGGGTCCTGGGATTCGATCCTGCGGTCTTCGTCGATGATGACGGGCGTGTCTATGGCTACTGGGGATTTGAGAAATCTCATGGAGCTGAACTTGACCCTACCACGATGGCAACTGTCAAACCTGGTACTGCGGTTGTCGAGAACATGGTCTCGTCAAACAAGCAGCCTGGCGTATTCCGCTTCTTCGAAGCGTCTTCGATACGTAAAATCGAGGATAAATATGTGTTCATCTACAGCAGATGGACAGAAAACGGAGAGTTTGGGCTTCCCGACACAAACTATACCTTGGCCTATGCATACAGCGACCATCCTTTAGGTCCATGGACTTACGGTGGGACTATCATTGACGGTCGTGGCCGGGAGAAAAATGAACAAGGGGAGACGATCGCTTCCGCCACGGTGTCGGGCAACACGCATGGAAGCATCTGCGAAATCAACGGACAGTGGTATGTCTTCTATCACCGCCAGACCGGTAAGAATGAGTTTGCCCGTCAGGCCATGGTTGCTCCCATCGACGTCAACGTGGAAAAAGGTCCTGGTGGCAAGGTGAGCATCTCTGAAGGTGAGTATAATTCTGAGGGATTCTCTATCGAGGGTCTCAATCCATTGGAACGTCATTCCGCTGGCATCGCATGTTGGTATACAGGTTCGAAAGTAGCTGAGCACCAGTGGCCCGACAATATTTTCTATGGGTCATACATCGCTTCTGCTTACGGATCTGACGACAAATTCGATGCGCCTTATGACCTTCGCAACAACACCAATCCCGTGGTGAACAACACGGATGGCTCTATCGTGGGGTATAAGTATTTCAATTTCACCGCCACCAACGGAAAGAAAGACATCAAGCTCCTGCTGCGGTTGATTCCCGAAGGTATCGACGGGAGCATTCAGATCATGGCCGACCGTCCCTGGACTTCACAGCAAGGCAAGCTGCTTGGGACTATTCAACTGAAAGCCGACATGCCCAAGACTTCCACGGAATTGTCGGCAGGTCTTCCTGATTTAGCAGAAATGACAGGCAAACACGCCATCTATTTCGTATTCTCTTCTGAAACGAAAGAAAAATCTCTCTGCACCCTTGAGAACTTTGTTTTTGAATGAGTCTCCTCCTATCAGAATAAGGGTCCGCAGTGCATTTTGTGCTGCGGACCCTTATTCTGATAGGAGGACTGGATTATCCGAAATTATCAAACATGATGCTCTCTGGCTCTACACCGAGTGAGTCGAGCATGCCTTGTACGGCCTTCGACATCGGGCCTGGGCCACACATGTAATATTCGATATCCTCAGGTGCCTCATGGTCTTTGAGGTATGTCTCGTACATGACCTGATCGACAAAGCCCGGAGTGTATTTCACACCTGCGGCATCTGCTGCAGGATCGGGGCGGTCGAGCGCGAGGTGGAAATGGAAGTTGGGGAACTCTTTCTCCAATTCCAGGAAATCTTCTACGAAGAATGCTTCCACCAAGGCACGGGCACCATAGAAGAAATGCATCTCGCGGTCACGTGTCTGCAATGTCTTCGTCATGTGCATGATCTGAGCACGAAGAGGAGCCATACCGGCGCCACCACCTACCCAGATCATCTCCTTCTTGGAGTCGAAGATGGGATGGAAATCACCATAAGGACCACTCATGATCACCTTGTCGCCTGGCTTACGTGAGAAGATATAGGAGGATGCGATACCCGTAGGTACATCCTGGAATCCCACCTCAGGACGTGGCTTGAACGGTGTCGTGGCAATACGCACGGTCAGAGTGATACGGTCACCTTCCGCCGGATAATTGGCCATGGAGTAGGCACGGATGGTGTCCTCGGGGTTGTGTGCCTTGAGAGAGAAGATATTGAACTTCTCCCATGAGGGCAGGTAGTCCGGACCAATATCTTCCTTGTCGAAATCCTTGTCGTAGTCGATGCAATCGTAGGCAGGGATTTTGATCTGGGCATACGAACCGGGAATGAAATCCATGTGCTCTCCCGGAGGAAGGGCCACAATGAACTCCTTGATAAACGAAGAGACATTCTTGTTGGAGATGACGGTGCATTCCCATTCCTTGACTCCCAGCACGCTTTCTGGCACCTTGATCTTCAGGTCACCTTTCACTTTGCACTGGCAGCCCAACCGCCAGTGGTCTTTGATTTCCTTACGTGTGAAATGCGGACGCTCTGAATCGAGGATCTCTCCTCCACCTTCCAGCACCTGCACCTTGCACTGACCGCACGAGGCCTTTCCGCCACATGCCGAGGGCAGGAATATCCCGTTCTCGTTGAGTGTGGTCATCAGGCTGCTGCCCTGTCCCACCGAGATGGTCTTCTCGCCATTGATCAAAATGTTGACATTGCCGCTGGGCGACAGGTATTTCTTTGCCACCAGCAGGATAATCACCAAAAGGAGAATTGTCACGAGGAACACTCCTATACTTGCGAAAATAAACTGTTGCATAACCTTTACCTCCTTTTTAGATGTTTAGACCTGAGAAGCACATCATGGCCATGGCCATGAGTCCTACGGTGATGAATGTGATGCCCAATCCCTTGAGGGGCTCAGGCACATCGCAATACTCCATTTTCTCACGGATGGCGCCCATGGCGACTATAGCCATGGTCCAACCGATACCGCTGCCTATGGCATAGACTATGGCATCGACGACACTGCCGATATACTGTGAGTTGGAAGGATCAAGGTTGATGCGCTGCTGCATGAAAAGCGAAGCACCCATGATGGCGCAGTTGACGGCGATCAGCGGCAAGAAGATACCCAATGCTGCATAGAGCGATGGGGAGTATTTCTCGACAGTCATTTCCACCAATTGCACCATACCTGCGATAACTGCGATGAAAAGGATGAAACTCAGGTAAGAAAGGTCGACTCCCTCGATCAAGCAATCGGGGCCGAGCACCTTGGTCTGGAGCAAGTAATCCACTGGAACCGTGACAAGCAGCACGAATGTCACTGCCATACCCAGTCCGAGTGATGTCTTGACGTTCTTGGAGACGGCGAGGAATGAACACATGCCGAGGAAGAACGCGAATATCATGTTGTCGACGAAAATCGACCTGAAAAACAAACTGATCAGATGTTCCATAGTTATTTCTCCTCCTTATAAAAATAAGCCCTGTGAATCCAAATCACACATCCCAACAGGATGAGTGCCATAGCTGGCATGGTCATCATGCCATTGTTGAGATATCCAGCATCGTAAACACCCTGTGGGATGAGCTGGATTCCAAGCAGCGATCCACGTCCGAAAAATTCGCGGACAGCACCTACGATGACAAGAATGAGCGCATAGCCCAGGCCGTTGGCCACACCGTCAAGGAAACTTGGCCAGGGCTTGTTCATCATAGCAAATGCCTCAAGACGACCCATCAAAATACAGTTGGTGATGATGAGTCCGACATAGACCGACAGTTGCACACTGACATCATAAGCGAAAGCCTTGAGCACCTGACTGACGATGGTGACCAATGTGGCCACAACGACCAACTGCACGATGATTCGTATGCGATTGGGGATGGTGTTCCTGATCATGGAGATGATCACGTTCGAGAACGCCGTGATGATGGTGACGGCAAGCCCCATGACGATGGCTGGTTTGAGTTGGGATGTGACGGCAAGGGCCGAACAGATACCCAAAACTTGTACCAGTATCGGATGGTCGAGGTTGAGAGGCTTGACAAATGCCTCCTTGTTCTCCTTTGAAAAGAGTTTACTCATATCTTATTTCTCCTTTACTTTTTTTGAGCATTGAAAAACACAGAATATTTGCCCAAGCCTTCCTTGAGCATATCCCTTACACCATTGGATGTCAGTGTCGCTCCTGTGACGGCATCCACCTGCGTTTCGGGGTCGGTCACATTTTTCTCCACAGAGAGGGCGATTCCGTCCACACCTTCAGCAAAGAGTTTCTTGCCGATGAATTTTTCCTGCCAAGCTTGGCTGTCCTTGATCTCTGCACCAAGTCCGGCCGTCTCGCTGTCATGGTTGAAGTATGCGCCGAAGACGGTCTGGCAGTCCTCATCCAGTGCGATATATCCACTGATCGGTCCCCAGAGTCCCATGCCATAGACGGGCACCACATATTTTGTCTGCCCGTCGACTTTGCAGGTATACAAGGCCAATTGGCCGTTCTTGTACTCTGCACTGCCTAATTTGAAACCATTGCTCTCATTGTCGGTAGTTTCCGAGGGAATGATTTCCATCTTGGCATCGAGAATGTCGTCTTTGAGTACCACCTCTTTATATTTGGCAGCGGCCTCATCGTCGTTCAACCCGCGGATATTCAGGGCGTAAAGGATCTGTTTCTTCTTGTCGAGCGCCACATTGGCATCTTGCCGTTCCTTGAGTGTCTGATAGACGAATGCCAGAAGGAAGGCAACGATGATGACCATGACGGCCGAATAAATGATGGTATAGGTGTTTGAATTCGTGTTCAACCCTTTTTTTGTCTCATTTGCCATAATCCTATGATTTATTGGTTATACGATTCAACCGCTTGCTGATGTTGCGCTGTACCACGCAATAGTCAATCAGCGGAGCAAACATGTTCATCAAGAGGATGGCAAGCATCATGCCCTCTGGGTAGCCGGGGTTCATCACGCGGATGACGACAGCCATGACACCAATCAGCAGACCGTAAATCCATTTTCCACACTCTGTTCGGGAACTTGTCACCGGGTCGGTGGCCATGAACACAGCACCGAAGGCGAAACCGCCAAGGATGAGATGCTCATAGAATGGGATAGTGGTCATGCCGGTGGCACTGAAAATCGCTGCCATCACACCGCCTCCGACAAATACGCTCAGCATGATCTTCCAGGAGGCGATGCCTGTCCAAAGAAGCAGGATGGCACCCAATGCGATGGCAATGACACTTGTCTCACCGATGGATCCGGGAATGAATCCCGTTATCATATCGCAGAGACTGGCTGTCACCTCACCACCCTGTCCAACCTGGGCCAACGGTGTGGCGGCTGTAAATCCGTCTGGTAAGGTATTGCCGAGACCGAAAATCTTGTCTGTGGCTATCCACACGGTGTCACCGCTCATCTTCTGAGGGTAGGAGAAAAAGAGGAAGGCACGGGTGACCAATGCGACGTTGAAGATGTTCATGCCGGTGCCACCGAAAATTTCCTTGGCGAAAATCACGGCGAAAGCACAGGCAATGGCAAGGATCCAAAGCGGACAGTTAACGGGTACGATGAGTGGGATGATAATACCCGAAACAAGATAGCCCTCCTGGATTTCCTCGCCTTTCCATTGCGCCCACATGAACTCTATCGCCAAACCGACGATATAGCTTACAAGGATTTTGGGAAGCACGGCGAAGAACCCATAAAAGAAGATACTGAAGAATCCTGCCTCACCGAGGGTGCCGGCAGCTGCATAATTCTGGTATCCCACATTATACATGCCGAAGAGCATGGCCGGCATCAGGGCTATGACCACGATGCTCATGATACGCTTGGAGTCGATGGCATCATGAATGTGCGCACCTGTCTTCGCCGTGGTATTGGGCACAAACAAGAATGTCTCGAATCCGTCAAACACGCTTCTGAATGCGTGCAGTTTTCCACCCTCTTCAAAAGAGGGCTTCACTTTATTGAGATAACTTCTTAATGACATAATCATTCGAACTTTAGTGGTTTACGCATTCTCTTTCCTTAGCAGGTCAAGGCCTTCACGCACGATGCGTTGCAATTCCAACTTAGAAGAGTCGACAAACTCAGCGACGGCAAAGTCCTCTGGTGCCACCTCGTAAATACCCAATTGCTCCATTTTGTCGATGTCGCCGACAATGATGGCCTTGATCAGATACTCTGCGTAGATGTCCATAGGGAGGACACTGTCATACTCGCCACTCATAATCATGTGACGCTCACCACCTTTCACGCGGGCGTCGAGTACATATTCCTTGTTCTTTCCGAAAAGCCAGGAGAAATAGCTTCGGTTGGCTGAGAACTCCTTCAGGCGTGGCATGATCCAACCGAACATCTCGTCGCGGTCATCACCTTCGGGAATCGCAGTCACTTCTGAAGTGTGCGCACCGACATAGTCGTCCAGACTGCAGCGGCGGCCCGTCAGCGGATTGCCGTTGATGAGGCGCACATGCTCCTGATTCTTCAGCCGACCTTCCAACAATGGACGAAGCGGCTGACCTACCTTGATTTCCGCATAGCAGGGATCGCTGATCTCACTACCGGCTAGGGCTATCGTACGGCAGAGGTTGACTTTCCCTTCCAGGAACAGACGACCCATGAAAATGACCGATGTAGGATCTACTGTCCACACCACTTCGCCTTTGTTGACCGGATTAAGGTGATTTACCTGGACGCCTACATTACCTGCAGGACATGGACCATCAAAGATGTTGACTTCTACATCTTTCATACTTGCCAAAGGACCGCTGGCTTGAGAGGGAGAGATACCAAGGTAGGTCTGCCCCACTTTCGACAGCGCGGTCAATCCTGCTTGAAAAGCTTTTTCATTGCCTTCAAGTTCCACACTGAAATCTGCAGCCAGAGGCATGTCTCTGAACGCACTCACAAAGATGGCCTTCGGCATAACATCCGGCGTGGTGGAAACGGCGTAAGGTAACTGATTGATGTAGCCAAACAAGCCTGCTTCAAGTAAAACTTGAACCACAGCGTTGCCATCGAGTTTGGCGGGGTCTTTCACCCCAAAATCACGAAATTCTTGCTTAGCATCAGGCTTCACCTTCACGCAAAGCAGTTTCCTCCGGTCACCTCTCACGACGGCTGTCACCATTCCGCTGACAGGAGACGAGAATCTCACATCTGGGAATTTTTTGTTCACAAACAAAGCATCCCCGGCTTTGACTTTGTCTCCTTCGCGAACAACCACTTTTGGCGTAAGACCTACGAAATCTTCCGGAACGAGCGCAAACTCGCCGGCTTCTTTCACAGCAATCTTCGTCAAGGCGGCTTTTCCCTTCAGATTAATGTCCAAGCCTTTACGCAACTTGATTACATTTGCCATATTTGATAAATAGTTGATGATTATTGTTCTCTAAAACAAATAATGTGCAAAATTAATAAAATTTTCTGAAAATAAACGCCATTTGCTGTTACAAATATTTGTGTTGGATGGAAGAAAAGTGTAATTTTGCGGCGAAAACCTATATCTTGTCACAACATGCGATTCCATCCGCTATTTTTTTTCCTTTGTTTCTCACTTCCTATGGGAGCCCAAGGCTCCTTGGAGGACTACCGCCGGGCGTACTCTTTATACGAACAGTTTAAGCCTTCAAACGTTTATCATTGGGCACACGATGTGAAATGGCAAGACTCCACCCATGTCTTCCACTATTGGATCGACACACCTGATGGTTCGAAATTCTATGCCTACGACGCTGACTCTTTGCTCAGTAAGGTGATTCCTGCCCCTTCAAAGCCACAACCCAAACCTCGTTTCGGACGGCATCAGGAAAGGCATTGGATGGAAGTGGATGAGGAAAACACACCGTGGCCCGTCCTCTCTCCTGACGGCAAGACAGAAGCATATATCGAAGGTCATAATGTGGTTTTGCATCCGGCCGGGAAGCCTTATCGGGAGAAAAGGATATTGAGCCAGGATGGCACAATCGGGGAATATTATTCCAATCGGATAATCTGGTCGCCCGACAGCCGATACATCTTTGTCTGCAAACGACGGCCTGTGGAGAAAAGATACGCTTATTATGTCGAATCCTCACCCGACGACCAGCTTCAGCCCATCCTTCATCGGCAGGAATATGCCAAACCGGGCGATGCTTTGCCTTTCCGCACTCCTGTGATCTTCGACACCCAGACTGGTGAGCAGAAAGTGGGCAGCACGGCTCTCTGCGCACAGCAATATGAATTGGGGTCTTTCGCCTGGACGCCCGATGGAAAAGAGGTGACCATGGAATACAATGAACGAGGGCACAAGACGTATCGAATACTTGCCATGAACGCACAGACAGGGACCATTCGCACCGTCGTAGAGGAAAAAGCGCAAACTTTCGTCAACTACTACAGGCACTTCCGTTATGACCTCGATAAAGGGCATCAATTGATCTGGATGAGCGAACGGGACAACTGGAATCACCTCTATCTGTATGACACGGCTACCGGTAAAGTGATTCGGCAGATCACCAAGGGATCTTGGTGCGTCAGGGATGTGCAGCACGTGGATGAAGAAGCCGGGGTTATCTATTTTTCTGCTTGCGGAGTCAATCCTGACGAAGACCCATATCTTTTGCATTACTACCGAATAGGCATAGACGGGAAAAATATGATATGCCTCACACCGGAAAAGGGGGAGCATCAGGCTCAATACTCCAGGGATTTCAAATATCTGGTCGATACTTACTCCCTTGTTGACCAAGCTCCCGTCACCACACTGCGTAGTGCCACCGACGGCCGATTGTTGGCTACAATTGAGAAGGCCGACATCGCTGGCATCGTCGCTAAAGGTTGGCGCGCCCCTGAAGTGTTCGTGGCGAAGGGACGTGACGGAAAGACAGATATGTGGGGCATTATTCAGCGGCCCACGAATTTCGACCCCACGCGTCAATATCCTGTCATAGAATATATCTACGCAGGACCTGGCAGTGCTTATACGCCCAAGAGCTTCAATCCTTACAACTGGAATATGACTCCTCTCGCCGAACTGGGCTTCATCGTCGTCCAGCTTGATGCCATGGGAACCAGTTGGCGAGGCAAGGCATTTGAGGAGATATGCTACAAGAACCTGAAGGATGCCGGCTTTCCTGACCGCAAGCTATGGATCAAGGCGGCTGCGGCCCGTTATCCCTATATAGATGCGGACAATGTAGGTATCTTCGGGGCCTCGGCAGGAGGACAGGAGAGCACCACAGCCGTTCTCCTTCATGGCGACTTCTACAAGGCTGCTTATAGTTCCTGTGGATGCCACGACAACCGGATGGACAAGATCTGGTGGAATGAACAATGGATGGGCTATCCCGTCGATTCTTCCTATGTGGAGTGCAGCAATGTCTATCATGCGTCCAAACTCACACGGCCTTTGATGCTCGTTGTCGGTGAGATGGACGACAATGTTGACCCGTCGAGCACCTACCAACTTGTCAATGCCCTGATTGCTGCTAACAAAGACTTCGAGCTCGTCACCCTACCCGGCGTTCGTCACACCATGGGTGAGCGTTATGGTGAGCACAAGCGTTTCGACTTCTTCGTCAAACATTTGCTTGGGGTCAATCCTCCTCGGTGGGAACAACTGCAGTTGCCTTAACCCTCACCCGATTTCGTCAAGTTCCCCGGTCACCGAGTCGATGATGAATCCACGTACCACGATGTCTTTGGGCATGAGTGGATGCGTTTTGATTGTCTCGACGGTCTTCCTGACAGATTCGGGTGTGTCTTTGAAACCTTCCAGCCACTGGTCCAAGTCGATGCCGCACCTGCGGATTGTGTCCAGTGTCTCTTCTTTCACACCATGCGCTGTCATTTCATGATGGAAATGGTCAAAACTCATGTGGCAAGCACCACAGTTGGAATGTGCCACCACCATGATCTCCTCGACTCCCAATTCATAAACAGCGACGATGAGGCTCCGCATCGCGGAATCGAAGGCCGAAATAACCAATCCGCCGGCATTCTTGATGATCTTGGCGTCTCCGTTTTTCAAACCGAGGGCTGCGGGGAGCAGTTCCGTAAGGCGCGTGTCCATACATGAGAGTACTGCAAGTCGTTTGTCGGGATACTTGCTCGTTACAAATTTCTCGTAGCCTTTCTCCGCTACGAAGGTCTTGTTGAAGGCAATAATTTGGTCTATCATCTCATTTAGATTATTATAGTTCTGGAAGATAATCAAAAAATCTTTCGCAAGATTGCGGAATCTATACAAATCATACTGACACCAATTTTTGGGCAAAGTTACTATATTTTCGCGCAAACAGTCTCCTTTTTTCGGGTTAAGTGGGGGGCCTGTGTCATGACGTTATCCATAAAAAACGCCACACACCAATGTGAGATATTCTGGTATGTAATCCCCATGGCTCCACTTGATTTCCAGGCCCAACAGTTCGGTGGCTGTTTTACCCATATCGAAACCGATCGCTTCTAACGACGGGCGCACTTTCTGTGGATGTCTGCAGGGCTTCCCATCTATCCTGGCACAGGGCTTCCCCATGCAATATGGACATAACCCCACAAAGCCGAA
>ODAI011864504.1_pt1 | contig 11498 bp, 16 predicted proteins | sample 1539321 | NCBI WGS metagenome assembly ODAI01 (sample SAMN02144231, study PRJEB22623) | gut metagenome | biome: sheep rumen | host: Ovis aries | place: New Zealand
AGCAACGCGAAAGTCTACGGCAGGGTGCTCGCGGGAGCGTCCCCCGAGCTCCACGCCCATATCGACTATGTGAAGCGCCAGCTGTTCTTCGACACTGCCGAGGCTGAGTTCCTCGACCGCTGGGCGAGCATCTTCGGCATCAACAGGACGCCCGCGACCAAGGCGGCAGGCACCGTGGCGGTCGTCTTCTCGGGCGCCCCCGTGGACGTTCCTGTCGGGATGATCCTTCAGGCGGAGGAAGGCGCCCAGTACCAGACGACAGGCTCTCCGGCTGCCGATGGCAGCGTGTCGGTCGAGGCTCTTGTCGCAGGCGCTGAAGCGAACCTCGACGAGGGCGAGATCGTGGCATTCGTCTCACCGATTGCCGGAGTCGAATCCGAGGCGACCTCGCTCGGCATCTCGGGCGGCGCCGACCAGGAGTCCGATGAGGCACTGCGGGAGCGGCTGCTTGAGCGCACCCGCGAGAAGCCCTGCGGCGGATCGGCCGCGGACTATGTCGCGTGGGCGAAGGAGGTCCCCGGGGTCACTCGCGCGTGGGTTTATCAGGGCTCCACGGCAGGCACGGTGATCGTGCGCTTCGTCTGTGACGGGCTCGATCCGATCATTCCCGATGCGGAGATGGTTGCCAGGGTGCAGGCGCACATTGACGAAGTGCGTCCCGTCACTGCGATCACAACGGTGCTGGCGCCAACGACCAAGGCCGTGGACATGAACATCAGGTCGCTCACTCCCGACACAGCGGCAGTCCGCGAGGCAATCCGCGCCTCGCTTGCCGACCTGTTCACTGCGGAGGCAGAACCGGGCGGCACGGTCTACATCAGCCACATCCGCGCGGCAATCTCGTCCGCCTCCGGCGAGGTCGACCACGTCCTCGTGTCCCCGACCGCCGACCAGACGAGTGATGCCGGGCAACTGCTTGTCCTCGGCACGATCACCTGGAGCTAACCGATGGCCTCTTACCAAGAATATGAGGAGATGCTGCGTCAGCTTCTCCCGCCGGGGCCCGCCTTCCCGCGCGGCGACTACGAGTCGATGATGGCGATGCTCCTCGAGGTCTTTGCCCTCGAGCTCTCCCGGATCGACTCGAGGGTTGACGCGCTGGTCCGGGAGGACGATCCGCGCGTCAGCGTCGAGTGCTTCCGCGAATGGCTCGAGGAATGGGGCCTGCCAGACGTCTGCACGGGGCTCCTGGACAACCTGACGGACTCGGTGCTGCGTCAGCTGCTCCTGTTCCGCATCACGGTGCCGGGCGGGCAGTCCCGCGCTTTCTTTGCCGACCTCGCTGAGAGATTCGGGTACCGGATTCAGATCGATGAACTCGCGCGGCACACGGTTATGAGCGAGGTGATGGACGCGATGTGGTCGCAGAATCACCCGTACATCTGGCGAGTAAATGTCCTGAGCGGGACGTCCGAAGAGAACACGACGGCATCGATGCATACCGTCATCGGCGGCGCGGATGAGCCCCTCGCATGGTGGGGCGACCAGCTGATCGAGTGCCTCATCGAGAGGTACAAGCCCGCACAAACTGAGGTCGTGTACGGCTATTTCAACATGTGAGTGATTATGGACAGCGTATATCTTTCAAATTCTGTTCAGACCGAACCTGAAGTCCCGCAGGACGTGGCCGCGGGATTCCCGACCGACGGCTCTCCGACCGGAGGCATCCAGGCAACGGTCCCCGGCGCCCAGTGGTACAACGCGGTAACTCTCGAGATCGTCAACGCGGTACGCGCTGCGGGGCTGACCCCCGACCGCAACGACCTGACGCAGCTCGCCGCGGCGATCCGGACAATCGCCGGGAACGGAGTCCCTGCTGGCGCAGTTCAGTTCTTTGCCCAGACTCAGGCGCCGGGCGGATGGCTCGTCTGTGACGGGCATGCCGTGCGCCGCGATGAATACTCAGATCTCTTTGCCGCCATCGGGACGATTTACGGGGCAGGCAATGGCAGCACGACATTCAACCTTCCGGACCTTGTAGGCAGGTTTGCCGAAGGCTCTACCTCCAATGTGGGGGTGTCCGTGGCGGCAGGGCTCCCCGACATCCAGGGCAGGTTCTCCGGGCTTGAGAACGCCGAGCCGGGGCGCTCCACGTTTACAGGCGCATTCGCCTCGACCGGGGCGACCGGGAACGGCCCTAACGGCTACAACACGGACGACCACATCGTGGAGTTCAAGGCGAGCCGCTACAACGCCATCTATGGCCGGAGCAACACGGTGCAGCCTGCCTCCGTCCGGTTGCTTCCCTGCATCAAGTTCTAGTTTGTTCTCCTGAGACTTGCCTCCCCTGCTTTGGGGAGGCTTTTTTTTTAGGTTAAAAATGAAACAAGTTTATCTCTCCGATGTGTCGGCAACGCCTCCGACCCTCCCCGCTGGCGCGGTCGAGGGCTTTCCGCAGGACGGGACGCTGACAGGCAGCCATCAGGCCACAGTGCCCGGTCCGTACTGGTTTTATTCCGTTTCGTCCGAGATTGAGAACGCCATCATCGCCGGAGGGAAGACTCCCGACGCGTCGAGGGTGGACCAGCTTGCCGAGGTTATCGGCGAGATGCACGCTGCAACGAATGCCGTCTCATACGAGGCGCAGACGCTGACAAACGCGCAAAAAACACAGGCTCGCACCAACATTAATGCGATGTCAGACGATGCAACGGTGGTGAGGTATGAGACGCAAAACCTGACTGCCGCACAGCAAACGGTGGCACGAACCAATATTGGCGCGCGAGCCGCCGATGCGATTGAACCGCGAGATTTTTTGCCGCGTCTCTCTGCTCCTGCTGCGCTTTATGGAGCGATTTGGCGAGGCGCTAGCGAGCAGAACTGGGGAATGACCGACGGCATTGAAGACGCGATGCTGGATCCGCAGGACCCCGATGTCTTGTATGTGGCAACAAGCGGGACAGGCCGGCAGGGCACAATGTGGAAATGCACCTGGGACGGCTCGAAGTTCGTGGCACAGACGCAATCTGCAGCTGAAACGTTCAGCCACCAGGGCAATGCCATTTATCATCCTGAAGGTGCTGAAAAAGTCTACTTTTTCGGGGGGCGCAGCGAAGACAGGCAGCTTGTGCTTCGCAGCTGGTCTGGGGTTGACGGTGCCGCGCCTGTTGTCGAGCGGACTTGGACGGTGCTGACCTCTGACATGGCCACCTCAAATTCCGTGACCCGCGCGGGGCTGTCGGAAGTTGTTTATACAGGTTTGTCTCCTGCCGTCTCCCCTGACCAGAAAAAGCTGCTCGTCAGGATGGTTCGGCAGGCAGACGCGGTGGTGGTTTTCCGCGTATTTGACATCGAAGAACTGCTGGCGAACAGTGGGGACGCCTCGTTGACATATGAGGCTACAGTTGATGAGCCGAATTTCGACAACTGGGGGATGAATAAAAACTATGACATCTCCAGGCAGTCGGTCGCATTCGATGGACAAATCATTTACTGCCTGGACAGCCACACTGGCAACTCCGGGCATTATGTCAAGGCGTTTGACTTGCTCGGGCATGTTGCCTGTGAACGTCCTGCCACATGGGAGGGCAAGGAACAGGCGGATTTGGGCAACTGCGAGGGAGAGAGCCTGCGTTTTTGCCGTGACCGCCTTGGCAGGCTGACGCTGATGATGGCAGTCAACGAATTTGGGAATGATGTCAGATACAGCTATTTGTACGACATAACAGGCAACGGCATCGGCTATAAAGTGCCATGGGCACAGCAATGGAGTTCGCGGCTCCACATCGCTGAAGACGGCACAGTGACGATTCGGCGAGCGTACTCTGACTTGCCAACGCAAGGGTTGAAATTTAGCGGTTGGGGGTTGGATTACGGCGGCATTGGGATTTACGGGAGTTACCTCTCTTACGAGTCCGTAAAGGATTTCCGCATTTGCGCCGGGTTTGGCGAGGATTATCAGACTGCGGTGCGCCTGCTAGCCAACTCTGCTTACAAAGCGCTGGCAGTTGACGGCACAGGCGAGAGCGGGAAAGTTTCACTCGGTCGCGCCGACAGGTTGTGGTCGCAGGTCTATGCCTCGACAGGCTCGATCAACACGTCCGACGAGCGGCTGAAGGCAAACATCGTCGATCCCGACGAAGCGCTGATGCGTGCGTGGGGAAAAGTGAATTTCCGCGTGTTCCAGTTCAAGGATGCGGTAGAGCGCAAAGGCGCGGGCGCCCGACTTCATGTCGGTGTGATTGCACAGCAGGTGCGGGACGCCTTCGCATCCGAGGGACTTGACGCAGATCGCTACGGGCTGTTCTGCCACGACGCGTGGGAAGCCGTGCCGGAGCATCTCGATCCTGTGAGCAAGGAGCTTGTCCCGGCACAGTCGGGCGGTGACCGCTACGGCATTCGCTATGAAGAGGCGCTTGCGCTCGAGTGCGCCTATCAACGGTGGCGACTGGAGAAACTGGAGGCAAAAATCAATGGCTAACACGTATGACATCGTTGTCGATCAGGGCAGCGACAAGCATTTGCCGCTCACGTTCAAGGATTCCGAGGGCAGCCTGATCGATCTGAACGGGTACACAGCCGCCATGCAGATCCGCAAAAGCGCGGACGCCGCAGAGGCGGTTGACACTCTCACGACTGAGAACGGGCGCATTTCAATTGACATTGAAGCCGCCGCTGTGACGCTGATTTTCCCGCATGCGACAACTTCCGCGATGAGCGCGGGGCGCTATGTCTACGACCTGGAACTGATTACAGGCGAAACTGTCACCCGCGTCATGGAGGGGGCTTTCATCCTGCGCAGGGAGGTCACTCGTGTCTGATCCAACCGTGACCGTTGCCGCAACAGCGCCGCCGGCGGTCATTGAAGTGGGCGGGCAACGCTACGTCATTACGCTTGAAACCGATACGCCCGTTATTGAAACCGTCATTCCTGCCGCCAAAATCATTGAGGTTGCGACGGCGGGGATCCAGGGCGCAAAGGGTGACAAGGGAGAGGACGGCGCCCTGGTCATCAAGCGCATCACAAGCACCGACATCTCAAAATTGTTTGAATAACAGGACATCCCCATGGCAGCATTTCTTGATTACCCTGGCCTGACCGAGTACCACACCCAGCTCAAGGCGGTTGCCGCCGCAACTCTCACCATCAGCGGCAAGACTGTCACGCTGAAATCGATGGACGGCACGACGCTCGCGACCGCCACCACGCAGGACACCACCTATAGCGACGCGACGCAATCCGCGCACGGCTTGCTGTCGAAAGCCGACAAGATAAAACTCGACGGCATCGCAACCGGAGCAACGCTTGTCGCGCAGGCTGCGACAAACGGCTATGTGAGCATCAACGGCACCAACACAAAAGTGTATTCGCACCCGACCTACACCGCGCAGGACGCGGGGCTGTACAAGATCACGGTGGACGGCACCGGGCACGTCAGCGTCGCAACAGCCGTGGCAAAGAGCGACATCACAGCGCTTGGCATCCCTGCAAGTGATACGACCTACGGCGTCGCAACACAAAGCGCGGACGGGTTGATGTCCGCCGCGGACAAGACAACGCTGGACAACCTTGTTGCCGGCGGCGGCGAGCCAAACATCATTGAAACGGTGAAGGTGAAAACCGCATCGGGCACAAGCACGCTGCCTGTTTCGAGCAAGAGCGTGACTGTTGACTTGTCTGGCTATGCCGTGGCGTCAGACATCGCCAGCGCGGTGAAATGGTCGGGGCAGGTTGCGACCTACTCCGCTCTGCCGTCTTCTCCCAAGGTTGGGGATATGTACAACGTTCTTGCAGCTGATGCCAGCCACAACGTCAAAGCCGGTGACAACGTAGTCTGGAACGGCACCGATTGGGACGTGCTTGCCGGGCTTGTCGAATTTGACACGATCACAACCGCGCAGATTGATGCGCTCTTTGCCTAAGGTGATGTCATGGCGCTCCTGGACAACACAGGGCTGTCGTATTTCCTTGAAAAGTTGAAATCGTTCTTCCTGCCGCGTTCGGGCGGCACTGTAACAGGAGCGATTCAATCTGCACTCAGTTTGACCGTGTCTGCAGAACGCAGCACAGGAGGCGTCTGGGCAGCCAAGGCAAGCCGGTCTGACACCGGCAACGCAGTCCAGTTCGGCGTTGGCTCAAATGGCAACGGGCGCGGGATCTATGATCCGGTAAATCAAAAGTGGATGTTCTTGGCGGGGGCTGACAATTGCGCTTCAACGCAGATGGCAGTCACCGATGTCTCTGACGATTCCTCTGCCCACCTGGCAACAACTGGATGGACAAAGGATGTGCTTGCTGCATCTCTTGGGGATCTCGCCGGGCAGGACACCGTGACGCACTCGCAGGTGAGTGACTGGGCTGATGCGACCTCCTCTTTCCTGACCGAGCATCAGGACATCAGCGGACTGCTTGCAAAGGCAGGCGGAACGATGACGGGCGGCATCATCTTCGGCGGAAGTGCGTCCGCAGGATATGTCCGCAGGGCAACAACTGATGCGTACACCGCAATTGAAGGCGGGTCATCGACCAACAATGGAGCGGTGCTGATTCTCAGCGGCGGGACGCGCTCGGGCTACGAGGGGCTGTTCAGGCTTTCGGCGAGAACGGACTCCTCGCACATCAAGAATCTCGACGGGTGGGCAGACGGAACTTTGACCTGGGGAGGCGAGAACCTTGCAACACAGGCGTATGTGGACGCGGCTATCGCTGCGATTACTGATGCGGACAGCAAGAGTTACTAAATGAGCAAAGCACTGATCTCTGAAAGCACGCTGACGGCAATCGCTGACGCGATCCGCGCAAAGACCGGGAAAACGGCAAAGCTGTCTCCGGGCGCCATGGCATCTGAAATCGCCTCCATATCCGGCGGCGGTGGAAGCGCAGAAAAGTTTGGCGTGAGCATTGATGCGTTCATTGGCGATTCTTCCGGCAAGCTGGCGGCGCCAAATACCCCATCGGTCGAATTCTCCGGATTCACTGACATCGCGGCAGATGCGCTCGCATATAGATTTTGGCGAAGGACGGATCTGGAAACGTTGGTTTTTGCCGACCTGAAGAACATATCTGGAAACAGAGCGCTTAATTATATGTGCGGCTATTGCACTGCACTGACAAGCGTTAGCTTCCCTGCGTTGACATCAATCACTGCGGCGTCTGACGCCATGAATTATGCGTTTCAGTCCTGCACTAAATTGGAATCAGTATCGTTCCCCGCATTGAAAATTATTGGATCGTCAACTGCAAACACCGCAAAACAGATGAGCTATGCCTTTTCTGGCGCATCTAAATTGCTGACAGTGGAGTTTCCTGAACTGGAAGAAATTTGGTGTACGGCATCGGGACAAGGCGGCACGTTCTACGGAAACTCTGCCGTCCGCAATTGGTACTTTCCAAAGTGCCACACAATCACAAACCGTTCGACTTTGACGAGTTCTGTACAGGGGTTGTTCAGAAGTTGCTACAGCAGCGCAATCATCCACTTCGCGGCGGCGAATCAGGCGAGCATTGAAGCCAGCCCTGGCTACTCTACGCGATTCGGTTTGGGCACAAACGCCCAGATTCTTTTTGATTTGTGAGTGGAAAAAGGAAGATGCAGGACTTTCTTCTGAGCCTCGTCCCCGACAAGGGACACGGGATCGCACAGGTGCTCGTCGCGGCGGCAGACGAGGATGTGCTCGAATTCTGGGCAAAAATCGTGGAGTGACGATGAACTCAAGCAATTTTTCGCACGCGGGCCTTGCGCTCGCGGCGCAGCAGATCATCGCCCTGATGGCTCTTGCCCTCGGGGCGAGTCTTTTTATAGGCGAGCTTGTCGGAGCCGTCTTCGGCATCAGCTTCTACTTCGGGCGCGAAGTCGCTCAGGTCGAGCGCAAGCTCGGGACGCCTCCGTGGTGGTCGGGCTTCAGATTCAGCCAATGGAGCACGGACAACATCTGGGACTTTCTGTGCCCGGTCATTGCCTGCCTGGCAGTGGTTGCGCTGTCGGTCCTGATCTGAGGAGAGGACCATGCAGGAATTCTTTTTGAGTCTGGTCCCGACAAAGGGACAGGCGGTAATCATGAGCGTGGGCGGCCTTGCGGGCGCTGCAGTCTCCTTTCTTTTCGGGGACATTGGAGAGGGGATGCAGTGGCTGTGCCTGTTTGTCGTTCTCGACTACATCACCGGGTCTCTCGCCGCCTGGATCGCCGGGCGGTATTCGTCGGACGCGGGGCTGCGCGGGATCGCGCGAAAAATGATCGTTTTTCTGATCGTCGCTCTCGCGCACGGGATCGACACGATGGCGACCGGCCTCGGGCTGCCGTTCGCGCTCAGGGACGTGATGATTTGCGCCTTGGGGTTGAATGAGGTGGTCTCGCTGATCGAGAACATCGACCGCCTGGGCTATGGAGACCTGATCCCCGCCTTCGTTCGCCGAGGGCTCCATTCCCTCCAGCAGAAGGCAGAGCGCAAGATCGAAGGAGCTGGTGAAGATGATCAAAAAGAGATTCAGTGACTGGGATGTCGACTGCGCCAAGCCTCTCATCCGCGAGTTCGAGGGGCTGCGGCTCAAGGCATACAAGTGCCCCGCGGGAGTCTGGACAATCGGGTACGGGCACGCGAGCGGAGTGACAGCCGGGCAGGAGATCGACGAGGTCGCCGCCGAGCTGCTCCTTGATGCCGATCTCAAATACTTCCAAGTGCAGATGGCTCCTGCGATCAAGGTGTCTGTGACCGAAGGACAGGCGGGCGCAATGCTGTCCTTTGCCTTCAATGTTGGCGTGGGAAGTTTCAAGCGGAGCACGCTTCTGCGTCTGCTAAACGAAGGCAAGCCTCTCAATGCCGCCTACGAGTTCAAAAAATGGACGCATGGCGGGGGCCGGGAGCTTCCCGGGCTTGTCCGCAGACGCGAGGCAGAGGCGGCGATGTTCAGGCGGGGGATGGACTGATGGACTGGCGCATGCTCATCCCCGTGCTGATCTGCGGGATCGCGATCGGCTACCACATCGAGAAAGTGCTCTCCGACCGTGAGATCACCGAGCTGAAGGAGCAGCACCTCCAGCTCGTCGCCCAAATCAATCAGGAAGCAAATGAAAGTTATTCAAAGATCGCAGACGAGCTCAAGGCAAAACAGCACGAGCTCACTCGAGCACTGTCTGAACGTGATCAGGCTCTTGCTTCTGGTCGCGCTCTTCGCGCTGATGCTGGCAGGCTGCGCGACCAGCTCGCCGCAGCCGGGAAAAGTCTTCGTGAGCGTCCCGTGTCCGGAGCCTCAGCCGCTCCCGCAGACGATCACGGAGAGCAGCTTGCCCGATGCGTCGGCCTACTCGCAGAGGGTGCGGGACTGGCTGGAGAAGGTGCGGAGCTTTCTCTCCGAGTTGCAGCCGACAAGAACGCAGTCGGAATAAAATAGAAAAGCGGAGCGGACTGGTTGACCATTTTCGTGACGCCACGAAAATGGTCATCTCAATGCCAAAGATGGTTGAAAAGATGGTTTCTAATTTTTAGCCCTTCGCAAACCCGCATAACAATCGCAATATTCGAATCACTTCACCGGCACCATTTTGAACCACACACAACCCCACAGAAGCCCATAATAACCCACAAAATGCCGATAAATAAGGCTTTGTGGGTTTTTTGTTGCCCACATTACCACACATTCCCGCACACAACCCCACAAACAAAAGGTGGTTTATAAGGTACACTAAAACCACCTTTTTCAAAAACCACCTTTTTGGGGGTGTGCCATGACAAAATTCCATGTGCTGAAGCAAGCTGACCTCCTCAAGCTTCCGGACGGAGTTTATGCAGACGGATCCGGTCTGTTTTTCAGGGTTAAGGGAAATTCCCGACGCTGGGTCTACAGGTACACCCTTGACGGGAAGAGGCACGAACTTGGGCTGGGTCCCTTGAATGCTGTCCCGCTAGTGATCGCAAGGAAACGCGCGGAGGAATTTCGGCTTAGTCAGCACACCGGGGAAGATCCAAAACAGAAGCGGTGGCAGGAACGCCATCCGACTGCGCAGACTGGAGAGGTGTTCTCTGATCTGGTCGAGCCATGCATCAAGAACCTCGAGCAGGTCAGGCGGTGGAAGACAGAGAAGCAGGCGCTCAGGTGGCGCAGGACACTGGGCAAGTACGCGGCTCCTGCCTTCGGGGGCCGCGAGCTGGACAAGATCACCACGGCAGATATTCTCGCTGTGCTGAAGCCGATCTGGACCGAAAGAACTGAGACTGCGAGCAACCTGCAGCGGTACATTGCCTGCGTGTTCAACTACGCTGCGGCGGTCGGGAAGTTCGACGGGAAGAATCCTGCCGAGTGGAGGAACAACCTCGACCAGTTCCTCCCGGCACCCGGGCGGGTGCAGGTGGTCGAACATCACGCTGCCATGCGGTGGCAGGATATCCCCGCGCTCTTTCTCACGCTCTCAGAGCGCAGGAGCCTTGTCGGTCAGGCGATCTGTTTTGGCGTGCTGACGGCAGCCAGGGCGAACGAGTTCTGCTATGCGAAGTGGGAGGAGATTGACTTCGAGAACCGGGTGTGGAGCTGCCCGAGGAGGAAGGACGGGAAGCGCGAACCGCATCGGGTGCCGCTTGCGCCTGAGGCAATCAGGCTGCTGGAATCCATCCCGCGGACGAACGAGAACATCTTCCCCGGGCGGACCGGCATCTGTATTTCGATTGAGAGCCCCGTGAAGATGCTGAGGCTTCTGATGGGTGAGGACAAGATCACGATGCACGGGATGCGGAGCACGTTCCGCGACTGGGCGCAGGAGCACAGCTACGACCGCGTGCTTGCCGAGAAGGCGCTGATGCACCAGGTGGGCAATGCGGTCGAGCAGGCTTACGCGAGGTCAGACCTGCTCGAGCAGAGGCGTCCGATGATGGAGGCGTGGGCATCGTTTTGCTTTTCCATGGTGAATCAAAGACAGGAGTAATGGCCCAACTTTCTGAGAAATTTCTGCGAAATTTCTGCAAAAACAGCAATTATTTTGCAAAATTTCTTCAATTTTTGTCAGATTTTTTTGAAAGTCGGTTTGTCGCGGCAATCTCTTCCGCAATCATGTGCCGTTCGCGTTCCCTGTCTTCTTCCTTGTGAGCGCCAAACCAGTCGTAATGTTCGCAAAGCGACCACCATTCTTTGTTGAGTCGAGAGAAAACACCTTTAAATAGACGTTGATCTGCCTTCTTCACGTCTGGATCTTCCGACAGACTATCGGCAAGATCTGTGGCTTCAATGATCAGCTTGGTTAAATTGATAATTTCGATTTTTGTTATTTTCTTCATCACCAGTTCCACCCTTCAGTTTGGACAACCACCCGCCCGAGAAGGCGGACTTCGCCGATAAAGACGCATTCCTTGCATTCGTGCCAATACATCACCAGTTCCATCCTTCGTCTTCCCGTTTCAAGGCTGACGCACATAAGCCTTCTTGAAATTTGCCTTCTTCATCATCTTCTGAAGGTTGCGGACGGTGCCCACAAACCAGCAGTCGCCCATGTCCTCCATCGGACCGTCGGGCTTCGGGAACTTGCCGTCGATGATCCACCGGCGCAACGTTTCTTTTGTGATCCGCAGGTAG
>ODAI011384164.1_pt1 | contig 11497 bp, 10 predicted proteins | sample 1539321 | NCBI WGS metagenome assembly ODAI01 (sample SAMN02144231, study PRJEB22623) | gut metagenome | biome: sheep rumen | host: Ovis aries | place: New Zealand
CTCTTACACGCAGAAAGTACGTAATTGCATTTTTGCTTAAAGAAGCTCTTAAACATTATCATTCTTTTGGAAATAACCGCCACAATGTTGATAGAAACCGCCGTCATGATGAACGTCCTGCAAGACCTGCTGCTGCAAGACCGGCTTATACAGAAACAGCAGAAAAAACTGTTGAAGAAAAACCACGCCATCCTCGTGTAGAAATTGACCCGGATCAGGCTGCTTCAATTTTTATTAGTATTGGAAAAAATCGTCGTGTTTATCCACGTGACCTTGTTGGTATTCTTATTGCAGTTGGTGGAATTGACCGTGAACGTATTGGTGATATAAAAGTTCTTGCAAATTATTCTTTTGTTCAGCTTTACAAGGATGATGCTCAGATTGCTATAGATAAACTTAACGGTTACGATTACCGTGGAAGAAAACTTGCCGTAAGTTACAGCAAACAGAAAGATGAAGAATCTGTAGAAGAAGAAAATGAACTTTCTGGAGTTCAGACTCCGTCTTTTGGAGCAGATTCAATTTCTGATGAACAGATGGCTGCTGAAGATGTTGCTGCTTATGCCGCTGCAGAAAAAGCTGCTGCTGATAAAGAACCGTTTGGAAGCGTTCAGTAATTTTTTATAATTTTGAAAATTCAGCCACAGATAAATGCAGTTTTTGCTTCTTGTCTGTGGCTTTTTTTGTGTAAGGAGCTTGCATGGATATTAAAGTTTTGAATACAGGTTTACTTAGGGTGAATTCGCTTATTGTTCCGCTTTGTAAAAATAAAGTTTTTGTTGTAGATCCTGCAGCCTGTTCTTATTCACATGATGGCGATAAAATTACTGCTTATCTTAGGGAGAATGGGCTTGAATGTTATGCAATCGTCCTTACTCATTCGCATTTTGACCATATAACAGGAATTGATGTATTAAAAAAAGCTTTTCCTGCCGTAAAAATTGCAATTCATGAAAACGAAGCAAATGAGCTTGAAAATCCACCCGGACCAATGGGCCAAAGTGTTCTGCGTTTTTTTGGACTGGAAGAATTGTACAATGTTGTTGCCGGTCAGCCGCCTGCCGATGTTTTGCTGGCTCATGGATGTACGCTCAAAGTTTTGGAAGGTGAGAATGATTCTGTTTTTGAAGAAAATGCCACTTCAAAATCTGCCTCTGTAAAATCCGCCGATTCAGAACTTCTGGACGCCCTTTCGCAGTGGAAAGTTCTTTTAACGCCGGGACATACACCAGGTTCAATTTGTTTATACAATAAAAAAGAAAACATTCTTATTTCCGGCGATACTCTGTTCCAGGATTCATGGGGACGCACCGATATGTATGGTGGAAATGAGCAGGAAATTTTTAAAAGTCTGCGTTATCTTAGAGATAAAATTCCTTCTGGAACAAAAGTTTACCCCGGCCATGATGCAAGTTTTGTAATGGGAGAATAAAGCGGTATTTAGCCTAAACTGATTTTTTTTTGATGAATTTTTTTGGAAGATTTTTTATGCCAGTGGAGTATAAATTTTAAATTCGGAAAGTGGATTTGAAGCTTCTGTGCGTTGTAAAAATGCAGCATCAACAAAATTATTTCCTACAGTAAGAATTGCAAAACTTGGGTTGTGATTGTCTCTTGGAAAACTGCAGCTTCCCGGATTTATAAAGCGGATATCATTAATTGTGTTGTCGGAAGAAACGTGTGTATGTCCGTAGAGTACGGTCTTGCATCCAAGAATTTTTGCTTCAAGTCCCATCCGTTCAAAACTTACTCCATAACTGTGCCCGTGTGCAATTAATATTTGAATTCCGTTTACAGTAAGAAGTTGAGTCTGCGGATTAATGAGTTCCGGTCGCTTGAAAATTGTTTTTTTAGGGGAAAGATTGCCTAAATTGTAGTAAGGTTCATCACAGTTTCCGCGAACAAAGGCGATTACAGGAGGTAAGGCTTCATCAATTGTTTTGTCTACGGCTGATTTTCTTATAAGTGCAGTTAAATCCGCGTTTCCGTCTCCGCAGTGAACAAGGGCATCACAATCTTTTCCATAGCGCAATACAATATTTTCCAGTGCTTCGTACTTCCCATGCGAATCAGAAACTACAAGAATTCGGGCTTTATCTTTTTTTGCAAGATTTTTAAGGGCTTCTTTTGTAGCAAAAATATTGTCAGTTACGGTAACAGTCTGCATTCATAACCTCTCATCCGTATTTTCTGCTTTTATTATAATATACAAATCTTAGTATAAAATAAAATGATTTACAGATTGCAGGCCTGTTTCCGGGTCAAGGTAATGTGCAATTTTTTCTCCGCGGAACATTTGCATTGCATTTGCCTGAACCGACGAATTTTTTGGAAGGGATGTGCCAAGTTCAATTAAATAATCAAGCAGCTGGCACAAAATTTGAGGTGCTTTTTGCGTAATAAAAAGTTCATCGTTAGAAAAAGATTCTTCTGCCATGTCGCCGGTTTGCATTCTGTCAATAACCAGGTCGCAGGTTGCTTCAAGACCAAGTACATCATCCTGTGGAAAAAGAGCCGCAATTGGGAAAGGAACCGACATATTCCATTCATCCTTGAGTCTTGCAAGCGAAATGTGAGTATTTTCGGGTGCTCCAAGAATAACTGCGGCACAATAATCACGGTTTGAATCAGAAAGAAAATTCTTTAAATCTGTAGGGTACATTTTTCCATTGTGGCGAAAATCATCAGGGTAGGTAATTGTAACAATCATTCCGCCGTCTTCTTCCAGACCATAACGTTCACCAAGAATTTCTTTATAACTTTCTACAATTTCAGGAGTGTTAAAATCATATCCAAAAAGAACTGCAATCCTTTTATTTGTGATGTGCCAGTTTTGAATTCCCGAAAAATCATTTTCATCAGTCTGGTAAACTTCCAGAGTAATTGTGTCGTCTGTAGGTTCAATTTTTTCTTCTTCTTTACAACCGCCGGTTAGAAAAGTTGTAATTGCAATTACCGTAAAAAGAAATTTAACTCTATATCGTCTAAAAAAAATTTGTCGTTTCATATTTACTAGAATAGTACCGTATTTATTTTTTCTTGAAAAGGACATTCATTTTATAGTAGAATACAAGCATGAATTTTGTAATGCCTGTTTTAGAGCTTATCGGTAGTTTGGGATTCCTGCTTTACGGTATGAAACTTATGAGTGATGGAATCCAAAAAAGTGCAGGAGAAACTCTTCAGCGAGCTTTAAGTGTTCTTACTGGAAATAGATTTATGTCTCTTATGACTGGTTTGATTGTTACAATGATTGTACAGTCTTCTGGTGCTACAACAGTAATGGTTGTTACTTTTGTAAATGCGGGACTTATGACTCTTACACAGTCTGTAGGTGTAATTTTTGGTGCAAACATTGGTACTACAATTACAGCATGGATTGTTTCTATTTTTGGTTTTAATTTTAAGATTTCGTCTTTTGCAATTCCGCTTTTTGGTTTTGGATACCTTCTTTCCATATTGCGTAAAGGTGCTTATAAAAACTGGGCACAGGCAATCATGGGGTTTGCAATGCTCTTCCTTGGTCTTTCCGGACTTTCTGATGTATTTACTCCGGAACAGCTTGGATGGCTTTTTAAGATTCAGGGGGATGGAGTTGGAGCAATTCTTCTTGGATTTTTAATTGGTATTTTAATTACTGCGCTGCTTCATTCTTCTTCTGCTTTTTCTGCAATTGTAATTACAATGGCATACAATAATCTTATTGGTTGGGAACTTGCCGCTGCAATGACGCTTGGAAGTAACATTGGTTCTACAATTGACGCTATTCTTGCTGCAATGCACACAAGTGCCGATGCACGCCGTTCAGCTTTAATTCATGTAATGTTTAACGTGTTCGGTACAATTCTTGCTTTGTGTTTCTTCCATCCGTTCTTAAATCTTGTTATGCTTGTAACTCCGGGCGGGGTAAATTCAAATATTGCAATTCGAATTTCAATGATGCATACGGTTTTTAAGGTTCTTTCTACTGTGATTCTTCTTCCAATGCAGAATCCTCTTGTTGTTCTTAGTAAAAAACTTATAAAAGATGATAAACAGGATACTTCAAATGTTTACCGCCTTGAATTTACCGAACACCTTGCAAAAGATAATATTACGGCTCACATCATTCAGGTAGAAAAGGCAGTTGCAGATATGACTGATGTTGTAAGCGATATGTTTGATAAAATTCAGATTGGAGTTACAAAACGCGATTCTGATTTTATAGAAAAATATCAGGAAGAAAGCATGAAGGCCGAAGAATATGTTGACCAGATGCACGAGCAGATTACGCATTATCTTATAAAATGTCAGAGTCTTCAGATTACCGAAAAGCAGCTTAATCATATTACAGGAATGATTCAGATTGTAGATGAACTTGAAAATATGAGTGACAGCTGTTATGCAACAATTATGCTTATAAACCGTTCTATAGAAAAGAAAATGAAATTCCAGAAAGAAGATATGGAACGACTTCTGCCTTATCTTGAGCTGGTTCGTCAGTTCCTTCAGTTTATACGCCGCAATATAAATCATCAGATTAGTGCCGAAAAACTTGAGCTTGCACGTGAACTTGAAGACGGAATAGACGCATTCCGCAAAGATTTAAAGAAAGTTGCACGAAAACGCCTTGAAGGTGGTGCCGATGTTAAATCAGAGTTGCTTTATATCGATTTAGTGCGTAGAATTGAAAATATAGGTGATAACTGTTTCAGTATTTCTGAGACATTGACTAATTCATAATTTTTTTAAGGAGTAATGATGAAAGGTATTATTCTTGCAGGCGGATCTGGAACCCGTCTTTATCCAATTACTAAAGCTGTTTCTAAGCAGATTTTGCCTCTTTACGACAAACCAATGATTTATTATCCGCTTTCTTGTCTTATGCTTGCCGGAATCCGCGAAGTTCTTATTATTTCTACTCCGCGTGATATAAAACTTTTTGAAGAATTGTTTGGTGATGGCCGTTGGCTTGGAATGAAATTTGAATATGCTGTTCAGGATAAACCACGGGGACTTGCTGATGCTTTTATTGTTGGCGAAAAGTTTATTGGTAACGATAGTGTTGCTCTTGTTTTAGGTGATAATATTTTCTATGGACAGAGCTTTACAAAAACTTTAACTTCCGCTTATAAAACAATTGATTCTGAAGGGGGAGCTGTAATTTTTGGTTATTATGTAAAAGACCCTACAGCTTACGGTGTAGTTGAATTTGATAAAAATGGACGTGCTCTTGGAATTGAAGAAAAGCCTGCAAATCCAAAATCAAATTATGCAGTTCCGGGACTTTATTTTTACGATAATTCTGTAATTGAAATTGCTAAAAATGTAAAACCATCTGCCCGCGGAGAAATCGAAATTACAGCTGTAAATAATGCATATCTTGAAAAAAAGCAGCTCAAAGTAGAAATTCTTGGTCGCGGAATGGCATGGCTTGATACGGGAACTTATGACGGTCTTTTGGAAGCTTCAAATTTTATTGCTACAATCCAGAAACGTCAGGGCTTGTATGTTAGTTGTATTGAAGAAATTGCTTTTGCAAACGGCTGGCTCGATAAAAAACAGCTGCTTGCTCTTGCCGACGGATACAAAACTGTTTACGGTGAATATTTGCGTTACATTGCGGAGGCAAAATAATGGCATTCGAGTTTAAAAAATGTCCTATAGAAGGTTTGTACGAAATTCAGCCAAAGGTTTTTGGAGATGCCCGGGGATATTTTTTTGAAGTTTACAGCGAAAAGGATTTTTTTGAAGCAGGATTAAAAATGAAGTTTGTTCAGGATAATCAGTCAGCTTCTACAAAAGGTGTTTTGCGGGGACTTCATTTCCAAACTAATCATCCTCAGGGAAAACTTGTTCGTGCAGTAAGCGGAAGAGTTTACGATGTTGCAGTTGATATTCGCTGCGGTTCTCCAACTTTTGGAAAATACCATGGAGTAATTCTTGATTCAGAAAAGCAGAATCAGTTTTATATTCCGGAAGGCTTTGCTCATGGCTTTTATGTTTTAAGCGATACAGCAGTATTTGCCTACAAGTGTACAGATTTTTACGATCCAAAAGGTGAAGGCGGACTTATGTGGAATGATCCTGTAATTGGAATTGACTGGAAAGCTATTGCACCGGAAATTACGCCTCTTCTTTCCGAAAAAGACGGCAAGCATCCGGCATTCAGCCTTGATGGAAAATATTTTGACTTAAATGCTAAATGGATAGGAGAATAAAATCATTATGGCAAAACGAAAACTTACTAATATACTTGTAACTGGTGGAGCAGGATTTATTGGTTCAAATTTTATAAATTATCTGTTTGGACTTAGTGCAACTGGTGAAAAAGCTTTTATGGATTCTGGTTTTAAGGGTAAAATCGTAAATGTTGATTGCCTTACTTATGCTGGAAATCTGGAAAATCTTAAAGAAGTTGAAAAACAGTTTGGCGGAAAGCGCTATTTTTTTGAAAAAGTTGATATTACCGACCGTGCACAAATTGAGCGCATTTTTAAGCAGTACGACATTGATACAGTAATTCATTTTGCTGCAGAAAGTCATGTAGACCGTTCAATTTTGGGTCCGGAAGCTTTTGTAAAAACAAACGTAATGGGAACTTACACACTTCTGGATGTTGCACGCAATTATTGGGGTGTTTCTCTTGATAATAAACGCGATGACGTACTTTTCCATCACATTTCTACAGATGAAGTATACGGTTCTTTAGGTGAAACTGGTTATTTTACGGAAACAACTCCTTATGATCCTCGTTCCCCTTATTCTTCGAGCAAGGCAAGTTCAGATCATCTTGTTATGGCTTACTTCCATACTTACGGACTTCCAATTACACTTTCTAACTGTACAAACAATTATGGGCCGTACCAGTTCCCCGAAAAATTAATTCCGCTTATGATTTTAAATATGACTAAGGGAAAAAATCTTCCGGTTTATGGTGAAGGAAAAAATATTCGCGACTGGATTTATGTAGAAGATCATAACCGTGCTGTCTGGCAGATTGTAAATGATGGAATTTCTGGTGAAAAATATAACATTGGTGGCGAAAATGAATGGCAGAATGTTAAACTTCTGGATAAATTAATTGAACTTACCGCAGAAGAAGCAAAACTTGATGCTGAAAAAATCCGTTCAACAATTGTTCATGTAAAAGACAGACCAGGACACGATGCCCGCTATGCAATTGACTGTTCAAAAATCAAAAAAGAACTCGGTTGGGAGCGCAAAATGACCTTTGAACAGGGCTTACGCATGACCGTAAAATGGTATTTAAACAACAAAGAATGGATTGAGCATATCCAGAGTGGTGAATACACAAAATGGATAGATAAAAACTACGGCGGCCGCAAATAAAACCCGTCTTGTAGAATCCGCATTATCTTGGTTCATTAAAGTTCTAAGTTGTTGACAAAATTACAAAAAGTGTCATAATACAATTTGTTATAAGGATTTTTATCTTCCCAAAAAGGATTGTATTATGGACGCTTCAAAATTCGAAAAAAATCTTGGCGTAAACCTGCCGCTTTTATTCAAAAATAAAGTTCAAAAAATTCCGCATGCAACGCTTCAGGCTGTAAAAAACAAGAGCGGAATTTTTGTGCGCTATACGTATTCTCAGGTTTACCAGCATGTTATAGAACTTGCCCATAGTTTAAAAAAATTGGGAATTAAAAAGGGCGACCGCGTTGGACTTATGAGCGACAATCGCCGTGAATGGCTTATAACAGATTTTGCGCTGCTTTCTCTTGGTGCCGCAGATGTTCCCCGTGGCTGTGATTCTATGGGTGTGGAAATGCGTTTTATCCTTAATTTTTCTGAATGCCAGATTAGTTTTTTTGAAAATGCACGTCAGCTCCAGAAAATTCTTGAAAAACCGGAAGAAGTTCCTTTATTAAAAAAAGCAATTCTTTTTGACCATGCCGACGAAAAAACTCTTGAGGCAGCCCGAAACGCAGGAATTGAAGTTTTTTATTATTCTACGCTTGAATCGGAAGGTACAGAAGTTACAAAAGAAGAATGGATTTCAATCGAAAATGGTATGGAAGAAATTTCTAAAGATGACGTTGCAACAATCATCTTTACTTCGGGAACAACTGGCGTTCCAAAAGGTGTTCAGCTTACTCACGATAATTATCTTGCTCAATGCGAAGTTTGCAGGAGTGCGCTTTCCTTAATGCAGAGCGGCGATTTGTGGCTTACAGTTCTTCCAATCTGGCATAGTTTTGAACGGGCTTTCTGTTATATGGTAATTACTTTGGAGGGCGGATTTGCTTATTCTAAACCTGTTGCTTCGGTAATGCTTCAGGATATGCAGCTGGTACAACCTCAATGGATGAATGGTGTTCCACGTTTGTGGGAATCTATTGCACAGGGCATTTTCCGCGAAATAAAAAAACAGAGTGCCTTGAACCGTTTTATTTTTGAATATTCGCTTGGCTATGGAAGAATTTATTATAAGGCAAAACAGTTGTTTTTTGGAATGCGCTGCCGTTATTCATGGTATCCACGCATTTTTGATTATCTTTTAGGTTTTATTCCGTTTATTCTTTTGTGGCCGGGGTATTTTCTTTGTGAACAGCTTGTTTTTTCAAGAATTCGCGAAAAATTTGGAGGAAAATTCAGGGCTGCAATTAGTGGTGGAGGTGCTCTTCAGCCGGAAATAGAAGAATTTTTTAATGTGATTGGCTTCAGACTTCTTGAAGGTTATGGAATGACAGAAACTGCACCTGTAATTTCTGTGCGCAATTCAAAAAAGCCTCGTCTTAATAATGTAGGCCTGGTATTTCCAAGTTTTGATGTAAAGATTGTTGCCGAAAAAGACGGACAGATTGTCGATAAAACTCCGCTTAAACCTGGTAAAAAAGGGCTTGTTCTTGTTCGGGGCCGTCAAATTATGAAAGGTTATTACAAACGTGATGATTTGACAGAACAGATTATAGATAAAGACGGCTGGCTTAATACTGGCGACCTTGGAATGATTAGCTGCGATAATGAGCTTAAAATTCTTGGCCGTGCAAAAGATACAATTGTTCTTCTTGGTGGCGAAAATATTGAACCTGCCGTAATAGAAAAAGCTTTAAATGCAAGTCAGTATATAGAACGTTCTGTAGTAGTAGGGCAGGATCAAAAATATGTTGGTGCGCTTATAATTCCGGATCAGAGCAATGTACTTTTGTATGCCGAAGAAAACAATATTCTTTATGATAATTACGAAAATCTTCTGGAAACAAACGAAATTCAAAATCTGTTCCGCAGCGAAATAGATTCTCTTGTAAATGCAAAAACCGGCTTTAGAACCTGCGAACGTATTTTTAAGTTTGTTTTCCTTAAAAAAAGTCTTGAGCTTAATAAAGAAATAAATGCAAAACAGGAATTGATGCGTCACAAAATCAATAAGCTTTACAAAAAAGAAATTGCTGCAATTTTTAAATAATTTTTTACATTTTGGGTTTTGTAACTTTCCAGAAATCGGGGGCTTTATAATCGATGTGCCAGCCTCCGTTGTAAAAACCGTTATCGTTGGCAGTTGGGCTTACAAAAATTACGTTTGTAGGGTTTGCGGTGTCGTATTCAAAAACGTTTGAAGTCCAGTCGCCTTTATTTTCTGTTTGAACGTAGATTGCCTGTTCTTTTGGAGTGTAGACACTTATTTTATATTTTCCCGGTTGCAGTAAAAGATGCATTGCCATTCCGCCGCTCAGATAGTAGGATTTTTTGTAATTGTAAGATGGAGCTTCCCCGGTATATTTGAACATTCTGCTTATTGATGTTGTATCTCTTATGGGGGCTTTTTTTCGGTCTGCAACAAATTCGTAGTTTGCTTTTGCTTTTGAATAAGTTACATCTTCGCCTGTTTGGGCGTCTTCAAGTTTTAGCCAGCATCGTACATCATTCATCCCATCTGAATTGTCCGGACGGTATATTATTAGAGACCATGGATCCGGATGCAGATGGCCGCTGTTTTTTTGTTCTGAACTTGAATTTTGCTTTGAGGATGAATTTTGCGGATATAGCGGAATGCACAAAAATATCATAAAAAATCCCCAAATCAAAGAAAATATTTGAAAAGAGAATATTCGATTTGGGTGTGCAGTGTGCGGATAACCCCTAAAAAGTTGCCTTAATCTTTTGGAAAAATAAATCTTTTTCATTTTGTATAAATTTCGGGAACAAAAAAACTATACTAAAGAGGAATTTTTTCTTATATTTAAAAGAGAACATATTTTTATGTTCAAAAAAAAATGACGGATGAAATATATGGAAAATAAAGAAACTGAAAAATCTGTAAAATGTGGAAAATCGGACGCGCCTTTTTTTAAGCGTGAATCAGTAATTGTCCAGACAAGCGTTATCGGTATAATTGCAAATGTTTTTCTTTCTGTTCTCAAGGCATTTACCGGGCTTTTTACAAAATCAATTGCGGTTATTCTTGATTCCGTAAATAATCTTTCAGATGCACTTTCTTCCATTGTTACAATTGTTGGTGCAAAACTTGCTTCCAAACGACCAGATAAAAAACATCCTATGGGGCATGGCCGAATTGAATATATAAGTGCAATGCTTGTTGCTGCAATCGTTTTGTATGCCGGAATTACTTCAGCAATTGAATCTGTAAAAAAAATTATTCATCCTGTTGTGCCTGAACATTCTAAGCTCTCTATTGTGATTCTTGCCGTTGCAGTTCTTGTAAAACTTGTTTTGAGCCGTTTTGTAAAATTGCGTGGAAAAAAAGTAAATTCTTCAGCTTTAATTGCTTCTGGAACTGACGCTTTTTTTGATGCAATTCTTTCATCCTCGGTTCTTATTTCTGCTGTAATTTTTATGTTTACAGGCTTTTCTCTGGAAGCGTATGTCGGCATTTTTATTTCTGTGTTTATTATAAAATCGGGAATCGAAATGCTTTCTGATACAGTAAGTGATATTCTTGGCCGTCGTGCTGACCCGGAACTTACTAAAAAAATAAAAGCTCTTTTATGTGAAGAAAATGAAGTTCGTGGTGCTTTTGATTTGTTTTTGAATAATTATGGTCCCGAAAAAAATTATGCTTCTGTTCATCTTGAATTACCCGACACAATGACTGTTGAAGAAGTTGACCGTCTTACAAGAAAAGTTCAGATGAAGGTTTTTAAGGAAACTGGCGTAATTCTTACAGGTGTTGGCGTTTATTCTTTTAATACAAAAAATGATGAAGTTGTAAAAATCCGCAATTCTGTTATGGAAAAAGTTATGAATCATGAATGGGCATTGCAATTCCACGGATTTTACGCAGATCTTGAGCAGAAGGAAATAAGATTTGATATTGTTTTGAGTTTTGATGTTCATCCTAAAGATGCCGTCGCCGAATTAACGTCCGAATTAAAAAAGGATTATCCGGATTATGAATTTATAATAGCTCCTGATGTTGATTTTACTGATTAGTTTTTTTTTTACAGAAGCCCTGGCGGAAATATCAGGGCTTCCGCATTATATAAAGTCCTTACTTAAAAAAAATCGCTACCAGTCAAAGAACAGATTTCAA
>ODAI011551808.1_pt1 | contig 11496 bp, 16 predicted proteins | sample 1539321 | NCBI WGS metagenome assembly ODAI01 (sample SAMN02144231, study PRJEB22623) | gut metagenome | biome: sheep rumen | host: Ovis aries | place: New Zealand
ATTCATTTGATGTAAATGAATATCATGTAATTTAAATAACAATCAACAATCATTAACAATAATTTATAATTTTTGAACATTATGTATTATTTTTTTTAAATTTTATAAATTATTATTTATATATACAATTTTATGAGAAAATTTATATTTTTTTCTTGTATAATTAAATATATGAATAAAATTAATCTTGATAAAATTATTTTTTGTAAAGCTGACAGAAATTGATAGAAGACTCATCATTTGACTGTGGGGAAGATGATTTAAATGAATTTTTTTTAAAAGATTCGTTATTGAATATTGATGATAGTTTATCCGTAATATATGTATGTAAATATAATGAGAAGATAATAGCATTTTTCTCCTTATCAGCAGATTCAATTAAAATTAATGAACCTTTAACAATAAGATATCCTCAATATCCTGCTGTTAAAATTGGTAGATTGGGCGTTCATAAAGATTATCAAAACATGAAAATCGGTTCATTGATATTGTCTTGGGTAGTAGGTTTTTGTAGACAGTTACGTAAAGATATAGGTTTACGTTTTATATCTGTTGATGCTTATAACAATAGTTCTACTTTAAATTTTTATAAAAAAAATTTATTCAAGGAATTGAATGTTACTGGAAAAAAGAAAAATAGGCATAATATCCCATTGTATAAGGATATATGTGAAAAAATTACCTGATGAATTTAATTTTTTGAAATATTTTATCGGCTTTTTTAAGTGATTCGACTTCTTCAAGGGTGGAAGGTCGACTTAACTCATCATAAAACTTTTCAGCATCTTTACCCTTTAAAACTGGTGTTGGATTAACTTTACTGGCCATGGTAGATTCACCTAAAATTATTTCTTTTAATACTATTATTTATTGATTTATTTTATATATAATATTATGGTTAAATCTTCTATTTTTATATACAATATATTATGATTATTCCATTTTCTTATCATTATTTTAATCTATAACTATGAATTATTAACACAATTTCATTCAAATTACTGGTGATTCTGATGATGTGACATTTTTTTGGTTGATTTTTCTTAATCAAAATCAATGAATCATCATATGTTTAATGGTGTTACTCTCATTTTGTTATAGTATACTGATTACTGTTTAACTAATCGATTGACATGTAATTATGATAGCCTTTTTAAACTATATAACATATAAATAATACATGGGATAATAAGTACAAGGAGGAATTATATGCATTTAATGGAAGGATACCTGCCACCAATGTGGTGTCTTTTGTGGACAGTCATATCACTGGCCGTAATCATATATGGAATCATGCAGCTAAGAAAAACAGTTAAAGACAATCCCGAATTCTTAGCTCTTTATGGATTATCAGGTGTTTTCATGCTGATATTATCATCCATTACATCACCATCAGTGACTGGAAGCTGTTCACATCCATGTGGAAATGCTCCATCAACGGTATTTTTCGGTCCATCATCCACGGCGTTAATAACGGCTTTCGTATTATTCTTCCAGGCAATAATATTTGCTCATGGTGGAATAACAACACTGGGTGCTAACATATTCTCTATGGGTATAGTAGCGCCTCTATGCGGATACGTCGTATGGAAAAAGCTCATAACAGCAACCAACAATACTGTCATATCAGTATTTATCGTAGCATTCATAACAGATGTCATGACCTACGTTACCACATCACTTGAATTGGCACTAGCATATCCAGGAACTAACATAATGTCTAACTTTTTCATATTCTTAACAATATATAGTGTTAGTCAAGTCATATGGCTAATCTTTGATTGTATCTTAACGACATTATTTGTCCTATTATGTATGGCAATATTTAAGCAAATCAATGAAAAAGGATTGCTCACCACATTCAAATGGTAATATCATACCATTTTTCTCTTTTTTTTAACATTTATCATACCTCTTTCTGGAGAGATTGGATAAACAATTAAATTCATTAAATACAAAATATAATAATATGAAAAGATTATTTATATTCGACCTGGATGGAATGATACTTGATACGTTTGAAGACTCATTCATGTGTGTTAACAGGGTGCTGGAGGAATTTGACATAGCACCATACGAAGAGGACATAAAAACGCTTCATTATCCGACATTCAGAAAATACCTAAACGATAATGGTGCAGGAAAAGATACGCCTGTATATCCAAGATACATTGAACTGTTTGCCGACGATCCGTTAAATAATACAAAACCCTTTGATGGAATAATTGATGTACTAAAACAACTGCAAAAACGTGGATTGACACTGGCAATATGCTCAAACCGTGAGGAAGAAATGGTTAAGAATATGGCCAAAAGATTTTTTGAAGAAATAAACTTCAAACACATATCCGGTTATAGAAAAGGAGTACCTGATAAACCTGATCCATACCGGATAAACGAGATAATAAATGCTGAAGACGTCACCAAAGATGAGGTTATCTACTTTGGAGATAAGGACGCCGATGTTAAGGTAGCAAAAAATGCTGGAGTGGATTTGATACTTGTAACATATGGCCAGGGAAGCAGTGAAGACTATGAAGACAACTATCCTATCAGGGTAATTGATAATGCAGATGAAATACTGGAGCTAATAGATGAAGGAATTATACATATTTGACTTTGATGGAACATTAGTCGACAGTTATCGTGATTCAATCAAATACTTCAACGTAACACTCCGGCAATTCAATCTTCCAACATTTGACATGGACGTTGAAGGACTTGACTATCAGATATTCAGAGAATTTATCCACAAACAGATGGATGGAATAGAAGATGAATTCATGAAACAATTCACGATAAACTATAAGGACAGTCCACAGCATAACACGAGACTATATGATGGAGTAATTGAAGTACTGGAAAAACTACGAAAAAGGAACATAACGCTTGCAATATGCTCTAACAGAGACCAGGAAAACCTTGAAGAAATGGTTGGCAAGTTATTTGAAAATGTGGAATTCAAGTACATCTCAGGTGAAAAAGAAGGTCTTCCCAACAAGCCCGATCCATACAGGCTCAACCAGATAATACAAGAGGCAGGTATCGACAAGGATAAGGTATTGTATTTTGGTGATAAAGTAGCTGATATAGAGGCTGCCAAGGCCAGTGGAGTAGATATGATACTTGTCAGTTACGGACAGGGAAACGATGAAGCATACCGTGATGAGTATCCATTGAAGATAATCGACTCTCCAGAGAAAATCCTGGACTTCTAAACCATCCTCTCCTTTTTTAATTTAAAATAATAATATACTTGTTTAATCATTTCTTTGGAAATTATGTTATGAGGTAATATGACTTCATGGCTGTTAAATTCACCTTGTTATAATAATTAATATTCGATAGATTATATTAATACTATTTTAATTAACTATTCAATTAATGGCGTTACTTTTTATTATATTGTCTTGTTATGAGAAGTTTATAATTATCAAATGTTAGATGTATATCATCCAATGATATAATTATATTTTTCTACATTTATAAAAATGAAAATTAAAAAAAGTTAAAAAAAGGAAATTTAATTTGATCTGCTGTTCATTGATTTATAATGTTCTCCTGACATGTGTGTCGGACCAGCGTAGTAATCATAATGACCTGATCCATAATAGGTGTACTCTCCATCGGACTGTTGAACTGTCACAGGATTATCTTCAGTCGCGTATTTATGGCTTGCATCACGTTCAGGGTCATAATCAGGATCTGAATTTTTGCTGCTGCTTTTGCTGCTGCTGGTTTTGCTCTTTGAATTACTGCTAGTTGTTTTTTTAGTAGTTGTCTGTGTAGTCGTATTATTTGTGGTGTTGTTTGTCTGGTTTAGCGAGGTATTTGTTGAATTATTCACAGCAGTACTATTGTTTGAATCAGTGGAATTGTTGTTGTTACCAAGCAAAAATGTTGCAGATACAACAGATATGCATAAAATGACAGCAATGGCTATGATTAGCATACTTCTTTCTCTCATACAATGACCTCCTATGATTAAATATGATATGTGTTATTATTTATCTTTATAGTATATTAATCATTGCCATAATAAGTATGTATTTTATTTATGGAATTTTTAGGTTAATTTCTAATGATTTTCTTCTTTCTATTTATTTGTTATATTTTCAACAATTTAGTATTACTTATAAATGATCTGTAATAAATTATAAATAAGTATATGTATAAAAATATTTATATGAAAAATAATCAGGAAATTGAAAAAAGTATATTATTATTTTTATATGAAAATAATTATATTGGAAAAAAGAATACTCCAAAAGAAAATGTATGTCATAAATTGAACGTATACTCTTGTAAGGATGTGAATAAATCATTGAAGAATCTATATAAAAAGGAGTATGTTGGGATACATCTGACAAATCATGGCCCTGATGTATACTTGGCACCCTCAAAGATAATGGAAATTTAGGAAATTACTTGGATTTGTCTAATTCCGATAATATTGTTTTAGCCAAATTTTCTGCAACACTTCGATTCATAATTATCTGTGTACTGCCATCATATTCTATATCAATGTCTCCGTTATCATTCTGTGTAATTCTTTCTTCAATGAATGATAAACGTAATACCTCATTTTTTGTTAAACAAAGAAATCCATCAATATATTTTGCCTTATCATTAAATAAGATATGTGGGGTTTTATTTTCCAATGTAGGCATAATCCATCACCTTTTTTTTATTATTAATAAATGATACAATTCTTATTTTTTCTTCTTCATATTCCAGTTTTTCTAGTTGTTCATCAATATCAAAATCAGACTCTTCATCAAAAATCATATCTAATTCTTCATCAGATAATCTTTTTTTGGGATTATCCTTCTTGGATAATTCCTTTGCTCCAATGTTTGCTAGTTTGATTTGTGTTTCATATAAAACTTTGACATATTCTGAATTTTTATTTAAATGGTATTTGTTATTTGTCTTAAGTAAATAACCTTCATTCATTATGTCTGTAATTATGGAATCCAATGTTGATCTAGCAATTCCTGAGCCTAAGGCCAATTGTTTTTTGGTATATTCCAAATCAGGGTTAATCAGGATATAATTGATTAGTTTTACACGTGGACTTTTTCCAAATATCTCTTCATACATTTTCATAAACTCCAAATAATTGTAGTGATTAAATACATAATCTTCTAATAAATGATTAGAACAATACATTTTTCTTATTATATGTATTTAAATAATACTATTTATAATTATTTCTTATAATCTATGTCTATTTTTTATAATTATTTCATTCTTTAAATATATGTTAAGAATGGACAAGTATTTTAATCTAAAAATTACATATAATTTGCCCATGACAATCCTACGATAATAACAATAATTATTTAGAAAAATAGATAATAAAATAAATATATAAATAAAACATAGCAATAACAATAATTTACAGGTGATAATATATGTGTACAGCAGCAAGCTTTCAAACAGAAAAGGAACATTATTTCGGAAGAAACCTTGATTTAGAGTATTCTTATGATGAAACAGTAGTAATAACACCAAGAGAATATGAATTCAAATTCAAAGACGTGGATAACATATCATCACACCATGCAATTATAGGAATGGCATACGTAGTCGATGACTATCCATTATACTATGATGCATGTAACGAAAAGGGACTGGCCATGGCAGGATTAAACTACCCTGGAGCAGTCTATAAGGAAGCAGTTGCAGACAGGGATAACGTTACATCCTACGAGTTTATACCATGGATTCTCTCCCAGTGTGAAACGGTAACAGATGCAATCGAGATAATAGAAAAAGTAAACATCACAAACATAAACTTCAGCAAAAACCTACCCGCCACACCACTACACTGGATGATATCCGATAAAAAGAATTCCATAGTAGTAGAATCAGATCAAAGAGGACTAATGATATACTTTAACCCGATAGGCATACTAACCAATGCACCATCATTCGATAAACAGGTATTCAACCTAAAAAATTATAGAAACATATCCAACAAGACCCTTCCAAACCTATTCACACCTAATGTAGAACTGGAAGTATACAGTCGAGGAATGGGTACAATAGGACTACCTGGAGGACTTGACTCAGCATCAAGATTTGTAAAGGCAGCATTCACATTACACAACAGTATACTCGGAGAAAACGAGGAAGAAAACCTGAACCAATTCTTCCATATCCTGGCAAGCGTTGAACAACAAAAGGGATGCTGTCAGGTAGACGAGGAAAAATACGAATACACCATATACACCTCATGCATGAACACCCAAAAAGGAATATACTACTATAAAACATACAACAACTCACAGATAAACGCAATAAATATGTACAACTGTGACCTGACAGATGACAAACTCGTAATATACCCATTAAATGACACCCCTTCAATCAACTATCAAAACGGTGATGATGAAGAAGAAGAGGTAATGTATAACTAATTGTTTTATCGATAAGATAATCAAATTCATCATCTCACTTTTATTTTTTTTAAGCTTAAACTCATGACCTATTTTTTAATAATTTAAATCATATCCTACAATCCTTTTAACATATCAATAATATACTCATCAATGAATACTCCTATAATCATCAAAAAACAAACAATTAAATAATATCATAAATGAGTTAAAAACATGAAAATATTATACTTTTCATCAACGGGAAACAATATTTACATAGCACAATCGCTTGACGGTCAACTATTAAGCATTCCACAGCAGATAAAAAACGACAATTACACAATAAAACGATGATGTTGTAGGAGTGATATTTCCAAACTATTACATGACAGTCCCTGAAATTGTAGGACAATATCTAAAAAAAGTAAAAATTGAAGCTGACTATATATTCACCTTGTGTTCCTATGGTTCAATAGAGGACGGGCTGTAAGAGCACTCCAAAAATGCAATAAGATACTTGAAGAAAAACATGAAATAAACTATTCAAACACGGTTCTGATGGTAGATAACTTCCTACCAACATTTGACATGAAAGAGGAAAAAGAAATAAAGAATGATGAAGACATAGATGAAAGAATCAGAAAAATAAATGAGGACATAACAAACAGAAAACAACGTAAAATATCCTCATTCATAGATGATGAAACATTACGCCAGGACAAACAACTAAAAGATTACTTCCAGAACCTCCTGAAAATAGAATTAACAGAAAATGAATGCACACAATGCGGGATATGCGTAAAAGTATTCCACAATCCAACATAAAACTAGAAGATAAGCCAGTCATAGGGGATACATGCGAGCAATGCCTTGGATGCGTACATCACTGTCCAAACAATGTCCTAAAGACAAACATGGAAAAAAATAGTGAACGATTCATAAATTCCCACATCAACCTCTCACAAATAATCGAAAGCAACAATCAACATAATTGATTAAAATATCACTCCCTTCATCTTCTTTTATAAAAAAACTAATTATCACTTATTTTTTAAATAACTATTATCTGTTTATTCTGGCTTTTAGCAATTCTTCAATCTCTTCATCCAACTGTTTTATCTGATTTGAGTATTCATTCTGATTTTCTAGGATGTCTTTGATAGGTGTTTGCTTGTAGTCTAGTGTGTAGACGTATCTTTTAGGATTGAGATTGTACTCGTTTTTAATGATTTCATCATTACTTATTATATTGCTGAATTTTGCTTCTATTTTTCTTTCATTGTATACTTCTAGGATATCATCATGGAAAGCGGATACTAAGAATGGTATAAACATTGCTGGTGGTTTAACAAAGAGGAAGTCATCAGTCTTTTTGTTCTTGTTTATTATCAGTATGGTTATGTCCCTGCTTCTATGTCCGGTCTCATAGTCAATTACCGTATCAAGCAAGTTTTCCTCAATTAGATATTCTCTTATTTTAAGGGCATCCTTTTTTACAAGCAGGTCTTGTGTAGTAGTTGTAACTATTATTCCATCATCATCAAGGTGGTCAATAAGGTTTAGAAGGTGTATTGCATTGGGGCTTTTACATTCAAATTCAGAGTATTTTTCATTGTTTTCATCCTTTAATCTTCGCTGTTTAAGATAGGGTACGGAAACAATGGTGTCATATTTGTCATCATTTTGATCATCTATCAATACTTCCTTTTGTGTTATGGATATTTTATCAGGTGTTATGTCATTTAGGAGGATGTTCTGTTTTGAATGATAATATTTCTCCGAATCCTTGACGTATACTGTTGCATGATCAAAATCCTCAAGTTCAGTAATTGTCTGGGCATCAAGGGCTGATGGATCATATACATTTTTAACTTCATGATTTGTTGCGGCTAGCTTTGATAAAAGTTTAACAGTTGGAGGTATGATTCTTCTAGTTTTTTCATTGTTTATCCTATATTGAACATAATTTACATGTTGGAACAGTTCTGTTAGGTCATCTTCTGATTCTAGAATTTCAATGATGTCCTCGAATACTTCTTTTGTAATTTTTGTTTCATTTATCTGTGAAAATATCTCTTTGATGTCAGGGTTTTTACTGTTTTTAAGTACGTTCAATGCACTTTTGACGTTTGATAACGATGCGTCCTCGTTTCCTTTGTAGTTTTCTATAATGTTTGTTAACAGTTCATAGTCGCGGAATATGATGCCATATCTGTCTTGAAATTCATCAGTGTCGTCTCCTGATTCTTCCTGTTTTTGTGATAAGTATTTCATGGTTATAAATGGTATAACATCTACTTTTGAATCGATATGTTCTAACTTTCGTGGTAGGTCAAAGTTGTTTAGTCTGTGTTTTATGTTAATTTGCATATGCATCACCTATTACTGAATCATATAATGAATTTATGAGCTTTTCATCACATTCTATGGATTTCTTTTTTAGCTTGATTCTCTGATTTATCTTATTGATTAGTTCTACCTGTGCATCCTGCACTTCTTTTTCTGGAAGCAGTATTGTCAGGTTTTTTAGGATTTTTGTACTTACTTTCATTATCTTGGTTGAATCGATTGTTCTTTGTATCTGGTATTCAACACGGGGATCATTAAGGTAGTATGTTAGAAAAGTTGGATTTACTTTATCAAAATCATTTACCCGGATAATCAGATAACTGTTTGTAATTATCGCATCTGTTTCTGTAGTAACTTCTTTTGCAAAGCATTTCTGTTGAACCTTGTAAAGTATGTCATGTTCCTTGGAATAGAATCTTTTGTTGATATCCTTGGCTAACTCTTCTTCACTTGTTGGAAATTCTTCATCTACTTCTAGAATTGGCATATTCATAATGATTTTATAGTTTTCGACATCTTCTTTACCGATATATCTTTGTAGTGGAAGACCTGTTGTTATTTTTGCTATGTCTTGTAGTTTGACTTTTTTTGTCTGCAATATATTCTCCTCCAAAATAAGTTGCTGTTACTTACATATAGTTATGGTCATTCTATTATATATACATATCTTTTACGTAATTGTTACATTTATTCATATAATTGAAGTTTTTTGTAAATTACTATTATTAATAGTAGAAATTAAAATTTACTATATACTCTTTATATAGTAAAATAAGCGATTAAAATGCTTTACTTACACATTTTTTTATTTTATAATATATCATAAAATACTAATGTAAATAATTGTTACATACAAAACCTTTATATACTACTTCGGTCATAAATTATATTGCACAATGTATCTGTAGGTTACAATAAACTACGGATATTGTGCAGGTAAGGTAATGAAACTTATCCTATCTATAGTAAAATCCATTTTAACACTCTAAAAAAAGATAATTTCCAATAAAATAGGGGGTGATAACATCTAAGATATATATGTGTTTATGTTCATAAAATCACTTTTTAAAATTAGTTTTTTGTGTAAAGGTCGGAACCTTAAGGGAGCATGACAAGAGAGAATAAGCTTCTTGATTCAATGAATTGTCATGTCATATTATTTTTTTTAGCAAGAAGCACGTAAAAAATGAAGGAGGAGATTAAAATCTAAGAAGATAAACTGTAGCATAAAAACATTTTTACACCTAAAATTTGTTTTAGAAGTCTCTTTTGACAACATGGACGCAAGTTCATAAAACGGGGAGCATAACACCAACCCAAGATAATGGTGTTATGCTTAACAACATTTTTTTAAAGAAAATATAAGGAGGAATACTTAATGAAATATATATCTAATGGATTCAGTCCCAAAATGCTCAATCCAAAGAAAGAATTGACTTTTATGATTCAAGAAAGTAGTTATGATGAAATACAGGATAACAATGATGATGAGCTGGTAAGCTCAATAGGTCATCAGAACATAGCAGACCACATTCATGTAGAAAAAAACAGGATAAACATAATCCTGGATGAAGGTGACATATTATACCTAGTATCAAACCATCAGGGAAGCTACGATGAATATGATTACCGAAAAATAACAATAGAAACTATATAAAATGAGGTGAAAAGATATGATATACGTAACCGATGCTTTCTCAATGCTAATGTTTGAGAACAAAACATATAAGATAAGTACGAAAAAGATAAAGAAAAGCCAACTGATAAAAAATACGAAAGAAGCCATAACATCAATAGGTTCACGTAAGATAGCAAGACTGCTACATAAAAAAGTAGGAAAAACCGATATAACTCTACAGAAAGGAGATGAACTATACGTGATAACAAGCAACTTTGGAAGAAACAAATCCGACTACAAAAAAGAAAACAGCTATAGATATCAAGTATTCAGTATAGAATAGTCATTAGACTATAGTATACTGATATAATGACTCTTTTTTTTAATTATGAAGCTGTAAAGTTTTATAGGCTTAAATTATCTTTTTCTTTTTTATCAGTCCAATCAACCATTTGGTAATATAAATAGCTTGATATTCCATTTCTAGTTTTGTAACGTTTTTTTATTATTTCTGGATGTATTTCTATAGTAATTGTCTAATTTGTTGGATGTTTTTTCTATTTTAGAGTCTTTGGGGTATAATAAGCATCTGTCTATGAAATTGATTACATGTTTTTCCATGAATTGTTGTCATACTTCTGGTATTTCTTCATATTTGTTTATGTATTGTTCAAATTTTTCTTTTGCTAAATTATAACTTTTTTCATGGAATATTTCTGTAAATTCTTTAGCATTTTTGTATATTTTTTCTATTTCTTCATCTGTAAACTTGTTTCTTCTTGTGTATCGTTTTAATTTGGTATATATTGTTCTTCTTAAGTGTATTATGCATAATTGTTGTTTTATGTTTAAATCATCAAATATATTTCTATACATGGGATATAAATCAGTTGTTATTGCTATTAATGGTTTATTATCTAATGGTTCCTTGATAAATTGTTTTATAATGTTTGGTGATCTGTTTCGAACGATTTTTTCACTTATTGGAATCTCATTAACTGAATCATAAATAGTTTATCTGTAATGTCTTTTACAGTTTAAACGTAAGAATTGTTCATCATATAAGTAATAACCACTATATTTTGCTTTTTCATTAATAATTAATATGTTTTCATCTATTTTTAGCCATTTTTAATAGTAGTA
>ODAI011972278.1_pt1 | contig 11496 bp, 15 predicted proteins | sample 1539321 | NCBI WGS metagenome assembly ODAI01 (sample SAMN02144231, study PRJEB22623) | gut metagenome | biome: sheep rumen | host: Ovis aries | place: New Zealand
AGATCACCAAACTGAAAGTAGCCTGAATTAGATCAGGTAGAGGCATCAGGCTAGTGCCATTAAAGTGCTGGTATGGTATTCTTTTATCAGCGGTTTATAAATCTCAACTACAGAGTTGAAAATAGCCAAAAGCCTTCGTTCAGGTTTCCATGGTCTGATCACTGATGATTCTCTTTGTCATGCGGATCACCTCCATCCACCATTAGAATAGATGATCTCACACCTTTATTTTAGCGAGCACGGATTTAAGTTTCAAGAAAGAATTCAAGTTAAACTTGAGTTACTTGGTTCTATAGTAGAATGTGCTCTTTCCGTTTCCCTCACGCTTCAGTTCACCGGATTCGACCAGTTTTCGAAGTGCACCTTCGACAGAACTGATACTAAGTGAGGGGCAGAGCTCGCGAATATCCTGCTTATTAAACTTTCCGATCTTGTTCATGCTGGCAAGCCGCACTGTCTCAAGTGCCGATCTCTTCGTCTCAACAAGCGCAAAGCGATCCTCAAAATCTCTATATGCAGCAATGATAGTTCCAAGCAGATACTTGATGAACGGAACCGGATCATCTTTTCCTTCATGCCATCCCTGCTGGGAAGCATAAAGAGCATCATAATACAGGTCTTTGTGCTGTGCAATTTTCGCTTCCAGCGATATGTATTTGCCGACATAAAAACCACTTCGATAAAGCAAGAGAGTGGTAAGAAGCCTGCTCATACGGCCATTTCCGTCATTGAATGGATGGATACACAGAAAATCATGAATAAACACAGGGATCGCAATTAACGGTTCAAGCTCCGCATTTCCGATGACCCGATTGTATTCCTCGCATAACCGATCCAAAGCTTCGGGTGTCTCATAAGGAGCCAAAGGCGTAAATAGAGTTTCCACGTGACCATCCGGATAAGTTGCACTGATATAATTCTGAACTGCTTTCGTCTTTCCTGCAGCCGGATTATTCATATGACTGTAGAGTATCTTGTGCAGTTGGAGAATATAGTTCTTAGTAATAGGAATCGCATCAAAGCTTTCGTGAATGATCCCAAGGACATCCCTGTAGCCGGCAATCTCCTGTTCATCACGGTTCCTCGGAGTCGTCTTTTCTTCAACGAGTTGCTTTATACGAGTGTTCGTTGTAACTATACCTTCAATCGCATTCGATGCTTCAGTGCTTTGAATCTTTGCGATCTCAACCAGTTTCTCAAGCTCTTCCGGTCTCTGTTTAAGATAAAACTCCTGTTTTCCTGCCTCTTTATATATAGCTGCAATGTATCCAAGCAGTTCTGAATCCCATGTTTTCTTACTGATTGCCGAGTAATTGAAGTCTCTCATTTTCCCTTACCTCCGCTCCCTTTCCCTTAAATTGTAGCAGAAATTAAGGGAAAGACAATACTTTTAAGGGAATTTTCCCTTAATTTAGCACGGATTTTAAGGGATTAGTCGAATAACGCAAATGGTTTTCAGAGTAGCATCTTCGCCTTGTGGTAAGATATGGTTTAGGAAACAATGTTTGTAGGGAGAAAGAAACATGAAAAATAACGCCCGCTACGGCTACAATATCTATTCCTCGAAAAGGAAAAGAAGAAAGAACAGCAGACTGGTCTTCGGCCTTTCCTGCCTTTGCGCTTTTCTGATCCTCGTCATCCTGCTTCTCGTATTTATCCCGAAGCTTTTTTCCGGCAAGAAGAAGGATACCGCGGTTTCTACTCCCGCAAGCACGGTTTCCGGGACAACTGTAGCAACTGAAAATACGACGTCCGAGACCTCTGCCTCCGCCACTTCCGAGGCAGTTACGGCCCGCGCACAGACCGTGGACGCCGCCACTCGCACGGCGAATCTTGACGCTCTAAAAGCACACGTCGCCGATTACCTCGATCAGCAGTCCGGCCGTTACAGCGTGTACTACATCAATATGCAGAACGGAGAAACGATGGCCTATAAGGAGACCCAGCCGATCGTTGCCGCAAGTTCCATCAAGATCGCCTATAACACCTACCTTTATGAAAAGGCCTTATCCGGAGAGCTTTCTCTCCTCGAGAAAATCACTTATAACGCGGCGGAGTATCCGAATGGCGACTTTGAAAGCGGTACCGGCACGATCCAGAATTCGCCGGACGGAACAGAGTTTACGCTTCAGGAGGTCTCCCATCTTTCGATCACGGTCAGTGATAACTGCGGCACGAATATGGTACTTCGCCGTCTCGGCGGTGAAGATGCCGTCAATGCCAATTATCTGAAGACCATCAGTTCTGTCGTGGATTATCGCGAGAAATACACCTACACCGACTATACCGGTGCCGAGAAGTCCGGCAGAAGAAGGACCAGCGCGATCGACCTTGCCAAATACGCCGAACATCTTTACAGGGATTATCAGGAGAACGGATCTGCATTCCAGCCGCTGATCGATGATCTCTGCAACACCGAGTATTCCTGGGGTGTTCCGGCCGGCATACCGGGTGACATCAAGGTCGCCCACAAGATCGGCCTCTATCCAGCCCTCGGCACATATAATGACGTCGGTATCGTCTTCTCTTCAGAGGATTACGTACTCTGCGTGATGACCGAGTCCGGCAGTGAAGAACAGGCGAAGAAGATCATCGCAGAAGTATCCCGCATGGTCTATGAGTATGTGGAATCCAACTACGCCTGATCCTCATCAGGCTGTCATTATGGTTTTCACAATCCGCACTTTTCAGGAAGCCCCTCAATCCCTGGGCGTTGCTTTTAGAAGATTGATCGTTTCTTCATATTCATCGAGCGCCTGATAGCCCGAATCCGTGATCGAGTACACACCGTTCCTGACGCGCGAAAACCACCCGTAATGGTTATCCCGCAGGATGTTTGCGGCCTTATCAACAAAAGACAGTCTCTTCACATCTTTCGGGGCAGCTTCCCCGCCAAGCACAAACAGCGCATTCAGGACCAGAAGCGCATCCTCCCTGTATCTGGTCATAAGCTTGACCCCGGTCACGCCGCCGGTATTGGATTTGATGCGTCTTCTCTGGAACTCTTTTTCCAGCGCTTTCCTTTTTCCCTTGTTCCGTGCCTGAAAAACCGACAGTTCACTTACGACCGGCTCGGAAAGCACCGTCACATTACGGGATCTTTTGGAAACTGCGATCAGCCCGATACCCAGGCGCTTCAGAAGATAGAGCTTATCCCGGAAGGAACTGGAGTTACGGTCCTTCGGCATAAATGTTCCGATATAAACAGTTTCCACGATCTTCTGCCTCAGCGCCGCCTGCTGGATCGCCCGGAAATCAAGCGTCTGCTTCAGCTCAACAGCAACAGAATCGTCTTCTTTCTGCATGAAAATATCGATGTCATTGACCTCACCGTCACAGACATATCCCTGCTCTTCGAAGAAAGTTTTAATGGGTCCAAATAAATCGCGTTCCATACAAATATTTTAGCAGAGATATTGATTCATTTGTCATCAGATTATGTGTAATCATCAACGCTTTACTTATCAAGTTTGCAGATAATTCTCTCTTTTTTCGAATATTTATCGGATGCTACAGTATGCTTCTTACCGATAAAAAATGAGATCCCGAGATTCTATCCGTAAGATTATGCTGTTGCATACCCATAATTTTCTTATTTCTGAATTTTTATCGGCAATATTCTTAGGTGCCATACCGATAAAAGTGCGTTTCGCCCTTATTTATCCGCCCAAAGTGACTCAACCATACCGATAAATTTAGCGTTTTTCACTTTTTATCTGTAATTTGTCTATTCGTGAAAAAGCCGGATCACCGGTTCGATTATAACCGACTATACATTTTTCGCCGCAGTCCACTCGCCCAAAGAGGCATCCGACGCATGTGTAACATTGTTACACGATATGCCTCAAACTCCCTAATGACGGGCACTGCCCGGTGTTGTATTCTCCATTTCGATCGCCTCATGATTATTAGCATAAGAAAACCCGGTCATATTGCCGGGTTTTCCAAAAGTTTTGGTGTAAGAGGGTGTTAAAAATCAGTTTTGCTTCACGGTTTCATTATGCCCCGATAACCTTAGTTGAACCTAAGGCAGTGGAAATCTTATTGAAATCAGATCTCTTTCACGATCTTTTCGAGCTCTGCATCAGTCTTACCTTCCAGATCACCCTCTGCAAAGAAATAGGTGAGCATCGTGGCGAATGCTTTTCCTTCATATGTGAATACGAAGTCGTAGTATCCCGGCTTCCATTCATCAGGATTCAGATAGAAGGATCCCCATGTGCCTTCCGGATCTTCTTCCACGTTGTGATACAGTTTGACATAGGTAACGAATCCGGGCATCTGGTCGCCGTACTGCGTGGTAACATAGGAAGCCTGATCCTCTCTATGCTCCAGAACATACACCGTAATGCCATTATCCGCCGAAGCTTCCGGATAGAACTCGACCCACTCATTCAGAGCAAAACCACTACGGATCCCCTCAGTGGAAGGAGCCTTGGAATTAAACTCGCTCGATCCGAACTGGTTACCGGATAATGCCAGTTTCGTCATCACCTGAATATCCGCATTGTCCGTGTTAATGAAATACAGTTTACCCGGAATCCTGACGTTATCTACAGAAGCGCTCTCCGATCCGCCTTCAGTATCCTTGGAATCCTCAGTAGCCTTGGCATCATCTTTTGCCTTATCGGTCACTTTGGTATCATTGTTGTCTTTCTTCTCGTCTTTTTTCTTCGAGCATCCGGCTGCGGAAAACATACATGCCGCCGCAAGAACCACTGCTCCAACCTTCTTCATTCTACCCATAACATAGTCCTCCTATAAGATCAGGATGATGTTAGGGTAGGTTTGTAAAGCGTACCCTAACCTATTAACCGTAGAATAACAGGTCAGGGTAGGCTTGTAAAGCGTAGTCCTCCATTGCGGCAACCGCTATCGAAGGATCTATAAGGTTTTTCGTAAATCATCGGACCGATTTGCTGTATTTTGTCGGAGTAATTTGCTGTATTTTGTCGGAGTAATTTGTGGTATTTTGTCGGAACAATTTGTGGTCTTTTGCCGGAAGATAGGTCTTCTCCTACAATCTTCGCGCCATCCGCCACCAACACTGTATCATCGATATTCATAGACTTCTCCTCACTCACCATCGTTCGCATTTGCATCCCTAACTCTTCTCAGCAATTCGTCGCTGAATCCTTCAAGATCATCATCCGTGATTGCGCCTTCGCGGTATAGACTTATCATGTTCGACAGCAGCATCGATCGTCTTCGCTCGCACATAACTCCGGATAATCGTTTATCTTCTTTGATCCGTTTCTCGATCTCCCAGAATCGTTCCGAGGCATACTTGGATCCATCCTGAAGGATGATCGCGTATTCTGCGATCAATTTCTCCATAAAGGCTTCCTGCCATCCGACGATCCTTTCACGGAACAGTTTCCAGTCGCTTTCATTTACATCATTTCGCATACGAGCACCTCACTTCTAATAGCAGCACCTTACAACTCTTCGCCCACATTTGGAGCAGACTCCTTCAATCACAATTCCGATCTTATCCTGACGGACCGCATATCCCGGAGCAATCGTCGTTGACATACATTTTAGGCAAAAAGCACTCGTCAAGCATGCTCGGCGTGTTTCTTCCGGTAGCGCCATCCACTTCTTATATGCTGCGATATCCGTTATCCCGGAATTCCTGGCAAACTCATCGTGCTCCTTCTCCATAGCAACGAATTTCTCAATCGCCGTCTCATCTGCGCCATCGGCGCGAAGCGCATCCGCCATCCTCTGGTATTTATCTTTCTTCATTACTCCGTCACCTCAAAGAGAACCTTCGTAAACCCCATTGTGTACGACCCCTGCACCGTGAACCGGGCGTCATATCTGTCTCCGACATACACATACAGGAATTCCATTCTACCATCCGGACGGAAAAAGGCCGCATCCAGGCACACCTCATCCAACAGATCTCCCACTGTCAGGTCCGGTTCTTCTATCGTTTTCCGTATCTCACGCATCTCGTTCTCAATCTTCGGAATCAGAACCTTTAGCGCCATCTGGTCAAAAAGATCCGCCTTCTCATAGACCTTCTCAAACAGCGCTATCGATTTCTTCGGGAACATCCCATCCTCATCCAAAGCAAAATAGCAGCTGACCTCCTGATCCGCCATATCCACCACAGCATAATACATATCGTGCGCAAATGAATATTCCGCCTTCTCCCCACATCGTAAGCGGAATGCTTTTTTCTTCGGCGGAACGAGTTTCAGCAGTGCTTTTTCCTGAAGAAAAGCATCTAGAAGTCTCCTATCCACGTAGAAGCTTAGACAACCGTTCTTCAAACTCCACGAGACGCCAAGCGAAAACGCATCATTCTCAAATTCGGGTTCGATCTCCTCAAATATAGCGACGATCTGAAACTCTTTACCTTCATACTTGATAATCGATATATTATCCAGTGCATATTCCTGTTCGAAAAGCACTGGTGTGATTCTCCGCATGTTGGGATTTTCTTCCAATTTCGGAAGTAGGTCCTTCTTGATCGAAGCCTTCCAAGTCTCCAGCCACTTCTCCGGATTCTGGTAGATCTTCTCGAGCACAGCCACTTCCTGAGGAAGGCTTTCTTCCTCATTCGGATCAAACGACAGATTCACATCCACTGTTTCTCCGGCAAAATCAACTTCCGCCCGAAAAGCTTCGTAATCATCGTCATAGTAGAAGGTGACACCACCCAGAATGTTAACAGTTATCTCGTTCATGGCCATGCCCACTCTTCTATCTATGTTCTCTCAGCCACTTCACAATATCGTAGCTTATTGTGCCACCTCATTCTGCACTTTTCAAGAGTTTTATTATGCACTTTTCAAAAGTTTTGTTCTGCACTTTTCAGACATCTCCTTCCTGGTTCGGGAACCCCGAAACCACTGAAATATCGAGTTTTATTTATCCAAACTTTTCATGGTCGGGAATTAGTACAATAGCCCAAACATCCATAGAGGTATTCTGTTACCTCTTCCTATCTCCACATCATCTATCGCCAGAAAACTATTCGGAATATCTTTTATCTGATCGAAACTCTTATCCTTGCCTCCAACTTCAAATAAGAATTTTCCTTCAACGAGAAAATCACCGCTGCTCGGATAGAGTACATCATATCCGGCAGACCTTAATTGGTTTAAAAAGAATGTCTCTCTTTTAGTTCCGACATTAATATTCTCCGTCAGAGAATACATTATATTCGGATTGTCACAATAGATTTTATCCGGTCTTGCCATATTTTTTAAGGATGCCTTTTCAGAAGACAGAATGTTCAGTAAATTCGCCTTGTCAAGGATACTAAGCATCTTTAAGCCTTGGTTCCTGTCTGTTTCCAATTGCGCATACAATTCCGTCATCTTGGGTGTCTGCGGACAACTTTGAGCCAAAATGAAAAGCATTTTCTTTATTTTTTGCACCGTCGAGTAATTAATCTTCTCAACCGCAGGATAATCACTTTCCAAGATCTGATTTGTTATCTGAGTTATTCTCTGCTCGTATCCTGCATAGACTTCTTTATAGAAAGGATAATATCCTCTCATCAGATACTCCGAAAAATGTTTCAAGAGTGCTTTCTCCGGCGCAATTTCCTCAGCAATGGCCTTGTGGTCAGTTAAGAGTTCATTCAATTCGATGGCCTTTATATCAATTATATTCTCAAAGAATAGGTATTCTCTGAACGAGAGACCGGGAAGATGGTATATTACTTGTCTTCTTGATAAATCCCCACTCTCATAATCAATCTTCAATAAGGATGAACCTGTATATACAATTTTCATCTTAGGATATTCATCATATAGGTTTTTGATAATTATCTGCCAATCCTTCAGATAATGGACTTCATCCAAAAAGATATGTGTTCCGCCGTTTTTATAATGCATATCGACCAGTTCCGATAAAGAATTAGTGGCAAACCACAGATTATCCAGCGAGACATATAACGCTTTATCATAGTCCTTGATAAATTCAGAACGAATATGTTGAAGAATCAGCGTTGTTTTCCCGCAGCCTCTTGAACCGGAAATGCAGATCAATCTGTCTCTCCAGTCTATCTTTTCTAATAGAAAGCGAGTTGTCGTATAGTTACTCTCACGAATTCTTTTATTAGATAAATCCAGTATTCTAAAGTATTCTTCTATATCCATAGTGAACTCCTAAACAAGACAATAGTGTTTGTAAACATCATTATAATCACTAAAACAATGTTTGTAAACATTGTTTCAACCGTACGAACACAACATTGTGGTAACCTGCATCTTCGTAGATCAGATTGTTCTTCTCAAAAATCTCCACGATGTGGATCAATTCCTCTCAACCGTTTGTCCTGAAGTCTCGCCGAGAATCATCAGCTTGGCTTCAGGATAATTAAGCCCGAAGTACTTCTCAACGAAGCTTACGGTCTTCCCACCGGATTGTGTGTAGTGATCGAACCAGAGATTATCCAGGATCGAAACTGTCCGTCCCTCTCCTTTCCACAAATACTGTGAGCCGGACTTCTTCACTTCATAGCCAGCTTGTTCAAGGATCTCCACGATACTTGCCTCATTGGCCCACCTCTTTTGATCTTCTGTAAACTGAACAAACATCTTTTGTTCCTCTTTTCTTTTTTCCCCAAATTCGGGCATGAAAAAGCCCCGGAATGCTCCGAGGCCATTGTCAGTGTAATACTTCAATACGACTCCATTACCATGCTTTTTTCTTGACTTCGTGATCGTTCGTATCCCAGTAGCAGTCATCACCATAATCGAAATTGGCTCCATAGTCTTTACCACCTGGCTTATATCTGTCTTCATCTTTAGTGCACTGTGAAAAAATAACAAGCGCTACTATCACTATAATTCCCACCAACCACTTTTTTCCTGACGATTCTGATGCCATCTATGTAATCCTCCCTAAATCATGCATTTTTGTTTGTGATCAACCTATTTTGTAGTGAAGAATTCTTCGCGATATTCCCATTTATTAGCTTCGAAATGTCCATCATTGTATGTTATGGATGGCTTCAATGTACAACTGGAAGATATCAACTTTAACCAGCATGACTGGGTTCATATCATTCAAGAGCGTCGCGCGCGGTTTCCGGACGATCTTCGGAACGTACCGGACCTCTCTCTGATTGGACAGATAAAGCAATCGCTGGAAATCGGGCTGAAACTTCAGAAACGAGACGGAAGCTATGCAAAACCACTGTATTCCGCAAGTACCGGTTCTGTGTCCTGGGTGTTGCCCTTCATAGAATTAAGATGGGGGATTGTTTTTTATGTTCCGTCCTAAAATCCTGTTCTAGTCTCATCCTTTGGAAACATGGGCTTTTCCGTAAAGGAAGGGCCTTGCTAATCTATTCGCGAAAAAGTCTACCAAAGGTCCCATGAAGAACGCCGTAATGATCGTTCCTACTCCGATGACCGCGCCTATTCCGTCAACGGAAGCACCCGACAGGAAGAACAGACCCACACCTGAGATCACGCACACGAAGTCAGTTATGATCCTTACGTATTTAAACTTACCCTTGCGCCAGGTGTTTGAGATGATGAGTGCGACCGCATCATAAGTCGACACGCCGATATCCGCTGTCATGTAAAACGACGACGCAACACAGATGACTGCTATTCCGATAAGGAGACATACTGCACGTCCCGGGATACCAAGGTCAGGGAAGAAAGCCTCGAGCCTGCCGAGTGAGAACTCTGCTACATAGCCTATGAGGAACAGATTTATGAATGTCGCAAGTCCGATGTAGTGCCTGTCAATAATCAGGCTGAACAGGAGCATTAATACGTTGACGATAACGTAAAGTGTTCCAAACCCGATAGGGATAACGAGATCGAGACCCGCCATGAGCGACTGGAACGGATCCACGCCGAACATCGCTCTTTTGAAAAATCCTACGGCAACGCCGCAGACGAGTACACCGAAGATACTCATCAGTATTCTTTTGACCATGTGGTCTTTCTTGAAGATAATGTCTGATTTACTCATGGGGAAGATTATATTGCAAAGCGAGTTTTCAGGCGTTCACATAGATTGTTTTTATATCAAAAAGCACAGTATAATATGTTCATTGAACTTTTATCTACGGCGGTTACAAAATGCATCATAATCTTCTTTTTGATCTTGATCAGACACTACTCGATTTCCATGCCTCAGAACATAAGGCACTGGAGATCGTCCTTAAGAGCTGCGGTCTTAACTATACCGATGATTGCTACATGCACTTCAAGGAATACAACAAGACACTGTGGCTGGAACTTGAGAAAGGGAAGATAAGCAGGACAGAGTTATTTATAAAAAGATTCTCTGATGTTATCGAATTCTGTGGCGGCGATCTCGCGGACATTGATCCGCTTCAGGTAAATAACGATTTCATCCTTACTATGTCACGTAACGGCATTCTCATGGACGGAGCTCTCGAGTTTATGAGACGTATCATTTCTGATATCCCTGATGTCAGGTGCTATATCGTCTCTAACGGTGCTACCGTTAACGCCGAAGGACGCATCAAAAGTACCAGCCTTGATAAGTACCTTACTAAGATCTTCGTAAGCGAGTGGATGGGTGTCAATAAACCTGCGCCGGAGTTCTTCGACAAAGTCTTGGAAGAAGTCGCAGAGCCGAAGGAGTCCTGCATCGTCATTGGCGATTCTCTCACATCAGATATGCTCGGTGCTCAGAACGCAGGCCTTACATCTGTATGGTTCATGCCTTCAGGTGACATTGCTTCTTCCTGCACGAGATACGGTATCAACTACTGCGCATCCTCATTCGATGAACTCTATGAAGTTCTTCTTAAATGGGCGGATAAAGGTGAATGACTATGGATAACCTGAACGAAACTTTTGATACTGCAGTGGCTCTCTACGACAAGATGCGCCCGGGTTACGTCGATGACATCTACCGTGCGATCTTTGATTATGTTCATATCGATCCTTCGAGTAATGTCCTTGAAGTCGGAAGCGGCAGCGGTCAGGCGACACTTCCGATCCTTAAGACAGGATGCAATCTTACTGCTGTTGAATATGGTGAGAATTTCTCCGGACTTTTGAAGGAGAAGTTTAAAGACTATCCCCGTTTTGACGTTATGACTTCCATGTTTGAAGATGCCGATCTTCCGGTCGATACCTATGATCTCATCTTCTCCGCGACGGCTTTCCACTGGGTACCTGAAGAGATCGGTTACCCCAAGGTCCTGTCCTTACTTAAGAAGGGTGGAGCATTTGCAAGGTTTGCCAACCGTCCTCAGATAAGTGACTCCGATCCAGATCTGATCCGTGATATCGATGCTGTCTATGATGAGTACTACAACAGATACTACGGCCTTCGTTCCGGTACACGTAAGTGGTTCACTGAAGAGAAAGCCCGTGAGATATCCGAGATACCGTTGAAGTACGGATTTACTGCTAATTATTCTTACTAATACCTTAAGCGTCAAATGCTCTTACAAAAGTCCAGGATCTCCTGTTTCCTGGATTCGACTTGTTCCCTGTATTCGAGCGATGTCAGACCCAGATGTCCTTCGCACTC
>ODAI010448257.1_pt1 | contig 11495 bp, 14 predicted proteins | sample 1539321 | NCBI WGS metagenome assembly ODAI01 (sample SAMN02144231, study PRJEB22623) | gut metagenome | biome: sheep rumen | host: Ovis aries | place: New Zealand
AGACAGTCTATGAATTAGCATTCGGCGGGATCCCTACACTGTCCTCCAGTACCCCATCGACCAAAATGCTGGTACAGGAAGCCGTAACAGTATTGAGAGCTGTAGACAACTCTCTGTCTCTCATTCTATCACGAATGCAGGAACTTGCTAAGTCATTACCTGAATATTCAACAGTACGGGCGATGGGAGGCGTAGGAGACGTCTTGGCTCCGAAGTTAATTGCTGAGATTGGAGACGTTCGACGTCTGCACAGTGCAAAGGCTCTCATTGCGTGGGCTGGAATAGATCCTCCACCGTATGAATCCGGTCAGTTTGTAGGTTCCAAGCGCAAGATAACAAAACGAGGGTCATCCACTCTCCGGAAGGTCGGATATGAAGTCATGAGGGTGCTTAAGAGCCATAAGGCACCAAAAGACGATGTTGTTTATAACTATATCCTGAAAAAGGAACGAGAAGGAAAAGACAAGAAGCACGCCAAGATTGCCGGATTAAATAAGTTCTTGAGAATCTATTACGCGAGAGTAATGGCAGTCTATCAATAGCGAATGATCAGAACAGGTTCTGCCAAGCCGGATCACTATTCCGGCCTTATTGTTGTACATAAAAATCGAATCATGAGAAATATAAAAACCTGCTGAAAAGTTCTTGACTTTTGTTAGCAGGTTTTGTTGTCTTATATGATGCACTTAGATCGAGGGCGTCCATGTGTCAGCAGGAGAACCTACAACAGTAGACATTATATGATGCACCTAGAGCCTTATCTTGTCATTATGCATAACAAAAATTATAACCATCTCTGCAGTACTGTCAAGGTTTGTTGATTCCTTGTAGATACAGGTGGCTGGTCTTGGCTGTAGAAAGACGGCCCTGCACGCCCGGCTTGCGCCGGGCCGGGCATCCAGGGCCATCTTCGTCAGGCAGTGCGTATTATTGCTTCATTGTCCCGCACCATCTCATCCGGCTTGACCGGTACAGGGTCTGTGAGGTCGAAGGTGAACATGGCCTTTATAAGTGTTTGCTGAAGCAGCTCTTCTTCGGACAGCATTGGCTCAATATAGTTGTCTTCGAGCACGTCAGCCAGCTGCTTCCCGCTGTCAGCGCTGTTCCCGTGGACTTTCTCATGCCTGCGCCGGTATTCGGCGAGCTGCGCGCACTGGTACGCGATGCTCTTGAGCCAATACTGGTGCTCTTCCTCCGTCATTTTCTCATTGACATGCGCCTGCCATTTATCAAGGAACGCACCAAATTTCTTGAAGAACACGGCGTTTGGCTGCCGGCTATTGTAGAATGTCCGCTGCTGGATAACTCCCGAACTGCCGGCATTTGTCTCAAGCGTGTAAAACGGCTCTTCCGGGCTTTTTGCATGCCGCAGGAAGAAGATGTAGGAGTCCCTGTTTATGATCTTCCAGAAGTACTCGTCCCTCTTTTTTTCGACGCATTGTCCAAGAAGATACGAGTCTGCAAGGATGTCTGCAGCGTTCTTCGGAACAACGATACAGTATCTGCCATCGGAGAACTCATAGATGTCACGTATCTCATTGTAGATCTCCTCGATCTTTTGATGGATATCCTTTTTCTTCAGGTCCCCGCACCAGTCTGTGCCATCCGCCATCAATGTCTGTGCCGCCTTCAGTCTTGCGTTCGCAGCCATGATGTCGTTCGGCGCATAAGCCAGTCTTTGCTCCATGTTTACATGGAGCTTTTTGGCTGTCCTGTAATACTGCGCCATGTTGTCCAACACCTCTTTCAGGTCGCATTTATGCTTTTTCGCCTGTCTCGTAAGATAGGCCCTGACCCCTTCCGTGCCCTGAAATGCGTGGGTAAGGTTTGCCAGTGCTTCCTTGGCATCTTGATTCAGATGAATCCTCCGCGCCGTTGTGCCGATTTCCAACTGCTCGAACCATTCAAGGGTCTCCCGGAGCGTACCGATGTTCCGCGTGTGCAGTTTCCGGGCTATCATTGTCTCGCCGAAGGTGAGATTGAATTCCTTCATGAACAGGAACTCTTCTTTTTCCAAACCGAATCTCTGCCACGGCTTGCCCTGGTGGCAGGCGAACTGGAAGTCGCCGTGCATGTGTTCCAAAAGGCACGGGTACATCTTCGCCTTGAGCAGGTATTCATATTCGGGATTTGTGGCGAATTTCACGATATACGAACACGGGTCAACTGTTTTGTCGTATCGGTTCACTTTATTGATCTCCGCCATTTCCTTAAGGAACAGGTCAAGCGCGCTGTACTGCCAGATTGTTCCGTCCAGCTCATGGCTCAAGTTGCCTGTCCAGCGCTTCGGTTTTTCCCATATCTCATTGGAACAGTACGAATAAAAGTTCGATGAATCGAACCAATACTCATATTTTTCGGTTCCCCTGAATGGGTTATGGTGGAACTCGTACCAGGTCCCGTCCGGTTCGATGAAGAAGCGGTAGGATTCCTGTATGTCCGGGTCCCCATAGGCGCCCTGTTTTGTCTTGTTTGAACGGGCGTTAAATGTGCGTTCCACGAAGCCTTTGTCATTCGTGCGCTGGAACAGTGCGACGCCGATTTCATCATCGAACGACATGCCATCCCTTCGGACGATCAATGTCTTCCCGCAGTGCGGGCAGGTGTATTCAGAGCGGAACTTTGGCACTTTTTTCCCGGGCATCGTGTCTGTATGTCCGCAGTTCGAGCACCGCCAAGATACTTCCTTGTCCGTCTTTTTCCCGCTGTACAGGAAGTATGCCGGAAGCATTTCCCTGACCCACTGGGTGAACCCGTCGGGGATGTCTCGGACCATCATCATGTTGAAGAAGCTGATCAGGTCCATCCTCTTACTGGTCCTTTTACAGTTGTAGTCACTGTTATGCCAGTAATGGTGCTCGTACCTCTGGCGGAGGTAGTATGCGTGCAGGCCGTGGACCCAGTCCGCTTCATCGCTTTCCAGTTCTGTCCTCATGAACTCCTGGATGACCCCGGCAGCAGTCCCGGTCATAATGCCGGTATCTTCCAAACAGCATGTGCCATACGCCGTATAGGGAATCGTTTCCCAGCGTTCGTCATCCGGGAAGTAGAAACCCATATCTTCTTTGTTGACCGCTGCCCGGATTCGCCTCCCATGAAGGGACGCGTCGATGATCAGCGTTGGCTTTTGGGATGACTTTATGACTTTTGCCGTGCATGGCGCCGTTCCGCTGAGCTGCCAGGGCATCCTTTCTATTCTTTTTTTCTCCATTTTTCTCCTCCTTATCTATCGGATCGTGTACGTCGTACCTGAAAAGTAATTTTTCTCATCAACCTGATAGACACTCATGTTGGTAATTGTCTCCGTATAGGGATGTTCCTTGAGCAGGACAACGACCATCCCTTCCCGTGCTTTTGCCGTCGGGTGTTTTCCCCGGACAATCACGAGCTGTTCATGCCTGCCGAATTGCATAGTCTTTTCTTTATATTCTTCCCTGTAGACCATCTTGTGCTTCACCCACGGATGTTCCTTGATATATTTGCCTGCAATGGATGCGAACTGCAAGAGGTTCAGGGGCATGACGGGGTATAAGTACTGCGCCGTCACTTTGGAATCAACACCGTCCCTGTCAATCTCACCGTCGATGAGGCACAGCCAGCACTCTTCGTTATCAAAGTTGAGGTTCCAGTAATATGTAAGCACGTCCAGCGGGTTCTCGGCAGAGAAGAACCCTGAGTGGTTCCCGTTACAGCTCACTTCCCCGTCATGTATGTTCCACTGATGGGGGATGTATTTTTTCCCCAAACAGGTCATGTCCGGCCCGAAAGCCTTGATGGTTGCCATCATTTTGTTTCCTCCTCTCTAATAATACAGGGATGCCGTTTCCGGCATCCCTTTCTTGTTCTCTTTGTAGTTACATTTTGAACAGATCCGACAGTGAGATCTGGTTGTCCTCCTGTTTTGCGGCAGACTCCTTTTTTGAGGATTTCTTCTTATCCTTTTCCGGCGACTTTGTTTTCGTTTTAGCTTTTACGGTCGCTGTCGGCGTCTTCTGAGGTTCGGGAGTTTTTTCTTCTGCGAAGAAGTATTCCTCTGCCCATTTGTAGGCGAGGGTATCTCCCAGCGTGACCATGCGGTTCTGAAGGGAACCGATTTTTTTAACGTCCTTCAGATAGTGGTATGCCCTGTCAGACATGTACTCCATCATGCCCGACCCGGTCTTGCTGTCCTGCAGGACCGCCCTTGCGAGGGCGGGGTTCGCCTCGACCCGGAGCTTCAGATGCGCGCAGGCGATGACGATCCCCTGGTCGGTCGCGTCCAGCTGCATCTGTTCCAGTTTTGCGACGGCATTCTTGGCGGCGATGCCCGCTGACTCCAGCATTTCGCTCTTATCCGGGACGCCGATCCGGCTCTTTATTGAATTCAAAAGTCTGCTTTCTTTTTCATTCATCGCTCTTTTCCTCCTTTTCTTTGAACGGCAGGACGACTGCTGCCTGCTCTGTCTCTGCTGCTTTCTGTCCGCCTTTCTCCTCTTCTTTCGTGATTGCGGGCAGGCCAGCTTCTACGGTTTCCAGGGTATTCGCCCTGCATTTGGCTGCGTACTCTTCCAGCACTGCGTCGGGCGGGACCAGGGCGTACGGTTCCGGCATGCTGACCGGTGTCCCGTCGGTATGCTTCCAAACCTTCCCTTCGTCATCCCAGTAGGCATCGTACAGCTCGCTGTATTTTTTCCCATCTATGAATGTGATGTTAGACAGGAAGTATTCGCCGTACAGCATGTAGCGAATACCTGTTACCAGTCCTTCCCGGAGGATTGCTTTGGCAGCTTCGATGTCTTTTTCAAGGAAGAGCGCTTTCTGCACTTCCTTGATATCGGCTGCAGCCTCATCCATTTTTTCCTGACAGCTCGCAATAAAGCTGTTCATGTCCTCGTCCTTTACGGCAAGACCGTCGAACAGTTCGTGGTTGACGAGTTTTTCTGCCTCCTGTTTGGCGAGTTCCTTGATAACTGTGAGCGCCTTTTCGCTTACGGTCTGCTGTGAAGAGGCGAGAGATAAGAGGATCTCGAGGATCCCTTCAGCGTGTGCCTGATCAAAATCTGCGTGTATCATTTTCTTTTCTCCTTTCTTTTAATTCTTGTTCCTTGTCGGACCCTTTACAAAGGGCTGTGAGTTCCGTTCCGGGTGCTTACTGCTGTTCCCATGACCACGTTTCCCGGTCTCATTCCGGGTTATTGATTCACGGGTGTAGTGCCGTGTCTCCTTGTGGTAACTTTCCAGCTTTTTGCTAATCATTGACTCTGGGATGCCCACTTTTTTTGCGATTTCGGATATCGTCATTCTGTCTTCTCTGTACATCATGACGATGTCGAAAGTTGAATACCGTCTTTTCATTTTTTTCTCCTTTCTTTGCAATAAATTAAGCCGGGCGCAATGTCCCGGCTTTAATTTTTTCAGTATTCAATTATAGGTATTATACAATATGCATTACTCTAATGCAATTATATTTTTGGCTGCAGATTCCTGCGTATGCCCTGTTCCAGGGACAATACCGCACTGTTCGCCATAGCAGGGCGATTTTGGGCATTCGCAGATAATGCCTTGCTGCCGGCAGGTGGCGCACCAAGACGCGTCTTTGATGTTTTCCATGTGTTTCTCCTTTCTTTTTTATAAATTGTCAGACCCCTCTTTTTCGATGTCTTTCCATAATTCTTTGAGGGTATCGGCTTCAAAATATTCGGGTGAATAGTAGCCGTTCCCGACATCCCAAAAGGCATAGAACCTTCTTTCCTCCGGGTTAAAGAATATCCACAATCTGTAAAACGGCATGCATTTAGCTTCATCGGTGAATACATCGTTGATATTTCCGATGCAGAGGAGCTTGCCGTCTTTCATTGGACTATTCTCGGCCATCTCATTAAACATTTTTCCGTCCTTTGTAAATTTTTTCATGTGTTTTTCTCCTTTTTTTCGTTCGTGCTTGCAAACAAAAAGGCTGGAAGATGGTTTCTCCCAGCCTAAGTGTTTCTGTATTCTAATTGTATCTATGATACCAGTTTTCGAACCTTAAATCAAGGTTTCCGGAGCACATGGTACGGCTATCAGCATACGGCTATCAGCATACCGATATGCCAACCATTAAACAGATGAATCCGAATATCAGAAAGACAATCCCGATAAAAATGAACAGCTTTGTGATGTAAAGCGGGTTTTCTTCGGGTACATAATAATTGATGGGATCAGATGGGTCATAAAACAGGGTCATTGCCTGCCCTTCTTCGAATTTCTTTTTCCTGCTTCCAATCACGCTATGGACTTTATATGTTTTTCCGCCTGCCGTGTACGCAAACGTGGGGTGCCAGAGGAGGTTGCCTTCCCCGCCGGCGGCAAGGCTCCACTCCTGTTTGTATTCCGTTATGACGGCATCTGTCGGAACGCTGCAGGCAGATGCTTTTTTCTTAAATGCATGATGTATACCTGCACCGATCGCAGTGAACGCAGCGCCTATTATAAAGAACCCCGCTGCCAGGATTAAAAAGATATTATCCATGTTCTTGTCCTTTCATTGTGCTGCTTCTGCCGCCTTTTTCATGTCTGTGACAAACGAGGGCTTCTGCATCTCCGCAAAGAACATGCTGTGGATGCATACCTGCCGGCTGCCCGTGCTGAAAGTGATCGTGAACCACGGGTCTGAAATGTCATACATTTCCGCGATTCTGTAATCGGTGACGGGCACGTTCCTGTTATCACGGGGATCTGGGTAGTATACAAGGTCTTTCGTGAGCGGAAGCCCGAGAAGGCGGCGGACGTCGAGCTCTCCTTCACTCAGCTCCTTAGCCGTTCCCGGGTGTATCGATGTCGTGTCCACATACACATCCCTGGTCTCGATGATGTCTTTCCCGCCCTCTTTTCTTTTGATTGTAATTTTGAATACTGTTGGTTCTTCAATCATTTTTTCTTCTGTTATTAGTTCACTCATTTTCTTATTTCCTTACGTTTGTTTTCTCTGAGTTGAAGTTCTGCCGACCAGCAGGTGAACGGCCTGAACGCATACATGATATAGAGCGTGAACCATATGCACGCATATCCTAATAATATGAATACGTTCACCTGTCCGTTTTGAGGTTCGACTATCGGCAGCATTGCTGCGCCCATAATGAGCAGTATCCTCAAGAACGCATATAAGCGGTTGCTCTTTCGAAGTTCTTTTACAGCTTGTTCCTTTTCTCCTTCGGTGGCATCTTCTCCGTCCATATAGTGATTTTCCCATACAAGGGTAACTGTCCTTTTTATTTTTATGGCCGGCAGCAGGCCGACGAATGCCGCCATTGCGTAATATACAAGGCTCGGCAGTTCCGTATGGATTGCTGGCATGCCCGTGGTCCTGTCCCTCATGCACAGATAGAACAACATGACAACGAGCGGTCCGAACGCCGGCAATGTTTGCTGAGCAAAGTCCATCAGGCTTTTTTTGCTCTTGATTTCTTCAGGTGTGCCGGATAATATGTCTGTCTTGTACGCCCGGAATTTCTGTGACGCCGTTGAGTAATAGATCTCCTTATAGTTGATGATGCCGATATAGGCTACATGATGAAAATTGCTCATATAGTAGGGTCTTTTTGCTTTCATTCTGTCCCCCTTTTGCGCTTATTTACCGTCTTTTCTACGGAAAATTTTCTCTTTCATGTATTTCCGTGCATACTGCCGGTGCGTTCATGTCTCCCAGCTTCTGCAATGTTTGCTCTTTATATGTTTCCTATTTTGTCTGCTAGTCTTCTTCTTCCCTCGTATCTCGGTTGTGCTTAACAACAAAGACGCAGATAAACATAAGGATGTTGAGAACTATGATTAAAAACACTGCCACTATCACAACAAGGTTTAGTTTCATGTAAAGCGGGTTTTGTATGTCCGTAAATGTATCGAAAAGAACCGCAAGTGACAATAGTGTCATTATTGAAAAATATATTAACCAGTTTTTTATCCAATTTTTGTCTTTCATAAAATTTTTCCTTTTCTTGATTCTGTCAATATTATTTCAGATACGCCGCAACATTAAGTCATTCAGCGCACATATATTTGCAGTGGGCCTTCGACCTCACCGTCAGGATCAAAATGGATCCATTCACAACCTTTACTTTTTGCAAAGCGGATACAGTTTATAAGATCTTCCGGCAATCCATTGTTGTCCCCGTCTTCGTTTATATGAACAAAGAATCCGATATCATCAAGCTCCGGATCTTTTTTCTCATAATAAATGAGTGATTTCACCCTCTTGTCGGTGCTTTCATGCAACATATCAATGGTATGTATTGATAGATGATATGTTGATAGATCTAACATGTTGTAAATTAAGGACATTCGTTCTCCTTTCTACATCTTGTGTCTGAGGAACAGTATCAATTATGCTCATTGATTGCGTTCTCCAGTAGTTCTTTTTAAGTTCTTGCAGATGACGAGCGCCTTGTCGCCGATATCCTTCGTGCTGGCTTCCTTTCAAGGACAGGACTGCGTCTGGCAAAGTATGCTCTTTCACAAACTTGTTAATTTATTTGCCCTATGGCGGATTCGTGCCTCATCGGTCATCAATTTTTATCCGTGTTCTCCGACACTGTCGCACCCTCATCCGGTTGAATCGTGCCATCCTCATCCCATGTCCACTCGATACCAAAACCCGTATCGTCAAGACTTTTATCGGTAAGAGCAATATCGTGGAGCAGCGTTATTGAACGTGCGATGTTTACCGGAATGCCTGTCCTGATTGTAGGGCGCGCCGCCATGTCTTCCAGTTTGTTTAATCCTGCTTGCAGATCTTTGTCCATATGTTCGTGTTTTGTAAAATACGGTGACAAGTCGCCCTGCGTAATCTTGGCATCGCCTTTTTTTACTGTTGCCTCCCTTTCCATCTCTTTCTTTAATTTCTTCCGAATGATGTCGTAAATGATCATGCGACATACTTTGTCAAAGACGTCTTCTATTTCCTTGGCGGGCGTTTTTTGCGGAAGCAGGTATGTCCATTCATTGCCAAGGATTTCAGGGAACAGGCTGACTTTTACGTAAGGAAGTTCCAGCTCGGTAAAAGCACCGATTTTCTGCCACACTCCTACATCTTCGGCATTGTCCAATACGGAGCGCGTTATCAGCTGCATCTCTGAGGATGGAGAACCGCTTCCGTAAATGGATTTAAGGAAGGGCGTGTTCGACGTTGATACTATTTTCATTTCCACGAAAGCACCCTCGCCCTTATGCGCTTTTATCTCTACATGCGGTTTGAAATATTGCGGTGTGGTGTCAATCTTTACAAACCGCTTGTCCTTGTTGTCTGCATCCGACAGAATGGCTCTTAGTTCTTCATGATACTTCGTCCACATATACCTGGTATGCGCATTATTTTTAAGATGCTCAGGCGCCCCTTTGATTTTCCGCATGATGAAAATTATAATATATGCAAGTGCGAGAATAGCGAGAATATCGAAGCATATAATAAGAGCGCCAACAAAGTACTCGATTGCGTCTTCAAACATTCCCAGCAGTCCTGTTATGAATATTGCCAGAAAGATGCATAAAAGATATATCCCAATGCCGGTAACCAATACCACGAAAAACAAGTCGCTTGCCCTGCGCCTCGTTCTGCGGTCCCTCATTAATTTGTTTTCTTCCCCCAGTGCCGCTTTTTCTTTTTCATATCTTGCGTCGCATTGTTTCAACAATTCGTCGATGTCGTTTCTTATTTGGCTCATTTTCAACCTCGTATATGTTCAGGACCACAGTCCCCATGCGGGACGCCCCCAGAAATCTTTTTCCATGATTCCTAACTTGTCGAGCCGGCAGCTGCGGCTCTGGACTGTAAATGTGACGTTCGGCTTGTTCGACATAAGCGCTTCCAATTTCTGCAGAATGGCATCATAATCGCTCGACCGAAAACATTCTGCGCCTTTCTTATTGATTCTGTATTCGTATGCGTACCGGATCACTTTTTCAAACTCCTATTAAAAGAAATGGTGGACTGCCGAGCCATGTTCACTTTCGCAGTGAAAGTAAATTGTTGGCGGGCACATGGTTCCTATAGCCAGATATTTGTATCATCCCACATGGGTTTGATATATTGAAACAGCTTAGGGTTCAAGAGGATAAACTTTAGTACCCTCGAAACATCCTCAGTATTACATTTTTAGGTTTTGCGAGGGTGTAATCCCTTGCAGCAACAATGCACACGGCAAATTTGAACGTCTGGATATAATATAGAACTATGCAATATAATTATATTATATCACATAGTTCCGCTTTTATGGTTTTTGCCATGATTTTTTGATGTTGCTCCCTTAGCATTCCAGGGATACGTATTCGGCGTCGTTGCCAGCTATCCCGAGCGCGTTGTCCCATGCTTTCGATATAACGCCTGACGATAGTTGGCTCGCCACTTCCTCTGAATATCTTTCTAATTCTTTTTGCAGCTCTTCGGGGAGCATTCCCGACCGTTCGTTCAACCTGTCCTGCAAATAGAAATGACATTCACTCCAGGGTTTAAGAAAGAGCCTTTTTGATTTAATTGCGTCTGACAGATATCCGCAGATTGTGTCGGTAGTCGCCAACCAGTAAACAGCGTTCAGCGCATCCAGTACTTCCTTCCATCCGTCTTCTGTATGTGCTGTCGCGGGTACTATGTATCGGGCGTAGACGCTATCTTCGGGAAGGAACGGCAACTGTGGCACGATTATCGTATGGTCGATTTTCAGCCGGTTGCTTTCAATTAACTCGTTCATTGCGGGGCTTTTATCCCTGCCCATATGCACGAACAGTTCGTCTGCGCTCCTCCATTGCACTCCGTCATTTGTTTCCGTCAGATACCTGTAAAAAAGCGCATTGCTCAGTGTGAGGGAACGTATTCTCGTGTGTGTTTGCGGGTCATAGCACCGTTCCGTGTTTACGTGGTGGAGCAGCGCAGAGCGGTTCATGTGAACCAGTTCCTTTAATGACGTGCCGACGCTATCCTCTGTAAGGAATTCGGAAAAGCCCTGTCCGGCATGTTCTTGCGGCTCTTGCTCAAAAAGCTCATTGGCGATGTATCCGGCTGTCGTCGTGAAAAAAGGCGTATGCGTGAACTTCAATTTCATGAACAGGATTGCTAAGCTGATTGCAGTGACAATGCTTATGATCATAATGACTGCGGAAAGAGCCGGCCACATTCCGTGTGCCATGGGTGACGCAGCCCCCATCCGGTAATCAAGATAAATGAATGTACCCACATAAATTGCTTCGACAACCATGACGAGCAGGAGGCGTTCAATTACCGACCACATCTTCTTTTTTACCATGTCATCGTATTCCCTGAGCTTCCCTACCAGGAGCTTACCGCATTTCTGTCTTATTGTTTCTTTGTCCATCAATTATTCCTCATCGTCCGGCATTGCTTCCGACATGTCCGACGGCAGACCGTAAGCCATCCGTACCTTCTGTTCGACTTCGTACATGATGTCCGGGTTCTCCTGCAGGAAGTTCTTGGCATTTTCCCGCCCCTGTCCGATCTTCGTGCCGTTATAGGCGAACCATGCTCCGCT